>Ga0310040_1002076_pt1 | contig 13238 bp, 9 predicted proteins | sample EPASupsiteHSE623_FD_200237 | JGI IMG/M metagenome (GOLD analysis project Ga0310040, IMG submission 200237) | Bioremediated contaminated groundwater from EPA Superfund site, New Mexico - Sample HSE6-23 (v2) (version 2) | ecosystem: Environmental > Aquatic > Deep subsurface > Groundwater >... | reverse complement strand
AACCGCAAGGAAAGCCACGGTGAGCCTGGTGGACAATATTCTCAGAGCGGTGCCGAACCTCACCGCCCGAGTGTTGGAGCTGTCTTCCGCGCCTCGCGGGGAGCTGGAAAAGATCGTGCTAGAGTACAATAATGAGAGGACGCTTCGCCAGGCGGTTGAAGAGATCCAGAACCATTTGCAGGCACAATTCAAAGAGCAGAAGACTTGATAATAATTAGAAGATTAAAAAAATAAATATGAAATTTGGCAGAGATCTAGCTTATCGGAGCATAGATCACCGTGAGAATCTCTTGCGGCTCGACCGTCCTCGGATCGTTCAGATAGTCCTCTCTTACGGGCCCTGAGAGCCTCTTTCCGTTCTCCTCGATCCAGGCAAAGAGCTTCTCGTAGGCCGGGCCGCTTGACTCGTATGGCCCTTTGTGAACCATCTTGGCCATAGTTCCGCCGGGAAGCTCGTAGCACTTGATCTCTGCCGTCTCAGGAATCCGGGAAACGATGGGCACACAGACCTCTATGTCCGCGCGTCCTGCTTCATCCGCCTCAATGGCTTCTGCAACGCTTCTTTCATGCCAGAGGAACATGGGCGGCCCGGCAATCCTGGCGCCCCGGCTCATGACATATTCAAAGAGAGCAGGCAGCATCTTCGCTATCTCCCTATATTGCCCGTGTTTGCGCATTCCCGCCACCAGCTTGGGCGCTTCTTCGACGACTTCTATCTCGTGCATTTTTGACCCACCCTTTTCCTTTTTCCTGAAACCACCAGAGGAGAGGCGGCATGACTTGGTATTCGATCAACCTGAGACTACATCAACCCTATCGGAGCGCCGCGAAAGTAATGGAGGATCACAGACGCGAGCGGGCAGCCTTCTGCACGCTCTGGTCCTGATCCCCGGCCAGCCGCTTCAAGGTTTCCAGCGAGGCTCGCGGATTTTGCGCTACGGCCTCCCTCACCATCCAGGACCAGTGACAGGATAGCTCTTCCAGATCCTTCTCCGCCAGATTCGGATTTCGAGCTACCGCCTCCCTGACCTCCCAGCTCTTGTCGGCGGCGAGAGCGGCCAGAGCTGCGACTGGCGTCCTGGGGTTGACGGCAGCCGTGGCCCGCACATCCATGATTCTGTCGGTGGAGAGATAGACGAGAAGATCCTCGGGCGCGGAGGGATTGCTAGCAATGTTGTTTCTCACCAGCCAGCTCACATCCTTGACCATCCTGTTCATGGTCTCGGCAGTCAGAAGGGGATTGGACGCAGCCGCGGCCCGGACGTGCTCATCGGAGTCGCGAGCCAAAAAGGCCAGTGTCTCGGGATTGATGTTCCGATTCCTGGCCGCCGCCTCCTTCACAAGATAGCGGTTCTTCTGCAGTGTGCTGTCGTAGTCCACCATCTCGTCCCCGGCCAGCATCTCCAGGACAAGGGAAGTGGTTTGACCGTTCAAAGCCACTGCCGCCCGCACGTAGCCCGAACTGTCTTCCGCCAGCCGCTCCAGCGCCGACTGTGCTGCGTTTGCATTTCCGGCGACGGCTTCCCTCACCCACTGCACAGCGTCCCTGGCGAGGACGTTCAGGATCTCCACAGGAGTGCACGGGTTCCAGGCCACCTTGCGGCGCACATGCCAGTCATAGGATCGGGCCAGCTCGGCCAGATCCACTTCATCCTTACCACTACCGGATTTCCCATTTGGATTGTCATTTCCCGGCATCAGCAATCATTCCCAAACCAAAGGCGCTTGCCCGCGCAATTTGCTCATTCGCCTCTCAAACTCTGTAGATCGTAAAGCCATAAACCTCATCCAGGAGCTTGTCCAGCCGTTTTTCATCATGCCTCTCCAGCCGCCGCTCAATTATGGGCAGGCTGATGGCCGGAGCGATCTGCTTTTGCAGGCTCTGATCCCCGCCCAGGACCACGTATCGAACCACGGAGCCGTATTTTGCAGTCAGTTCGGAGAGCTTCAGGAGAACATCATCGATATGATTTTTTATGTCCTCTTCGCGCAGACGCTCAAATCGCTTCTGGCTCCAGCCGCCCTTGGAGTGCTTCTCCTTCACCTGGCTCTGCACGAACTCCTGCACATCAAAACCGCCGCGGCTGAAGGCCACTCCCAGGAAGGTGTCGCCGGCATGAGCTGAGACTACCAGCACCGGCGTCTCCATCATCTCCTGCAGCGGCGCGAGGGAGAAGACCTCGCCCGAGGTGGAGGCGCTCTCAAGTATGGGGAAAGGAGGAACGAGCAGCATGGTGAAGAGCTGAGGATATTTCAGGACAATCCAGCCCCGCTCCGACCTGACGGCCTGCGCTACATCCGCAGCTTCGGGTGCAGGCTCCCTGCCGTCGGGAAGAAATGCGGTCAGGAGATCGTCCTCGACAGAGCGGCATTCCTTCAGCCGTTTCAGGAGGCGCTCCATATCCCGCGGGAGGGTCTTTGTTCCCCTGGGCGGCGACGATTTATCGTATCCTTTAGAGTTCGCATAAATATCGCTCGCATAAGTATTGCTAGCATTAGATGCATCAGTAGATACTGCGATTAATTTTTGCTCTGCGGCTTTGAGCGCCAGGTTGCACTCCTGGATGGAGGAAGTCAGCTTGCGAATCTTCTCATCCCGTTTTTCCAGAGTTCGCATCAGCTCAACTCTTCCGCCTTCCAGCTCTTTCAGGCTCGATTCCAGCTCCGAAATGCGGTCTTCCAGCTTCTTCTTCCCGAAGAGATCCACCACTTGCTTCCGCCTCCAAAATTGCCCGGCAATCCCAAGCTTCTGATATCTATCAAGGGAAATAACTATTTCGTGAAGAGCGATTTATCAGAAATATTTATTACGAACCTGGGCCGACGGTCATGCAGCCGCAAGTCGAAGGCATCAAAGATGCATAAAATTAAAGCGGACTCGCTGGGACTCGAACCCAGGTCAGCGGGTATCTTCGAACACTCTCCGAAGCCCGCTAGGATGTCCTCTACCCTACGAGCCCATCCAATAGAACGGCATACTAACTCCCATGCTATTAACCTTTCCCGCAAATCCCGGAATTCTGAGCAAAATCATTGGCCGCCAACGAAACGGCCCATCCAATTATTGTTAATAGTCAACCGTATAGTTTATTAATAATCAGATCGGAAGGCAAACTCCGAGCAAGCACTAGCCCAAGACAAAACCAGTCGTGTGGTAACATGAAAACAAAAGCCGCAAGAGAAGCGACAGAAGAAAGAGTGCAAGAGATTCTGAAAGGCGCAACTTTAGGAAAAGGGGCGACAATACCCCTTCTTCAGAAGGTCCAATCGGAGATTGGCTATATTCCTCCAGAGGCCGTTCGAGAGGTTGCCGAGATTTTGGAACTCCCCGAGAGCGAAGTCTATGGCATTGCCACCTTTTATTCCGAGTTTCGGCTGATAAAACCGGGCAGGCACCAGATAAAGGTCTGCATGGGAACATCCTGCTACCTGGGAGGAGGCAAAGAGCTTCTGGAGCATGTAAGCCATGAGCTTGGCATCAGGCCCGGAAAGACCACAGAAGACGAAAAGTTCAGCCTGGAGACGGTGGCTTGCCTCGGCTGCTGTTCCAAATCTCCGGTCATGGCCGTGGACGGCAAGATTTTTGGAGGCATTTCGCCGTCGGCTGCCGATAGCATCCTTGCACGTCTGGATTGATGAATCCGAGAGCTATTATGAAGATTGCATCTGATTCGCAGCGCTTTGCATTCTTCCGCGAGGAAGCAAAGAATGCATGGCTCGAGCTCATCCAAGGAAGTCGCCCCCTGATATGCACGGGCATGTCCACCTGCGGTATATCCGCCGAGGCTGCAGATTCCAAGGAGGCAATGGAACAGGAGCTCAAAAACCAGGGAATCGACGCTGAGAGCATGAATGTGGGGTGCCTGGGTCTCTGTTATGCCGAGCCGCTTGTCTACATCAAAATTCCCGGCAAACCCATGGTCTGCTATGGAAATATCACCACCAAAGTCGCACCGGACCTGATAAAGGAGATCTTTGCGCAGGATAATTCTTCTGGTTCTTTTAAACAAGATTCGAAAAGCGACGTAATTGCGACTGAGAAAATATCATCAATACGAAATGAGCAGATTTTGGGAACAATCGACCTCCCGGAGATGGAAAAGGTCGAGCACCCGTTCATGCCATCCATCTGGGAGCATCCCATGATCAAGCCCCAGGTCAGGATCGCACTTCGCAACTGCGGCATCATCGATCCGGAGAACGTTCGGCACTGCATCGCCCGAGGCGGCTACACGGCTCTCGAAAAAGCTCTCCGCATGCCTCCGGAGAAGGTCATCGAAGAGATCAAGACATCCGGTCTGCGTGGTCGGGGCGGGGCGGGATTCCCTACAGGGATGAAGTGGGAATTCTGCCGCCGCTCGCCCGGGATTGAGAAGTATCTCATCTGCAACGCCGATGAGGGCGACCCAGGGGCTTTCATGGATCGCTCCATCCTGGAAGGCGATCCTCATGCCGTCATCGAGGGCATGCTCATCGCCGCCCATGCCATAGGCTGCACGGAGGGTTTCATCTACTGCCGGGCCGAGTATCCGCTGGCCCTGAAGAGGCTGCATCTGGCCTTGCAGCAGGCCAGAGACCTCGGGCTGCTCGGCGAGGACATCCTAGGATCGGGAATGAATTTTGACATCTCAATAAAGGAAGGTGCAGGGGCCTTTGTCTGCGGCGAAGAAACAGCCCTGATGGCCTCCATCGAAGGGAAGCGCGGCATGCCGAGAACCAGGCCGCCCTTTCCGGCCAATGCTGGACTGTGGGGCAAGCCCACCAACATCAACAACGTCGAGACGCTGGCCAATCTCTCATCCATCATCAACAAGGGGGGAAGCTGGTACTCAAAATTTGGAATCGGCAAAAGTCGCGGCACCAAGACGCTATCTCTGGCGGGCGCCGTGCGGAGGGCCGGCCTGATCGAGGTGCCCTTGGGCATGACCCTTCGCGAGATCGTCTACGGCATCGGCGGCGGGATACCGGGAGACAGAGCCTGCAAGGGCGTTCTCACGGGCGGGCCCTCCGGCGGGTGTATTCCGGCGCAATTCCTTGATCTGCCCGTGGACTACGAATCTCTCACGGAAAAAGGCTCGATCATGGGCTCGGGCAGCATGATCGTGGTCGATGAGGACACCTGCATCGTGGACACGGCCAGATTCTTCCTTACCTTCACCCAATCCGAGTCCTGCGGCAAATGCACGCCCTGCCGCATCGGCACAAGACAGATGCTGGCCGCCCTGGAAAAAATCTGCCACGGCCAGGCGAAGATTGAGGACATCGCCCGTTTGGAGAGACTGGCGGGCACCGTCCGGAGCGGCTCTTTATGCGGCCTGGGAGCGGGCGCGCCAAATCCCGTCCTGACCACGCTCAAGTATTTCCGCGAAGAGTATGATGCGCACATACTGCAAAAGAGATGTCCGGCCATGGTCTGCCGGGACATGATCAGCTTTTCTATTGATGAGCAGAAGTGTCACGGCTGCGGGCTGTGCCTGGAAAGCTGCCCGGTGGGGGCCATATCTGGCGAGAAGAAGGCGGTCCACGTCATCGACAAGAGCGCCTGCATAAAATGCGGCGCATGCCTGGAGGCCTGCCCGGACAAGTTCAGGGCAGTGGTCAAGGGGGCAGCAGAATGCACCTGAGAATCAATGACATAGAGGTCGATGCCCCTCCCGGGACAACGATAAAAGATGCGGCAAAGCTGGCTGGCATAAGGATACCGGGACTGTGCGACTATCCCGGCATCGATCACTACGGAGGCTGCAGGCTCTGTCTGGTGGAGGTGGAAGGCATGCGAGGCAATCCGTCCTCCTGCACCCTGCCTGTCTCAGAAGGGATGAAGGTCAAGACCGACACTCCCGCTCTGAGGGAACTGCGCAAGAATATTTTGGAGATGCTCCTCTCCGAACATCCCTGCGGCTGTCTGTTCTGCGAGCGCGCCGGGAGATGCGATGAGATCCGGGAGGGCATGAGGAAGGTTCCCCAGACCATGGGCTGCCGCTACTGTCCCAAGGACCAGAGATGCGAGCTGCAAGAAACGGTGCGGCTCGTGGGTCTTGGGAAGATCGATCTTTGCCGCCTCGGTTCCAGCAAGGAGATGGTGAGGAGCCCCTTCTTCGACCGCGATCCGAATCTTTGCATCCTCTGCGGGCGCTGCGTGCGCACCTGCGCGGAAAGAAGCGGGGGCGTCGTATCCTTCCACTTCCGGGGCTTTGATGCCGGCATCGGCACGGCCTTCGAGAAGCCCCTGGAGGATGCAGGCTGCCGGTTTTGCGGAGCATGCGTTGACGTCTGCCCCACGGGAGCACTGGTGGAAAGGGCTAACAAATGGTCGGGATTGCCGGAAAAGATCGTGGAGACTACCTGTCCGTTCTGCAGCTGCAACTGCAAGATCGGCCTGGAGATCAAGAATGATAAGATCCTGCGAACCAGACCCGTGGGCAGCAAGCTGTGCGTGCGGGGAAGATTTGCCCTGGAGTTCGTGCATCAGCAGAGGCTCACCAGGCCACTGATTCGCAAAGCGGGAAAGCTCGTCGAGGCCGATTGGAAAGAAGCACTGGCGCTTGTTGCGGAAAAATTGAGGAGCTACAGGGGTCAGCAGTTTGCCATGCTCGTCTCGGGAGTTCTGACCAATGAAGCTCTAGTCGCAGCCAAGACTTTTGCAGATCAGGCAATGAGTAGCCGGGCCGTGGCTGAAGACTTCTCCTCCGGGCATAAGCTCGATGAGATGGTCAAAGGGCCGCTGCTGGTCATCGGGGATCTCTCCGAGACAAACCCTGCCACGGAGCTGGCCGTCCGGTCGGCGAGGCCGGTGGTGATTAGCCCGCTGAAGACCCTGCTCGCCACCAACGCCTCCATCTGGCTGAGGCCGCGCCCAGGCGAAGAGGGGCTGGTGCTCGCCGCCATTGCCAGGGCTGCATTGGCCAATCAAAGCAGCGAATCCCTGGAGAGGATCGATGGCTATTCATCATTCTCCAGAGCCCTCGATCTGCTGAAATTGGATGATATCGGCGTCTCGCAGGATGAAATCAGCAAGGCGGCCGTTGCACTTCGCAAGGCCGCCATCGTGGTGAGCCCGGACTGCGACCAGGAGATCAAGAGGGCAGCCGGCAATCTGGCCCTGGCCCTGGGCGGAAGTCTTTGCCTGGTAGGCAGGAACTGCAACTCACGAGGTGCTGCGATTCTCGGACTTGACAGGGGATATGAGGAGACCATGCGCTCTCTGCAATCCGGCGAGACAAAGGCCGCATACATCATCGGCTGCAATCCCGCCAGAACCAATGCCAGGATGGCCGAGGCTTTATCGAATCTGGAATTCCTGGTGGTGCAGGATCTCTTCCTGACGGAGAGCGCCAGGAACGCAGATGTGGTCCTCCCGGCGGCGAGCTTTGCCGAGATCGACGGGACATTCACCTCCTCTGATGGCAGGATGCTGCGACTGAAAGAGGCGATAACGCCTCGATCAAGATCGGATGAACAGATTCTATCCGACCTGTACACCATGCTGAAGGATGGACCTGGACCCCAGGCCGACAATTCTCAGTCGTCACTGGAAATGCTGCGAAGAGCGGCAAAAGAGAATCTTGAGGCCCTGCAGACACAGACACGGATAGAGGATATGGAAAAGACTGTCCCAGCTTTCCAGCCCGTAAATTTGAAGGGCGCTGCAAAAGACCCCTGCCGCCTGGTGATCGGCCCCTGCCTCTTTGAGTTTGGCAGCGGAACGAGAACCTCGCGAGTTCACGATCTGCAATACTTGAACAGAAACCGGAAGATCGAGATCAATCCAGATGATGCAAGTGATCTGGATATCACGGATACGGAAGCAATCTCTCTTGAATCAGGCGAGAGAATATTGAATGGATCTGTCAGGATCTCCAGGAGAGTTCTCCCGGGCGTGATGCACATCTGCGGACGAAAGAGCGAGGCTGTAACTGTGGAGGTGAAGCGCGATGTATGAGGTGCTGGAAAGAGAGGCCCTGGCACCGGGATTGACGCTCCTGAGGATAAGAGCGCCGGAAATCGTCAGAAAAATGCAGCCCGGCCAATTCGTAATTGCCAGAGCTGATGAATTCGGCGAGCGTGTTGCCTTGAGCGCTGCGGATTGGGATTTGGAGTCCATATCAGTTATAATTCAAGACATTGGCGTGTCCACGCGAAAGCTGAGCCTTCTTGACAAGGGAGACACTCTGCTAAACCTGGTCGGTCCGCTGGGCAAGCCGAGCCGGATCGAAAACTTCGGGACGGTGGCCATCGTTTGCGGTTGCTTCGGCATCGGGCCGGGATATGCCCTGGCCAGGGCCCTCAAGAAAGCCGGAAATAAGGTCATTATCATAATCGAGGCCAGAAACTCCGGCTGGCTCTTCTGGCAGGATAGACTGTTTGATGTCTCCGACCGCCTGATCGTAACATGCAACCAGGCGGGAGAGGACGACAGCTCTGCCACCAGTCCATTGCGGCGGCTTCTCGAAACAGAAAAAATCGATCGGGTCTATGCCATCGGCTGCACCTTTATGATGATGGAAATCTCAAATGCAACTGCGCCCGCCGGTGTTCCCACCAGAGTCAGCCTCATGCCCCTCATGGTTGACGGGACGGGGATGTGCGGCGCCTGCCGCTGCCTCGTGGAGGGCAAGACCGTGCTCGGATGCGTGGACGGTCCCGAGTTCGACGGGCACAAGGTGGATTGGGGACGCCTGGTGGAGCGCATGAGAAGCTATCTGGATGAAGAGACGGGCGCTATGGATATTTGGGACAGGGAGAACTGGCATCTGGCCGCAGAGCGAAAGGCTGAGCTTGGGAAGGCCCAGTAATTCTTTTCGTCCTTCCTTTTTCCCCTGCGAGATTCACAGCATTTCAGCGATTGCGGCTGAGATTATTTCAGACTCTCGGCCAGCTTGTCTATTGACTGTTGCATGCCGGCGAGAGAGTAAACGTACATTTGGCCCACCGTCCAGTCGTATTCCGTGACAGTTAGTTCCGTCATGTCGCCGCCTTTGATTTTTTTGAAGGCGACCCTCGTGCGTATCTCTTTTGGGAAGTCCGGGGGCATGCCGATATCGGCGGGATCTATTTTGTTGCCGTCTTTATCAGCCAGGCCTTGGGTGAATTCCAGAAGTTCCATCGGCACGATCTTCTTGTAGATGCCGGCGGTGTAGAGATCTTGACCACCCTGATCTTCCGGCGCGCGCATGGAAAATAGATATTTGCCACCCACACGAAGGTCAATTTTGCATGAGGGCGAGGTGTAGTCTTTGGGCCCCCACCAGCGTTTGACGTACTCCGGGTCGGTCCAGGCTCTCCATACCTGCTCGACAGGTGCGTCGATGATGCGAGTCACTATGAGATCCTGTTTTTTTATACCTTGATTTGTAGGCAGCTGCGCTGGATCTTTTAATTTGTCTTTGTCTGTCGTAATGTATCTCCCCATCTAGTTATTGGCAGTGCTGATTATAAATTATTTTCTTTCGGTTGGTAGCAAAGCATAACGTTCCCGCAACTGAACGCCTTCGTTCCCAGGAGCTTCAAATTGAATCTATCATTTATGCCTTTGAAGAGAGGCTTGCCATTGCCCAGGACCACTGGATTGACTATGAGCCGATATTCATCAATTAAGCCAAGTCGCGTAAATGCTGATACAATGCTGCCACTGCCGAATATCACCATGTCCTTGCCAGGCTGTTGTTTCAGTTTCGAGATTTCCTGGGCGATATCTTCTTTTACCAACCTCGAATTGTTCCATTCAACCCTTTCCAGCGTCTTTGAAAAAACAATTTTTGGCAAATTATTCATCAGGGGAGCAATGAGCGGATCCTCCTTTATGGCAGATGGAGACGGCCAGTAGTCTGCAAAAAGCTGGTAGGTCACACGTCCCAATAAAATAGTGCCCACCGTGTTGACCAGATTGAGGGAATATTTTGCCATTTCGTCGTCCCAGACAAACCAATCTATCTCTCCATTCGGTCCGGCAAAGAAGCCATCGAGCGTAATGTAATTTGATACAATAATTTTTCTCATGAACCACTATATAACATCCTTCAATATATATGCTTGTTTTCTCTTATCGAGTACGGAAAGTTCGCTCGGACAAGGCCAGCTCCCGCTCCCGACCTGCCTCTTCGCTTTGAGAATCGTGAATCAAAAGAATCGTGAGATCTGAATAGGAGATATACAGATACAACTGGTTTTCTAAGAGATGCTCCTGTTAGATGAGGGAGTGGACCTTCCGATAGCTCGCCGGGATGCCTGCACGAGAAGCGGACAGCTTTCCTTTAAGCCCATAGCCTACACCAAGCCATGACTCTCGAAAAACTTAAATTAACTGGAGGCGTTAATCTATAATAATCTCTAATCAATATTTTGCATAACTGGTAAAGGCGGAGAATTTCCGGGAGAAAGCGTCGTGGCCATAGAAGATCATATCCAAGGGGATGGGCTCTGGTATAAAGATGCCATCATTTACGAAGTTCATGTAAAATCATTTTACGACAGCAACGGAGATGGAATTGGAGACCTTCAGGGACTTATAGAGAAGCTGGATTATCTCAAGGACCTGGGGGTCACGGCCGTCTGGCTATTGCCATTCTATCCGTCGCCCCTCAAAGATGACGGCTACGATATTACGGATTACCTCGACATCCATCCCGATTACGGGGATCTGAAGACGTTCAGGAGGTTTCTGAAGGAGGCTCACCTGAGAGATCTGAAGGTGATCACTGAGATGGTATTGAACCACACCTCGGATCGCCATCCCTGGTTTCAAAAGGCCAGGAAATCAAAGCCGGAATCAGTCTGGAGGAATTTTTATGTTTGGAGTGATACGCCCGACAAATACAGGGAGACTCGAGTGATCTTCAAGGACTTTGAGACCTCCAATTGGGCCTGGGACCCTGTGGCCAGATCCTATTACTGGCACCGCTTTTATTCCCACCAGCCCGACCTTAATTTTGATAATCCTCATGTCCAGAGGGCCATGATCAGGGTGATCGACTTCTGGCTTCGCATGGGCGTGGACGGCATCAGACTGGATGCAGTTCCATATCTCTACGAGCGCGAAGGCACAAATTGCGAAAATCTGCCAGAGACACACGGATTTTTGGTAAAGCTCCGGTCATACATCGACAGCAAATTCAAGAATAAGATGCTTCTGGCCGAGTCTAATCAGTGGCCGGAAGATGCCGCCGCGTACTTTGGCAAGGGCAATGAATGCCACATGGCCTTCCATTTCCCGCTCATGCCCAGGATGTTCATGGCCATCGAGATGGAGGATCGTTTTCCCATCACAAACATCATGGATCAAACTCCCCAGATCCCTGCATCCTGCCAATGGGCTCTTTTTCTGCGCAACCACGATGAATTGACCCTGGAGATGGTCACCGACGAGGAAAGAGACTACATGTATCGCGTTTATGCCACGGACCCGCGAACCAAGATCAACCTGGGAATCCGCCGGCGGCTCGCGCCTCTCCTGGGAAATAACCGCAGAAAGATTGAGCTCATGTTCTTGCTGCTCTTCTCCCTGCCCGGCACTCCGGTAGTCTATTATGGAGACGAGATCGGAATGGGTGACAACTACTATCTGGGCGACCGGAACGGAGTGCGCACGCCCATGCAGTGGAATCCGGACTTGAATGCAGGCTTTTCTTTCGCCAATCCTCAGGAGCTGTACCTGCCTGTGATCATCGATCCCCAGTACCATTACGGGGCATTGAATGTCGCCAACCAGGAGAGAGATTCCTCTTCCCTGCTGTGGTGGATGAAGCAGATGATCTCGCTTCGCAAAAGGTTAAAGGCCTTTGGAAGAGGCGACATGAAGATCCTCTTTCCCAGTAACTCCAAGGTCATGGCCTTCATCCGTCATTATGAGGAGGAGACCATACTTATAATTGCGAACCTATCAAAATACCCACAGCAAACTGAGATCGACCTGAGCGAGTACGCAGGCTTCCTGCCCGAGGAGCTGCTGAGCAGGAGCAGGTTTCATGAGATCGAAAAATCCCCTTACACGATCACTTTCGGGCCCTATTATTATTATACGTTTTTGCTGGTGCAGAAAAAAGAACAGGTCTGCGCCACCAAAAATGATGATCTGTCGTTGATCGAGATGGAAAAATGGAGCAGGCTTTGGGACGAAAAGACCAGGAAGAAGGTGGAAGACATACTTCTGAGCTATCTCCAGTGTCTGAGCTTATCCGGGGAAGACGGTCGTGAACTGCGATCGGTGCAGATCTTGGAGTCGACACCGATATCCATAGGCTCTCACTCCCATCTGCTGTTCCTGAAGACATTTTATACGGTGGGCCCGGCAGCGCTCTATCTTCTGCCTCTGTCCTTCGCATCGGGGGATAGAGCTGAGACGCTCAGGAATCAGTTGCCGCAAAGCCTGATAGCCAGGATCAATATCGACGACGAGAATGTCATCGCCTACGACGGCACCTACGACGACGAGCTACGTGGAGCCCTTCTTTCACTGATCATTCGTGGTAAGAAGATAAGGGATTCCCGTGGAAACCTCGTTTTTTATTCCAGCAAACCATCCTGCCGGGTAGACGAGATTAATGACCTGACCTCGAAGCTCCTCAAGTCGGGGAAGAGCACGGTCCATGTTCAGTTCAAAGACCTGTTCATCATGAAGCTTTACAAACTCATCGATACGGGTGGAAATTACGAAATAGAGATGACCAGGTTCCTTACCGAAAAAGGGTTTCGCAATATTTTGCCTTTCTGCGGAGCTATAGAGTACAGACATCCCAAGGCAGAGCGGTTGCCCATCGGTATGCTCCAGAGATTTGTTCCCCATGAGGGAGATGCCAGGAATTACACACTGGACGAAGCCGGCAGATACTTTGAAAGGGTCCTGGCCAAAAAGCAGGGCATTCAAGAGCCTCCCAAAGCGCCCGAGTCCCTTCTTAAGATCGAGCCTGAGAACATACCTCCCCTGATTAAAGAGATGTTGGGGGGGATTTATCTGGAGATGGTCCAGCTTTTGGGCACGAGGACCGGTGAGATGCATCTGGCCCTGGCATCGTCCGAGGATCCCGATTTTGCCCCTGTACCCTTCACCGCCTTTCACCAGCAGTCGCTATATCAATCCATGAGAGTCTCAGTGGACAGGACATTCTTCTCTTTAGGCAGACATATGAAAGACATGCCTGAGGACGTCAAAGGCCTCGCATCAAAGGTATTTGCCAGGGAAACGGAGATCCAGGGCCAGATGAAGATGATGACGCAGCGAAAGCTCAACAGTTCAAGAATTC
>Ga0310040_1002057_pt1 | contig 13309 bp, 9 predicted proteins | sample EPASupsiteHSE623_FD_200237 | JGI IMG/M metagenome (GOLD analysis project Ga0310040, IMG submission 200237) | Bioremediated contaminated groundwater from EPA Superfund site, New Mexico - Sample HSE6-23 (v2) (version 2) | ecosystem: Environmental > Aquatic > Deep subsurface > Groundwater >... | reverse complement strand
CCCTAGCCTCCCTCGACGAGCTCGCCGAGCGGATACCGCCGGGCTCCGAAGGCCTCCTCGTCCAGGAGCATTGGCAGGGCTCGCGCTGCCCCTGGGTGGACTCGGCCTCCCGAGGCGCCATCCGCGGGCTCACTCTCCTTCACCGGCCCGAGCATCTCTATAGGGCCATCATGGAGGGCGTCGCCTTTGGCGCGACCCTTATCCTCGACAGGATGGAGGCGGCCGGCGTGCCCGTGGAGGAACTCCGCGTCTGTGGCGGCCCTTCGAGGAGCGCGCTCTGGATGCAAATCCACGCCGACGTCACGGGCAAACCCATCGCGCTGCCCCGAGAACCTGAATCCGTGCTCTTAGGCTCGGCCATGCTGGCGGCCCTGGGCGCGGGACTCTACTCCAGCCTCCACGAGGCCGCCGCCGCCATGTCCGGCACAGCTAGCTATATCCTTCCCGATATGGGGAAGCACGCCATCTACAAGAAACTTCTCGGTCGCTACATCGCCACCTACGAGGCCTTGGGCCCCATGGCGCGCGCCGAAGCCGCCGAGGCATTGGAAGATACCCTATGAATCATGTTCCGCTCGCTCCCCTGCAACCGCTCCACAAAATGACGGCCGCCCAGGCGCGCGCCGTACGCTACGTCCTCATGGACATCGACGACACGCTCACCACCGAAGGGAAACTGCCGGCCGAAAGTTATGCCGCCCTCTGGAAACTCAAGGAGACTAGCCTCAAGGTTATCCCGATCACGGGCCGGCCGGCCGGCTGGTGCGACCTCATCGCGAGGGAATGGCCGGTGGACGGCGTCGTGGGCGAAAACGGGGCTTTCGTGTTCTGGGAGGAGCCGGAGGGGCGGCACCTCCGCGCCATCACCCACCCCAGCGCCGTGAAGAACGACGCGCCAGCCCTCTCCCGGGTGATGGCGCGCGCGATGGCCGAAGTCCCGGGATGCCGGCCGGCCCGCGACCAGTTCGCCCGGCTCTATGACATAGCCATCGATTTCGCCGAGGAGGAGCCCGTGCTTCCCCTCTCCGACGCGCTGAAAATAAAGACAATATGCGACGAGGAAGGCGCGAAAGCCAAGGTCAGCTCCATCCATGTCAACGCCTGGATGGGTGATTACGACAAGCTTACGATGGCGACGCGCTACCTGACCGCGCGCTTCGGCTATGACGACGCGCGCGATCGAGCGAGTGTCGTCTTCGTCGGCGATTCGCCCAACGACGAGCCCATGTTCGCCCATTTTCCCATGGCCTGCGGCGTGGCTAACGTTAGCCGATATAAGGAACTGATGCGCGAGCTGCCCGCTTTCGTCGCGACGAAGGAATGCGGAGCGGGCTTCGCCGAAATTGCCGATACGCTGCTGGCGCGGCGTCCGCCCGCCGGCGCCCATGGCGAGAACGCGCGATGAGCGCCATCGTCATCTATGCGTCGACCACCGGTTTCACGAAAAAATACGCAGAGTGGATCGCTCAGGACTTGGGCGCCGACCTCATCGAGGCGCGACGCTTACGCTCCGAAACGCTTCAAAACTACGACACGATAATTTACGGCGGCAGCCTCCACGCCGTGGGCATTCGGGGCATAACGTCGCTCAAGAAGAATTTCGCGCTGCTGGAGGGCAAGCGTGTCATCGTCTTCGCGACGGGCACCACGCCATCGAGGGCCGATGTGCCCGCGGAAGTCATCAACGCCAATTTTTCGCCCGAGGAACGCGAGCGCATCCATTTCTTCTACCTGCGCGGCGGCTTCGACTACTCGAGGCTGGGGCTGGTCGACAAGCTCCTCATGAACCTGCTCAGGCTGAAGCTCGCGCGGAAGAAAGAAAGGACGCCTGATGAAAGGGGCATGCTCGCCGCCTATTCGCGGCCCGTCGATTTTACGAAGAAAGCCTATATACAGGATCTCATCGCCTGCGCGGAGGGAAAAGCATGAAAATAACGCTGCTCGTGGAAAACACGCCCAAAGACATTTCCATAAAAGCCGAACATGGCCTTTCATTTTTCATCGAAACCGGAGGCAAGAAAATCCTCCTCGATACGGGGCAGCGGAGCCTCTTCCTGGAAAACGCGGCCCTCCTCGGATGCGATGTGGCGGGCGCTGACTTTGCCGTTCTCTCCCACGGGCACAGCGACCATTCAGGGGGACTGGCCGCCTTCAGGGAAGTCAACCCGAACGCTCCCATCTACATGGCGAAAGCGGCGACGCGACGCTGTTATCTGCGCCGATTCGGCCTCCTCCATTTCAATGTCGGCATGGATCGATCCTTCGTATCGGATCCGGGCATCGTGCTGCTGGACGAAGATCGAAAGCTGGCGCCCGGCATCGATGTCGTCGTCGGTATTCCCCGAAAGGCCGACTATCTCACGACGAGTTCAAATCTCTATATGAAAAATGGGGTGTGGTATAAACGCGACGACTTTTCCCATGAACTCGCCCTCGTGGTCCGCGAAGGCGAAACGGACACTACCTGCGTCTTCAGTTCCTGCTCTCACACGGGCCTGCACAACATCATGGGCTGTCTCGCGGAAAAGGGCCTGCTCGGCCCCAGGAATCTCGTTTTCGCGGGCATGCACCTCTACCATGCCATGAGCACGCGCACGGAAAGCCCTGCCCTCCTCGACCGTTTCGCGGAGGACCTCGCGGCCTTTCCCGGCACAACCTACTATGCGGGCCACTGCACTGGCCAGGCCGCCTACGAGCACCTGAAGACGAGGCTCGGCGAACGTATCCAGCCCATGCGCTGCGGGGACCAGTTCGAAATCTGATATTGAGGTTGCCCGCGATCGGTGCGATACTTGCCATATGGGCAACCGACGCGGACTATTAGTCTTTTCGGCGGTTCTGGTATTCTTCTTCGCGCTTGTCTCGATTTCGGTGGCTGAAGCGCCCAACGCTTCGAACGATCAGGACTTGAAAGGTTCAGGCTTCGACGTCACCACCGACGAGCTCATCGAACTATTGGGCTTCCAGCGCTCCGTCCGCCTCGACCCAAGTTCGAAGATACTTGCGGATTGGGATTCCAGGCTGGAGTAGCTAACCTTGAGGGAGCGGAAGAGAAGCGGCAATCCGTCACCTTCGTGCCTTTCCAGGAATGGCAGGCCTTCGCGAAACCGCGGGACAAAAAGGTCTCCCCTTAAGTCCAGGACCGGGCACCTCCCTAGCAATGGATTCTTTCAGAGATCCGAATCCGTGAAGGATCTGGCGGCGCGGACCCGCAGGGAGTAGAGCTTGCTCGTCAGCGCGTTCGAGTTGTACATGTACTCAGAGAGTCCGAAGTCGCCGCTGTATGCCGTGAAGGAATGTGCGAAGCCGACTGACGCGTCCGGATGCGTAGAAGACCAGTAGCTGGCGGCGGCAAAATTTCCTAGATCGTTGAGTCTCAGCTCCCAGTACATCAGCCGCAGTTCTTCCTGCGAGGGGAGAAACCAGTCGCTGTAGCCGCCAAGCGAATAATTCCTGCAAGCTTTTGCCGCGTAGTAACCGTACGACCCCGACCCGTCGAGTATTGTGTCCGTATTGCCTTTTCCCGCCCCAACCCAACTATGGGTACCGTCCATCACAGTGCCCCAGCCTCCCCAGGAGCTTCCCGCGCTCTGATCCTCCGGCGCGGCTTCGAAGTACGTCCACTCATTAGCGAATCTATCGAAGGTCTTCGCGAATATCAGTCCGCCGGCTGGGCCCGTGTCGCCATAGTCGTAGAGGCCGTCGTTCTCCGCGCTCGGTTTCCACTGCGCGTAGAGCATGACGTCTCCCGCGTTCATCGAGAGGCTGTCGCCAGCGGCGTAAGCAGTACCTGACCCGTCGGCTTCGGTGTTCCAGCCGTTGAAATCGCGTCCGGGTTTTGTCAGGTTTCCCGAATTGCCCAGAACGGTAATCGTCTGTCCAAGTGTGTAGCGGCCGGAGTCGACGGGGGCTTCGCCGTCGAGGTTCCCGGTGCCGATGTACCGCACGGTAAAATATTGGGCAGTATCACAGGCTGTAAAAGCGATCATGACCGCCATCGCGAAAGCAAGAGTTATGAGGCCATTTTTTCGGGTACGCATTATCGTTCCTCTGATGAAAAGTTTGAAAAATTTTAAAGATCTTACCACCGCGCCCGACAGATGGCAAGAAAAAAAAGAATTCCGTTCCTTTATTTTACGAAGTGAAATGAATTTTATTGACGATGGGCGACATTAGTTGTCCCGCGGTTTTTCCGAAGGCACGAGGAGGGTTTGGAGCCTGACCGCCGAGATGATGCGCACGGCGGCGTTGATGAGGCCAGCCTTGCCCATCGCGAAGACGACATCGATGATCTCGAGGCGGTAAAGGCGCTCGCGTTGGCTCGGGCTGTGGGGAATGCGCCCCTGGGTGAGTGCGGAGTGCAGGAGTATGGCATGGGGCATCACGATCGCGCCCAAGATTCCCGCCGCCAGGAGGACGCTTTCCTTGCCTTTAAAATGAGGAATTGCCGCGTGGAGGAAAACACCGCCCCATATCGGCTTTACGAGGATGAGTTCCGTCAGATAACAGAGCGAGATAACGCCGACGAAAACCGCGACCGCGGCGCCGAGGAACTCGGCGAGATCGGTGGCCATGGCCGCCAGCTCCATCACGATCCAAAGGGCGTAGGCGACCGGCTTCGGAAAGGATTGTCCGCAATGCTCGGCCAGATTCTTTCCCGTGGCGATACCGGGTTTCCTGAGCCCGCGCTACCGTCTTCTGGTCCGTCGCCGATGAAGGCATGGGGCCTCCCTTTGCACGCTCCGCCTTTTGATGTCCGTCAAGCCCAGCGCATCATTCCCGGAACGAAACGATCGCCCAAGGCGGGATGCTTGGGAAGTATCCTTATGGAGTAGCCGATCTGTCCGGTGAGCTTTCCGTTGACGGCGGCGCCGTACTTCCAGACCGAACCTTCGTTCGAGGCGGCTGTCATTTCGGTTCGTTCGGGTGACTGTATCTCGCCCTTGCTGGTCAGCGGTCCGCGGTAGCATTCGACGCGCACTTCCTCGGGCGATAGGCCGGCGAGGTTCACCGTCGCTTCAACATGGATTTTGGTCCCGCGCACGATGACGGGAGGGGCGTCGTCTCGGATTTCCAGGACGGCCACGGAATTCCATAGCGATCCAGCCCTGTCGAGATAGGCGGACAGCGACCGCGACGAGGCATAGCCCTCGGCCTTCAGCTTGATGCCTTCGGCCATGGCCGGTTTGTAGTAGCCGTCGTAGTATTCCTCGAGCATCCTGTGGGATGAGAAGTTCCTGCCGGTCGACTTGATCGACGCGCGCATTCTGGCGATCCATTCCCTAGGAAGGTTGTCCCTGCCCCGCCTGTAGAAGGTGGGAAGAATTTCGCGCTCGAGAAGGTCATAGAGATTTTCGCTCTCGATCTTGTCCTGCAGTTCCTCGTCCTTGTATTCCTCGCCCTGGCCTATGGCCCAGCCGATGTCCGGGCTGTAGCCCTCGGCCCACCAGCCGTCGAGGACTGAGCAGTTGAGGACGCCGTTCATGCCGGCTTTCATGCCCGAGGTGCCCGAGGCTTCCAGGGGGCGGCGCGGTGTGTTGAGCCAGACGTCGGAACCCGAGGTCATGTAGCGTGACAGGCCCATATCGTAGTCTTCGAGGAACACGAGGCGCCCAAGCACTTCATCCTTGCGCGAGAAGTGCACGAGTTCCCTTATGATTTCCTTGCCGGGAATGTCGTGGGGATGCGCCTTGCCGGCGAAGATGATCTGTATGGGCATGGCGCCGCTGGACAAAAGCCTGATGAGCCGGTCGGGATCGCGCAGGAGAAGGTTTCCCCTCTTGTAGGTGGCGAATCGGCGCGCGAACGAAAGGGTAAAGAGAGAGGGAGATAGGGCGTCGCCTGCCTTGATGAGGGCCGGATCGGTGATGCCGAGGCGCTCCATCGTGGCGCCGAGCCTGTCTCTGCAGGAGGCCACGAGGCGCTCCCTGCGTCGTTCATGGGTTCGCCACAGCTCTTCGTCCGAAACCCGATCCATCCTCTCCCAGATATCCTTGGAGCCAGGCTCGTCGTTGAAGCGCGGGCCGAGGAAACGGTCCAGGAGGGTGAGCATGTCGTGGCTGATCCAGGTCCTGGGATGGACGCCGTTCGTTACATGGCCGATGGGAACTTCGCCGACGGGCAGCTGTGGCCAGAGATTCTTCCACATTTCCCTGCTCACCTCGCCATGAAGGGCGGAAACGCCGTTCGCGCGGGCCGAGAGTTTGAGGGCGAAAACGGTCATGCAGAAACTTTCGTTGTTGTCGCCGGGATTCTCCCTGCCGAGGGCAAGGAATTCGGCCCAATCGATGCCGAGGTTCTGGAGCCAGCGACGGAAATATTTATCGATGAGATCGATGCCGAAGCGTTCGTTGCCGGCCGGGACCGGGGTATGGGTGGTGAAAATATTCGTGGGTATGAACGCCTGAACTGCTTCTCTTGCGGAAAGCCCCTGTTCGGTCATGAGTATCCGCACCCTTTCCAGGGCAAGGAAGGCGGAATGCCCCTCGTTCATGTGCGTGGCGGCTACTTCGACGCCGAGGGCGGAGAGCGCCCTGATGCCGCCGATGCCTAATACGATCTCCTGGCGGATCCGCATTTCTTTATCGCCGCCGTAGAGGGTGGCGGTGATGACCCTGTCCTCGGGGGAATTCTCGGGGATGTTGGTGTCGAGGAGATAGAGACTCGCCCGGCCGACTTTCACTTCCCAGATCGCCGCATGCACAAGCTTTCCGGCCAGCTCCACCGAAATGAGGATGGGCTTGCCATCGGCATCAGAGCACTGCTGGACGGGCATATTGTACCAGTCGTTCTCCGGATAGGATTCCTGCTGGAAGCCGTCGGCGTTCAGGTACTGTTTGAAGTAGCCCTGGCGGTACAGAAGGCCCACGCCGACAAGGGGAAGCCCTAGGTCGCTCGAGGTTTTCATGTGGTCGCCCGAAAGGATTCCCAGGCCGCCCGAATAGGTCGGCAGGGAGACGTCGATCCCGAACTCCATGGAGAAATAGGCGGTAACGGGGGTCTTGGGACCCTTGTGCCAAGCTTCTCCCTTCTTGTAGCGCTCGAAGCGGTTTTTCACGTCATTGAGGGAAGCGATGAAGGAATCGTCCTGCGCCAGCTGGTCGAATCGTTCCTGACTCACCATGCCCAGCATTTTGATCGGATTCTGGCCGCTCGCCGCCCACGCGTCCGGGTCTATGCGGATGAAAAGCGAGACGGCGTCGAAGTTCCAGGACAGCCACAAATTGCGCGCTATAGGATCGAGGGCGGCGAGTTCGCCTTCCAGCCTTGGTTTTACCGTATGGGTCAGAATTTTCATCTCGATGCCACCTTCTCTTTTACTTATTCTTTCCGGGATCCGAAAAGGTCCTGAAGCCTGCCGAAGAAACCGCGCGGCGTTTCCCCTGCGGGCGGAGTCTCGGTTTTAGGCGACGCAGGCGCCGACGCCGGTGTCTGCGGTTTGGCTTCGACGACGGGCTTGTCGGCCTTGGCGGCGTTCACGCCGGGATTCGCTGATGATCCGGCCGCCGGACCGTGATGGCGCTCGGGACTGCGGCGCTCGGGACTGCGGCCTTCCCGATCCTGGCGATCGCTTTCTGGTCGGCCTTTTCGCCGAGGATCGCCCCTGCCCCCATTGGCCGCGGGTTTCTGTTCGATGCGCTTGCCGTATTTTTTCCTGTACAAGGCCATGCGTTCTTCCATGGACATCGCGTAGGGATCCACCACGGGGAAATGTTCGGCTCCGGCCTGACGGGTTTCGGCCTTGCGAGGCTCAGCCTTGCGAGGCTCGGCGCGACGGGGTTCGGCTTGGCGAGGCCTGTCCTGCCTGACTGCGGGCTGCGGCTCGCGGCGGCTTTCATCGCGCCTGTCTTCGTCGCGGCGGTCTTCCCTTCCCGGTCGGTCATCTCTTCCCGGCCTGTCGTCCCTGCCGTGACGGTCGCGATCGAATCTGCTATGGAAGCGGGGTTCAGGCGACTCGATCGTCCGACCGGCGCTCATATCCTTGGGCAGTTCAATGTTCGCGTCAAGGGGCGCGACGGAAAGCGAGGCGTCCACCATGCGCTGGATGGCGGGAATCCCGTACATATAGCGCTCGCAGACGAGGTTGTAGAGAAGGGCATCCGGATCCTCCCGCTTGAGGAAATTGAGACGCTCGAAATAGAACTCGGGTTCTAGAGGAATATCGTAGTTGACGACGTTGAGGAACTCAGGCCTGGTCAGGCCTTTCGCGCCTTCGTCCGTGAGAATGAGGACGAAACTGTCGGCGGGGAAACGCGAATCGGGAACCGCGACCGCGGCGACTTCCGTAGCCGCGGGAGCTTCCGAGACATCTACCTCATCCCCAGCCAGTGCCGGCTCCGGCTCGCCGCGCTGCCCGGTCCAGGTCAGCGCCTTGGTGATTATCTGGTTTTTCCTGTCGGGATTGAGATTTCCGGCGATGTAGTCCGCCGTGACGCCGTTCATGACAAAGCGGGCGGAAAGCTCCGAGGCCATGGATTTCAGGTTGCAGAAAACGCAGATATGGTGATTTTCTCCTTCCTTCAACAGATGGAGGATAAATCGGATCTTGTCGGCTTCCTGAATCTCGCGGGATATGGTAGAGGTTGTGCCGGCGTAGCCCATCGCCTCGCCCAGCTTTATTTCTTTCGGATTGTCAGCGAAGTCCCATGCGAAGTTCTTGGCTCTGGGCGTATGCTTGTTCGCTATGACGAGGGATTTCCTCTCCCATGAGGGCAGAAGGCTGCCCTGAAGCTTCCGGAGCATATCGCCCGGCAATTCGGCCATCTGGTCTGCCTGATCGGCGATGACAAAGCCGTAATCCCTCGGCACGAAAGCGCCGGTGGGGATGAGGTCGTGGAAGGTCTGGACCGCGCTATACAGAAGCTGCGCGTTCCTGACCTCATCGCTTCCCGCGTTGTCCCTGTCGAGAAGAACGGGTTTCGCGGTACCGGTCAGGCCTTCCGCCATCCTGAGCGCGGTCCCGTGCGCCGCCGCCGCCGAAGGCTCGTCGATGCAGAGGTACAGGGCTTTCCCCTTCAGGGCAGCGTGCCCGGCGAGAGTGAGCCAATAAAGGGCAGGGAAGCTGAAAATCTCCTCCCTCTCCTTCTGGATGTCCGTCCTGACGAAAAGATTTTCATTGGCCTCGAAGAGTCCCGCAAGCAGCCTCTCGAAAAAGATCGACCGATATGCATTGGATGCGTCGGCGCCCGAAAACAGCGCCGCGTCGATGGAAAAACGCGATAAGTCCATATACGTTCCTAAACTATAAAAATATGTGCCCGGATCTCCGGGGACGCTTCACTTCACAGATAAGCGCTTGATAATACCTTACCTGGAAGGGAAAGTGAAGATAGAGGCAGGAGCGACGAATGAACGGACCCGGCAGGTCTATCGATGCATCATGGAAGAATGACCCGTATCTTGCAGCCGGTTCTCTCGGCGACGAATATTCTGCCTTCGGGATCGACGGATAGCCCCCGAGGATAATAGAAGGAGGCTTCGAGCGCTTCGCCATCGACCGACAGGGCAATTCCTGATCCGGCGATCGTTGTTACTTCGTTGAAGTGACTCATCCGCCTGATCCTGTTGTTGCCTGTATCGGCGATATAAAGGCATCCGTCCGGGCCTGGCGCGACCCCACGGGGGGCATTGAATGCCGCGAGCGAACCAGTGCCGTCGGCAGATCCCGAAGCCGATCCCGCGAGCGTGAACACATTCCCTGATGAGTCCACTCTGCGTATCCGATGATTGTTGGTATCCGCAACGACAAAAGATGAGGAGTATTCCGGCAGCGCCGACAAACCGCCAGGTTGATTGAACAGGGCGTTCGCGCTGTTGCCATCAGCCCAGCCAGGCGAGTCCGCCGTTCCGGAGAAGGTGGTCACCGCATAGGGGGATGTTGAGCTGATCCTGCGGATCGTATGGTTCAACGTATCCGCGACATAGATATATGTTGCGAGAACCAGAATCCCTTTCGGCGTATCGAATTGGGCCAAGATCCCTGATGTGCTGTTCGCGCTTCCCGCCGTTCCCGTTCCCGCTATCGTGATCACTGTTCCGTTTGAGATCGTTACCTTTCGGATGGCATGATTTCCCGTATCGGCGACATAGAGCGCGGTGTCTCCAGAGATAGCGATCGCCGAGGGCTGGTTGAATGCCGCCCCGGCCCCAAGGCCATCCTGAAACCCCGCCGTCCCGGAGCCAGCGAGCGTGGAGACCACCCCGGCGGGGCTTATTTTACGGATGCAGTGATTGTTCGCGTCAGCTACGTAAAGATTCCCGCTATAATCCATGACGATATCGCTCGGCCAATCGAACCTTGCGTGGGTTCCCGTGCCATTCAACAAGCCGCTGTTTCCGCCCGCGAAAGTCCTGACCCCGGGGCGCAGCATCATCTCGGACGGATCCATGACCCAGTTGACCGTCGTCGTTTTCCCCTGGGCTATGAAGACTCTGGCGAACTTCGTCCACACCGGTTCCGGTCCAAAACTCCCATCCGACATCCTCACTTCGAGATCATAAGCCCCCTGCGAAAAGGACATCGGACCCGCAATCGTGGCCGAGGAATAATCCGTCGACATGGCTATGGTTCTTTCAGCCCCTGAACTCGAGGTCATCACGGCATGGAAATTGGGTTCGCTCATGGCGCCGGCCGGCCACGACAGGTTCATCGCCAGACCTCCCGTTCCATCCAGGGGAAGGCAGGATAATCTCGTGCTGGTTGTCTTGGCCTGAACCAGGGTGGCGATCACCTCCGCTGAATACCCCAATGCATCCCCTACCGCGTTCTTGGCCGTCGCGCTGAGCGTCCAGGGCCCCGGCGTTAGGCCGATTCGCGTATACTGGGACGATGAATGATCAGTCACGGAGAAGCTTTCTCCATCGGGCCCCGTGCCCGCGATGTCATACAGGGAGGCCTCCAGGTCCATGGAGGGAAGGATGATCTTGGCTCCCTCGGGCGGCTCGAGTTCGATGACGAGCGTTGTCTGCTTGAGAACGTCGCTCAAATCGGCCACTAAGTCATCGAGGGTACAGCCCCATGCCGCGAGGACCAACAGGCCGATTGCCGCGAACGCCAACCAAAGGCCGCCTCTTTTCGCTATCCTGTCTCCGTGATTCATGACACCTCCTCCTGAGCCGCTGCTGAAACGCAACACGGAGCGTCCTCGAAAGACGCCCGCGCCCGATATTGGAGATGACTTTTTTTCTGGATGGCCGGCGAATCGAACCGCTTACCTATTCTCTTTATTTATATACGATTATAGGATCAGAGGCGCGCAAAGTAAACCATGATATCCTCAAGGCGTTTCGGGGGATGGAACCTTATTAAGTTGTAGATATATCGATACAAGTATATAGTAATTTTTAGAAACCTGTGCTAGAATCTGTCCGGAAAAATCCAATCTACTATTAAACTGGGAGTTTCTTAATGAGCATTTCCAAGAAAATCCTTATCCTTGGCGGCGGTTACGGCGGCGTCAAAGCGGCGAAGATCCTTGAAAAGCATTTCAGGAAAGAGCCGAATGTCGAGATAACTTTGGTCGATATGCGCCCCTTCCACACCCTCATGACCGAACTGCATGAAGTCGCCGGATGGAGAACAGAACCGGAATCCGTCCAGGTGAGCTTCAAGAAAATCTTCGGCGCGAGGCGCATCAATGTCGCGCTGGACAAGATCGTGAAAGTGGACTTCGAGGCCAAGAAGGCCTTTGGAACCGTGGGCGAGTACGCTTTCGACTTCATCGTCGTGGGCGTCGGCGCCGAGCCCGAATACTTCGGCATTCCCGGCATCAAGGAAAACAGCTTCTCGCTCTGGTCCTTCGAGGACGCCATGAAGCTGCGCAACCACGTCGAGCACATGTACCTCGAGGCATCCAAGGAACTGGACGCCGACAAGCGCAGGAAGATGCTCACCTTCGTGGTGGCAGGCGCCGGATTTACCGGCATGGAACTGATCGGCGAACTTCTCGAGTACCGCGACGTCATGTGCCGCAAGCTCTACATCGATCCCAAGGAAGTCAGGGTCGTCAATATCGAGGCGCTGCCCACGATCCTCCCCATTTTCGAGGAACCGCTGCGCGTGAAGACCGAAAACTATCTCAAGAAGAAGAACTGCGAAATCCACCTCGGAACGGCCATCGTCGGCGCGGAACCCGGCAAGGTACTCCTCAAAGACGGCAGCATCTTCGAGACCGATTCCTTCATCTGGACCTGCGGCGTCAAGGGCTCCAGCTTCGCCGGCTCCCTCGCCCTGCCGATGGGCAAGCGCAACCGCATCGAATGCGACAAGGGCATGCGCTCCACCCAGTACCCCAACGTCTACGTCGTCGGCGACAACGCCGGCCTCATGATGGACAACGGCAAGCCGATGGCGCAGATCGTCGAGTCCGCGCATTTCTCCGCCGAGACGGCAGCCAAGAACATCATCGCCGACATCGAGGGCGGAGAGCGCCACGAGTTCAAGCCGAACTACCACGGCTTCATGGTGTCCCTCGGCGGCCGCTACGGCGTCGCCAACGCCATGAACCTCAAGACCTCCGGCTTCATCGCCATGTTCATGAAGCACTTCATCAACATGTTCTACCTGTTCACCATCGCCGGCTTCAATCAGGTCTGGGAATACTTCAAGCATGAATTCCTCGACATGAAGAACAAGCGCTCCTTCATCGGCGAGTTCATCTCCTACAAGGTCCGCGGATACTGGCCCCTCCTTCTCAGGATGTGGCTTGGACTCATGTGGCTCTTCGAAGGCATCAACAAGATCGGCGAAGGCTGGCTCAATTTCGCCAAAGGCTCCAGCTCCAGCTGGATGTTCTCTCCCGGCGTCGTGCAGAAGGGCGTACAGGTAGCCGAGGCGACTAGCGCCGCCAGCGCGGCATGGGAAGGCGGGGCGGAAGCCACGACCACCACGATCGCCGCGGCGACGAGCGCGGCCAGCGCGATGGCCGACACGACGGCGACCACGATAGCGGCGGCCACTAGCGCTGCATCGGGCGCCGTGACGGACGGAGCCGCGGCTGTCGCCGACACCGCGACCAAGGCTTTCAAGGCCGTCTGGGATCTCACGAAACCCATTTTCGACCCCAGCTCGGGCATAGTCACTTGGTTCAGGACAACCTTCATGGACGGCATCTTCGCCTACCTGCCCTTCAGCTTCTTCCAGATCATGATCGTCGTGATGGAGATGGCCATCGGCCTCGCCCTGTTCGGCGGATGCTTCACCTGGATCGCCGCGGTGGCCAGCATAGGAATGTGCCTCATCTTCACGATGTCGGGCATGTTCGCCTGGAACCAGCTCTGGTTCGTATTCGCCGCCATCGTGATGATGGGC
>Ga0310040_1002055_pt1 | contig 13311 bp, 14 predicted proteins | sample EPASupsiteHSE623_FD_200237 | JGI IMG/M metagenome (GOLD analysis project Ga0310040, IMG submission 200237) | Bioremediated contaminated groundwater from EPA Superfund site, New Mexico - Sample HSE6-23 (v2) (version 2) | ecosystem: Environmental > Aquatic > Deep subsurface > Groundwater >... | reverse complement strand
CAGAACTCGTCTGCCAATACGCCCTACACCAATAATCCCGATCGTCACCTCCGGGATTCGCCTTCCAAAATGCCGGTTCCATTCGCCGCGATGTAGCTGAACATTCGCCACGTTCACGAAGCGAAGCAAGGACAACATAAGCCCCACCGTCAGCTCAGCCACCGCCGGTGCTGGCGCATCCGGCGTATAACTCACATGAATTCCTCGCCGCTCAGCCGCAATAAGATCAACACTATCAAGCCCTATGCCGACGCGGGAAATCAGCTTCAAGTTTCTCGCACGGCTCATTACCATATCCGTAACAGGCTCGGTACCAGCAATCAAAACATCAAAATCTCCAACCATTTCGGCAAGTTCGCCTTCCTTGAGCTTGCGGCCAAAAGGGTTAACCAGATACTCAATGCCAGCGTCTATTAACAGCTCTAATGGCTTACGACTTTTGCCAGCAAATGGTACTGTAGTTATCAGGGCTTTGGACATAGATTTTTTGTGGGCAAGTTATTCAATGCACTTCTTTCAGCAATGATGTATCTAGTAACCACGTTGCATCTAGAACCATACGCACTGGCATAGCGGCAACATTACTTTCTTGCCGAAGAGCCTTGACCAAAACCTGCGCCTTAGCTCTTCCTGCAGCCAGAACAAAAATGTATTTGGCTTGAGCAATGACAGGAGGGGTAATGGTAAGTCGCTCATGAGGCGGTTTGGGGCTTGAAACAAGCACAACCCTGCGATGAAACTCTAGCAACGCCGGACTCTTGGGAAACAGAGATGCGATATGACCATCCTCGCCCACCCCGAGAAGCAGTATATCAATACTATCAGGAAGTGCCTTGGCATACCTCAAGGCTGCCGCCTCACGATCAACATCATCAGCTTCCATGCGAAATATGGTGCAACCTTCCGGAATTCCACGGGCGAACAGTGTCTTTACAACCATTCCATAGTTACTTTCTGAATGGTCAGGAGGAACACATCGCTCATCACCGAAATAAAACCGGACGTCACCCACCGTTCGGGTCGGCAATAGCTTTGCCCAAGCTGTGTAAAACCGTTCTGCACATCTCCCCCCGGTCAACATCACGCTGCACTCGCGATCTTCAGCTAACCGAGTATCCATCACATCCTGAACAGCCCTGGATGCCTGATCTGACCAGTCTGACTCGTGGAAAAGCCTAATCATTTTCTGATCACCTTAACCAGGTCAAAGACATACCTTGCCAACAGGCCGAACAGTACCGTCTATTGGGTACCAGGATATCTTGAATTACCTGCCAGATATACCCAAAAATACTAATACCTGAATTACAGAAGATAGTCATAAGTTCTTCATATAGTTTTGAATCTCGCAAAACTCTTCTGCTCAAACCCGAATATTGCCGGAACATAGTATCCGGCTATCGCCACGAGAACAGTGTATGCCATGCCCGACAATAAAAAATCCCAGAACAATGGTAGGCCTAACAAACCAATCACCCAAACACTCACGCAAGCAAATAAGCCAAACCCGGCTGCTACAAAAAGCTGGTGGCGCAAAAACCAGGCAAAATCCAGTTTCAACATGCGTACGTTGAACCACAAATAGATATTCACAGTTACAAATTGGAGTGCTACCGTTTTTGCTGCAAGTCCTACAGCGCCCAGCATCATTCCACCCAAATCTGGAGGAGCAATCATAAAATAAATGATCGGCAAACCCGCCAACATACTTCCGACCCCAACATTCCGATATAACCTGGTTTGCCCACTTGCATAGAATACGGCACCACTTAGATGCCCATAGGTTTGATGCATAGGATTGAGCGCCATTATTGAAAGGGCTAAACTCCCGGTTGTATATTCGTACCCGCCAAACAATAGTGCTATATCATCCCCACGCACAACAACAAACATAGAAAAATAGGCAGCAATCGCATAAAAAAGAGGAACATAACGCTGAAAAAGTCTTCCCATTTTGGCAAGATCTAGCTCACCCCACGCACGAGAAAACTCACGCGTAAGTAACTGTGTCATAGCACTCGTGAAAAGAAAACACACAGCTCCTACCCGAAAAGCCAACCCAAAATAACCTTGCTCAACTGAGCCCGCGTACCGCTGCAACAACCACCGGTCAGCAATACCGGCAATCAAACCCACCAATGCATAAACAAACAACGGGTGAGAATAATCGTAAAACTCACGCACATACTCACCCAGTGGCTTTACATATTTTCCTGGAAGTTTCGGATTTGCGATGCCCGCCTGCCGAATTAGACGCCACCAAGCAAAGAGCAACCCCACGTGAATGCAAACAAAATAATAGAAATAGTTTTCGAGAACAAGCAGACCCACTGCAAACAACAAGAGTAATGATGCTATGGCAATCAATCGCTGAAACAGCAAAATGCGCTCACTTAGAAGCGTTATCCCGTGCGCATCCAAGGATTTCTGTACGACTTGCGTCCCCCAAGTAAGAAGCGCTACAACGCAAGCTAGTCCAATCAACAATATCGACTGGCCAGGCCAAATTGTTTCCCGCCCTGGAGAAATCGCTAACGCTAGAGTCACCACCATAACGACAATGCTCATTAGAAGAACAAAAAGAAAATAACGTCGCAATAGACCGGCATCATCTTGTCGTTGCGAAGCCTTGGTATAAAAGCAGGTCGAGGTTCCCATATCAAGAAGCCCGATAACCGGCTGGAAGAACGCAAACAAAAACTCAAAGGCACCATAAGCTGCAGGGCCGAGTGCGCGCGGAACTAGAGAAATGGTTACCAAACCAAGTCCCAGAGTTGCAATGTTGGTCAAAAGCTTTGCAACAAACCCGGATTTTATGGATACCGGGTCATGCTCCGATTTGCTTGGGTCTAGAATAGCGGCCTTCCTGAGTTATTTCCGTACTTTTGAACAGAATTTTCACGGTGAAAAGTTGAGCCCTGCACAGCAGTAGTAGCTACAAAGGTTATTCCAGTAGCTCAAACCTCCCTTTACCACATGGGATAATTCGCATCATCCCGTCTTTTGTCTGGCTTAGTCTTATTAAATAACCTCTTAATCCATTGAAGAAACCGCCTAATCATTTCTCCCTCCTTAGCTCTTCATTAATTATCCCAGCTATTAATTGATACCCATTATTGTTGAGATGAACTGCATCTGTAAAAAGGTCCACACTTTCATTGGCTATATTTTTAAATAACGGACAGTAATAAATATATTCCATATTATTTAATTCGGAATGTAATTGACCAAGACCGCTAATCATATATTTATCAAATTCTTCATTTATCTGATAGAAATTAGAATTATTCGCAGCACCTTTTGGCCTACCATACATATAGTAAGGTTGAAGGAAAACATAAAGCTCTATGTTTCTACTTTTACATACATCAACAAGTATGCCTAACCAATACAAATAATTTTTTACTCCTATTTTAATCAGTGCCTCCAATTCCTTAGGTTGCCCCCCCTTATTTATGCCATATCTATTTAATCTAACTTGACTCAGAAATCTATATAGCGGCGTTATTATTAAATCCTCCCTAAAAATTTCTTTAGCCGAAATTTTTAAATGGTATTTAATGTCTTTTAGAGAGGATAGATGCTGGTTTACAGCCGTTCGATAACCAAGTTCACTGTAGAACGACAACGGATCTGAACCAATGTAATAATTATGATAATCGAATGGCATTGCTAGTGCTAAATTATTACACCCATCAAATATAGCTATTCTGTTTGGGTTAATAGCTTCCAGATGCTTAACAATAGTTATTACCTCTTGCTCTATATTAAATCCAGGAATGGCCAAATTGACAACATCCCAACCATATGTATTTTTCAAATAGCCTGAAATATTGTATTCATTACCTGTACTACCTGTTCCGAACGCTACACTTCCTCCAAGAAGCACCAATTCAGAGTTCCTAACCCGATCTAAGTATCCGTCATCGCAAATTTCAAAGCATACTGGAATATCTTCATTTCCCGGAAGGTTATAAAAAACCCTACTCATATCGAAGGAATGCTTTCCTGGTTTAATTACAAACATATTATATTTAGAGAATATATACTCAAGCGGTTTCCTATTTCTTTTTCTAAATGCCACTAATAAATCAATTATTAATATCAGGATAAGAACCAAATGTATTCTAATATCCATAATCAGCACACCCATTCTTCTCTTTAACAATGCTAGTAAGCCAAGATTGTTCAATGATCTTGGAGGTTTTTGTTGGTGAGCGTTTCAGCCTTTTGCGAAAACGCAGAGGGGATCTACCACAGGGTTCTTCAACTCGGACAGCAATTCGTTGCTGAATTGTGTTTCCATCGTTGCATGATTAGTTCGCATCAGGTAGCATCAATTTATCCATATGGTATTCATATTAAATACATCAACAACCTTATTATTCAAGAAATGGCTGGGCTCTCTCTATGAATTTTTTTCGGCATTGCTTAAAACTATATCAGTTCTATCGTAAAAAGAAGCAAGCGGAACAACGCCCTCTTGTCGCAGATAAACCCTACAAGCTTTGCAATATCGAGCTAACCAATCATTGCCCAATGAATTGTGTAATGTGCCCTAGAACACAGAATATGACTAGAAAACGGGGCTACATGGATTTTTCGCTATTCAAGAATGTTATCGATCAAGCCGTTCTTGATAATTCGGAGCACACCGCTGGCAAAACAGAAATTGCGTTACATCACTTTGGTGAAAGTCTGATGCACCGCGGTTTTCCTGAATTCATTCACTATGCTACTGAAAGAGGGATTATTGTCGATCTCTCAATCAACCCTCTTATTATGACTGAGCGTGTAATTAGTGGCCTAATCAACGCCCCGCCTTCCACGCTTCACATCTCTCTTGATGGCCATGATGACCATTCATTCTTTCAGATTCGTGGGGTTAGAAATGCATATGAGCGTTCTAAGAGGAATTTTCTGTCCTACCTAGAAGCAAAGAATACGGGGGGCATCAAAACTCGCGTCGTTCTGAATATGATTGACTTTTCACTTAACAAGGAAAGCATTTTAAAAGTAGAAAATCTCTGGCGGACCGTTGCGGGTATCGATGAATTCTCAATCAAGGAGTTTGTTAGCTGGAATGGGGATGATAAAGTTGTGAATTTACTTCAGGGGGGCAGGAAAAACATCATTCATTCGCCATCCCAAAAGTCATACGTTTCCTGCAATCGCCCATGGGACGTTCTCACTGTTACCTGGGATGGCGACGTCGTTCCATGCTGCTACGACTATGATAAAAAACACGTATTGGGGAATGTCCGTGAGCAATCTCTTATGGAAATATGGCGTGGTTGGAATATGCAGGATTTGCGTAGGCAGTTTATATCAAACCAAGTTACATCACCTCTATGCGTAAATTGCGAATATTTGCTTAGGATTTTTTGATGCAGGCCAGCTCAGAATATGGAATCTCTCTCTCGTGAGAGACTATTCGATACCATATTGCTTGAGCCGATCATCTCGCGAAGAAAAGTAAACAAGGCGCTTCCCCTCGAAAGATTGGTGCTAGCCTAATTCATCGGGATATCCTATAGGATTCCAAATATCCCACATCATGGTGCTTACTTCCCTCTGACAATCGTCGGCCGTGTGCTCCTGCTTCGGGAGCTACAACTTCATTTTCCCTTTCAAGTCATCAAGATTGTACCCCCAAACTTGTAAGGCGGAATCTCGGAAATTCACACTATTGGTGTGAAAACACAGCCCAAACACGGCCACCGTTAGCTTCGATACGTATCCACTTTAGGATCAATTTTAATTTTAAGGCGATCCCTCCCGAACAAACGTACTGTAAAAGCTATTGGGGTAATTATCAGAATAAAAATTAATGCGAGAATAAGTCTTTCAAATTTAAAGGTGAAATAATTCTGGTCTTGCATATATTCCTCCTGAGTTTCTCTGAGAATCCGCTATTCTTTCAGTCCAATTGGAATTCATTCTTCCATGAACTGTCTTGTTCTCGTTTTGGTTGCTTATCTTTATATAACAGATAGTTTTCAAGTACCAAGCAATCTATTCCTGTCCTCATAAAACATCTATAAGCATCTTCCGGTGAACAAACAATTGGTTCCCCGCGAACATTAAATGAAGTATTTACCAACACACCACATCCAGTTCTCTTTTCAAAACACTTGAGAAGCTCATAGTAACCGGGGTTCGTTCCTGCATGGACAGTTTGTACCCTAGCGGAATAATCCACATGAGTTACTGCCGGTATGTTTGAACGTGCAACATTAAGTTTGTCAATCCCAAATAAACCCTGTTGCACTTCGGTCATTGGGATGCGAATGCTTTCATTTACTGGTGATACTAATAGCATATATGGGCTAGGACGATCTAGTTCAAAGTACTTACCAACCATCTCATCTAAAACTGATGGGGCAAATGGCCTGAATGATTCACGAAATTTTATTTTTAAATTCATATCTGATTGCATTTGTGGGTTTCGCGGATCGCCTAAAATAGATCGAGCTCCCAATGCCCGGGGGCCGTATTCCATACGCCCTCTAAACCATCCAACAATATTACCTTGTTCTAATACCTTAGCTAACAAAGGAAATAATTGAACATCATCAATTTTTTCATAAACAGCACCAACCGAATTAAGATATTGGACTATATCTTTATCTGAGAATGCAGGGCCAAGAAATGATCCATGCATGCTATCCATATGGTTTATGTGTCTAGGTTGTTGCTGGTCCTGGTGATAATATGCAAGAGCCGCGCCCAGAGCTCCCCCAGCATCGCCGGCTGCCGGTTGTATCCACAAATCCTTAAACACTCCCTCTCTTAATAAGCGGCCATTGGCTACGCAATTTAATGCCACCCCCCCAGCTAAACATAGGTATTCCGCACCTAATTCCTTGCTAATAGTTCGGCCTAATCTAAGAATTATCTCTTCAGTAACTTCCTGGATTGATCGAGCAATATCCAGATCTCTTTGTTTTAAATAGCTCTCTGGTTCGCGCGGAGGTCCCCCAAACAGCTTGTGGAAGAGCTCGTTAGTCATAGTAAACCCTGTTGCGAAATCAAAGTACCTCATGTTTATGCGGAATGTCCCATCTTCTTTTAGATCAATCAGCTCCTTCATAATAAGGTCATAATATTTTGGTTCCCCATAAGGGGCCAAGCCCATTACCTTGTATTCGCCTGAATTAACTTTGAAACCTGTATAGTAAGTAAATGCCGCATATAAGAGACCTAAGGAATGAGGAAAATCTATCGTCCATTTGAGATCCAATTGATTTCCTTCTCCATGCCATACTGATGTAGAGGTCCATTCTCCCACCCCATCCAAACATAGCACAGCCGCTTTCTCAAAAGGACTCGGATAGAAGGCAGCAGCCGCATGAGACAAATGATGTTTGCCAAAAGAAATAGGCGGAATTTCATGGGAACAACAATTTGCTAGACGGGCCAATTCATTTCTTAATAATTTTTTTAGAAAAAACTTATCCTTCCAGACATGCATTGCTTCTAAAAAGGTATCAAGTCCCTTAGGCGCAAAAGCCAAGTAGGTTTCAATTAATCTGGAAAATTTAACATATGGATTGTCATAGAAAACAATGTGATCTACATCTTGTATTGAAATTTCACCTGCAACTAAACAATACCTTATTGATGCCAAAGGAAATTTGGCTTCACCTTTTTTTCGTGAAAACCGTTCTTCTTGGACAGCAGCAATAATCTCACCATCACGAATTAATGCCGCAGCACTGTCATGATAAAAAGCCGAAATACCCAAAATATTTTTCGTCATTTAGTATTCCAATGAAGTAATTACACAGAATCACCTCGCTAGATTTCAATCCTAGTCAAGTACCAATTCAAATTCACGTTCCCAGTGCAATTTCCAGTCTGGCGAGAAATTTGCGTAGCGCGCAATAAAATTCTGACGTGCTTCCTGCACTTCTCGTTTGTCCCACCAACCTTCTGGGTCATTGTTTAGAGAAACAAAAAACTGGGCAGCAGATTTACCAGATTGGTGCAGAATACCCAATTGTTCTAAAGTGTCTATCCAAGGTTGGACTTCGGTGCGAAAAGCATAGGCATCGGAATCGTAGAAACACACTGTAGGAATGTTAAGCGCCAAGGTTTCCAACCAAGCGGTGCCAAGATAATTGTGTACCACTAATCGGCTTTCTGCAAAGCGTGTAATTGATCGCTTACGATGGTTGTCAAAAATTGCCTCCGGCGCTGCCTTGCGTAAATTATCGGTAAATCCCCAGCCGTAATCGTGTGGATAGGGGCGAATAAGAACACCTCTCCGGTCGGGCAAAAAAGTGAGGAAATCACAGGTTCTCCGATGCATGGTTTCGATGGTACCAGGCATAGGGAGACATTGGAGTCGATGGGGCACTTTTGGAAAATCCACACAATTCAGCAACAACTTATACTTGGCTTGCAACCTCTTGCTATATGAAGGAGTAGCAGGACTCAATTGATAAACCGGCCGATCTGGCCGATCCCAACCCCAAGAATAGTAGCGATCTGACACACGGATTTCGTAATCTTCCATGGCAAGCAATGGCTCAATACCATACCCCCCGCCGCCTTGGTGATAGAGTAATTTTGTGCCTTCCTGCCGCCATTCTGCCGCAAGTACCTTAAAAACAAGGTGACTACTCAATGCGCGGGAACTATACAGCGCGTTGGGTCTTATTAAAGGAAGGGAAAGAACAGCATTACGATAGTCTTCGAAGCCTTCTAGGATCGCTGAGGGAAGGAACAAAGGCATTAAGGCTGTCACGATGTTGGCAAAACTATCAACCGTTGTTACTGCCATTTTTTTTCGCCACTGATAATTAATGTCCGCAGATAAACAAAGTTGGTATTGCAGATCATCCCATGCTAACCATCGGCGCCACTTCATGATTGCAAGTACCCACTCTGCATGTTGGCATTTGTACCCAGGGTAAGTCAGCATCAACTGCGGCGATTTGGTTGCCAATCCACGAAGCATTGAAACTGTCCGTTTCGTTCCAGAACCTGAAATAATTGAAATTCTTTTTTTCCAATAAAGAAGGCTATCCGGGATTAAATCGGCGCCTTCGAGTAAACGCATCACCATACTTCTCAAGTACTGGTGATAATCTTCATTAAGAGAAAACTGTTGTGCTTCTATAAGGTCGCCAGGAATTTGGTAAGTGGTTTGGGTTGATGGCACATTACCCACCAAAACCTCTCGCCAAGCCACGTAGACATGGTGTGCAAAGTGTTCTAGCCAATCACCAGCCACCAAATCGTAGTATTCGTGAGACCTGGCAATACCGTGATAGCTATCCAAGAGATTTTTCAGGTATTCAAGGAAATAGCCGCGAGACCGTGATATTTCAGCCAGCCCTTCGAGTACGACTTTTGAATTCCAGACAATGGAAGCGTTACTGATCACGTAGCTCAATTTTTTTTAGCTGGAAGGCCAGAAAACAATTACTGCCGGCCATTAGAAATTCATTTGAAAAAAGGAAGTAAAACAGTACAAGGTAGGGATACCAAATTGTCATCCATAAGAGCTTTAACGCAGTTCGAATGGGCACGGAGAAAGAGTTGAAAAACCGTATCAGCGGCTTTAGGACTGGGCGTGTCTGAATATCATAGGCTTTCCAGGCGAAACAACTCAACCCGGAATGTCTGGCGACTATCGTTAACCCATGTTGAGCAAAGAATATTTCCCATTGAGACGGTGACTTAGCCAGATTTGTAATCTCATCAAACCGACCATTATCCATTCTGGCAAAGTAACGCCCGATTCTCCCCGGCATTAACATAGCTATGCGATAACACAGGAAAGAGCTTTCAAATTTTTTATCGTAGAGAAGAATAAGCATGTCCCCATCAGGGGCAAGTATGCGGTATGCCTCGTTTATCGCCTGCTCGTGGTCACGCAAACCGTGGGGGGTATAATAAAATACCTTGGAGACTGAAGCAGAGGCTAGCGGTAGTGCCTCATAAGCTGATACCACGCAATGTTTCGCAAAGCCAATTTCCTTGATCTTACTTACATGAGTTTGCTTGGCATCAATAGCCAAGCAAATGTTTGGATCATCCAAACTTACTGCTGAGAGCAGCACTGCATTCTGGTGGGTATCATAGATATCCTGCTTCGTGAGGTCCGTGAGTAAATAGCGGTCGAACCATAGAGGGAAAGACCCTCCGTGCATAATGTAGCTATATACCCCATCGCCCGATCCTATTTCTACGACTGAGTCAGACCAATCTAGCCTATAAAGCAAGCTCGCCGTCAAGGTGTCATTTATGGCATCGTGTGGCTTCAAAAAATAGATGTTGAGATAGCGCCACAGTCGAGAAAAAATAAAACGCAAATGATTCACGGTGATTTATGCTTTTCTTATTATGGACATTTCAAATCTTCTTCAGAACTAGGTAGTAATTCAAAATCAATCCATCCAGGCCACTATTGCCTAGCACATACAGAGCCTCTGCGGGCGTGTTAACAATGGGATGACCATGCAAATTGAAGCTTGTATTCAGGAGTGCTCCACGGCTAGTCAGGGCTTCGAATGCCTCAAGAATATCGTAGAGTGCCGAATTCACCTCTCGGTGAAGTATTTGCGCACGCGCCGTTCTATCAGCCGGATGACAGGCAGCTATCATCGCTTCGTAACCTTCGGGTGTAGTATCAAAACCGATGGTCATGTGGGGTGATTCGATATTTTTTGGGTTTAGTAAGTAACGATGGACATATTTATCCATTATCACCGGAGCGAATGGCATCCAGAAATCACGGCTCTTGATAGCAGCATTGATTTTCTCCTTTACCCGCAGGTCGCTCGGATCGGCAAGGATCGATCGATTGCCGAGCGAGCGCTGTCCGAACTCCATGCGGCCGGCACAGCGGGCGAGTATCTTGCCCTCACTGAGCAACCCGGCAATCTGCATGGGTGTGGGCGACCGGAAAACCTGGTACTTTGATGGATCGAGGCCTGCTGTCACTGCTGCCTCCTGTTCCGGTGTGGCGGACGGGCCAAGATATAGGTGGGGCAGGGATGCAACATCGAGGGAATCCCATTGCTTGCCCGATTCGCGCGTCAAGTCTTCCGCCAGGCAGATCCCGGCACTGATGGACATGGATTCGTCGCTCGCCGATCCGCCGATGAACAAGTTCTCAACCCCGGGCAGAGCCGCAATCTTGCCCATCGCCTTGATGTTCATGGCCACGCCGCCAGCAATCACCACCTTGCCAATACCAAACTGGGCGACCGCGTTTTGTACCCACTCGGTCAGCAAGTCCTCTAACCAAGTCTGCAGAGCGAATGCGATATTATCGAAACGCACGCCTTCCAGTCGCTCCCTGAACCAGAAGTAGCTATCCGTGGGCTTTTCCCGCCATTTGAATTCGATGCCATCCACATAGAGAGTGCTCTTGAAAACCTCTAGCGCATTCTGTGCGTGTTTTGCCTTGCCATAGGGTGCCAGCCCCATTACCTTGAATTCGTGCTCATTTGGCTTCATGCCGAGCAGCAGGGTCATGTAGCGGTAGATGCGGCCAATGTTGCATTCATTTGTCTGGTAGTGACGAGTGTATTTGCCCGCCGCATCGAAGATGCCAATTGTGGCGTTCAGGCCGTCACCTGAACCATCAATTGTCAATGCCAAGACGTCTTCACCACGGAAAGGCGACGCATAGTATGAATAGGCTGCATGACAACGGTGGTGTTCAATTCGCCTTACTTTTATTTCCGGAATGTGCAAAAAATCAGCAACTAGCTTCTCGCGCTCAATTTGTAATTTGTCATTGCGGTCAGGCAAATATTGGAGCTGGCGTAAAATGCCGAATGGCATAACATCAAAGTCTAGTTTCTCAGGGAAAATGTCCGCTAATGAACGGCTGCCTGACGGATTGCCATTAATTAACGGCAACCACCTTTCATATTGTTCCTTCAGGTAATCCTCTGGCGTCCATTGGCTCCTTCTGGTTAATGTGTCTTCATAGGAGAAACCAATGAAACTAGCTATGGCGACAGCATCTAAATCCGATGCTCGCAGCCCAGCATGCGATAGGCAGAATTTGATTGATTGTGATGGAAATTGTTCATCATTCTTTTTCCGAGTGAATCGCTCCTCGTGCGTGGCAGCCGCAATCCGGCCATCTTGATACAGGGCAACAGAGGATGGGAGTGATGTATACAAGGAAAGGATATTCATTTTTGGTTAGGGACTCTGGTCTTAAGTGACGGAATTGTTAAGAGTGCGACTTGCAGCCGAGAAACCGAAGGTATTTGTCCTTCGGATAGTTGCCGATGACTCGGTTCGAATTGATTTCATAGGTCGACGACACATAGATGCTCTCGAAATCATTCGAAAGAAACTTCGCGATCGAGAACGCTGTTGGAAAGGTCTCCGAGCCTATGAACTCAGTCCTGTCCGGTACAGATTGGAACATGTAGATACCCCCGGCTTCAACAGAGTTCTAGCTCTTTTGAAAAATAGCGTGGCATCCTGACTATGTACCACAGCACATCCTTCATATAGAGCAAGTCGAATTCCCTCTCCCACTGTCCAATATCATCATTCAGGATGTTAGCGCCGAAGGAAGTGAAGTGCGGATGGAGCAAGCAGGCTTGCGCGGCCGCCTCCGAAGAAACGTCAATTCCCGTCACATCGAGACTGGCAGCCAAGGGAGACGGTGCGGAATGAAGCTAGCCGAAACATAACCCAGGCTGCAACCTAGGTCACAAATTGACTGGACGTTGAATCCCGGAAGAAAGTGCTTGAGTATCGCAATGTCCAGGGCAACGAACACCTGGTTCGCTGTCTTGTCCTGATGCCACGGCACTTCCTTTGAATGACGATACACCTCGTCAAACTGGCCCAGCAGTTTGCCATCCTTGAAGACGGAGTCATGATAGTCGTCGCTGAATTCGCTCATTGCCTTACCTCAGTTCCCCTGCACTCGCTACTGCTTCTTTAAAGGACATTGGCGTCTATGTGGCCCACTAGTTTGCCTGCAATTGCCTTAATGTAGCCACAGTCGACTTCGTCGTTAACCCACAGATTGAGAACTCGATCGCCGATGCGATCGCTAACGTCGGTGTTCACTCCCGACGTGGCGCGGTCCTCGAAAAACAGGTCTGCCGAAGGAAACCAGCTGCTGATCTTGAAATTCTTTGCCAGCAATAATTTTAACAGCGCGTCTCGTCTCTCGATCAGCACGTTGAAGCGCCAATGCACCGAACCGGCGGGTGGGCGGAAAATTTCCATGCTTGCCGATTCGTGGCGGGCCAACAGTTTTTCCAGCATTTCCGCTTTTGCGTGGCGCGACCGGACGACGACATCGAGCTCTTCCAG
>Ga0310040_1002043_pt1 | contig 13361 bp, 14 predicted proteins | sample EPASupsiteHSE623_FD_200237 | JGI IMG/M metagenome (GOLD analysis project Ga0310040, IMG submission 200237) | Bioremediated contaminated groundwater from EPA Superfund site, New Mexico - Sample HSE6-23 (v2) (version 2) | ecosystem: Environmental > Aquatic > Deep subsurface > Groundwater >... | reverse complement strand
ATTCATAGCCAAAATCGGGAGGAAACCCGGGGATGGCGGAGGAAAGCGGAACTGCCGGCGTCTCATTATATTTTTCAACCTCGGCCGCCCTGTAGGCGCCGCCGCCGAACTCCACCCGGCGGCGCGCCGTACCGCTACTCATGTCCACGACCCTGACCTTCAGGAACACCCGCAGCCCGGCTATCTGTCGCGGGGTCCGGGCCCGCAGCACCCCGTCTTCCAGACTGGAGTCGTAACTATAGTCGGTATCCTCGAAATAATATTTCAGTGTTTCGCCTTTGATGTAGGCATGCTGGACCACGGCAGAAGACCGGGCGACGCCGTCCGAGGCCAGGGTTGGTCCTACCCCGGGAAAAGCAAGGAAAAGAACGATGGCTAGCAAATTCATAATGGCTCCTTATGTCCAAGGTCCCGGCCGGCACCCTGGTCCCGGATCTTCGCCAAGGCAAGACATATCTCCGTGGCTTCCTTCTCCACGGCAGCCAACCCAAACCTAGATACTTCTAATTATGCTGACCAGGGTGGCTTTTTACCCATAACCCTAAGCCATTGCAGATGAGAAAACCGGTCTGGAGCATGGCCGGTTGCCATGGTTAGATTCGCAAAGCCCTTATTATGCAAATCTTTTGCTATGTCCTCGCCTTTTATATTTCCTCCGCAGACGATTTTTTTCTCCCACTAGTTATTAAGCACGATAAGAATTGTATCCTTTGTGCCAAATATCGTCAAATTCAATATCGACAACTATTTCTTTTTTAAGACATAGTAGGACGGTTCCTGATGCCGGAGGAAATAATCTCCGCTTTTCCATTCCAGGAACATGTATTTCACACCGCTGATGTCCTTGATGCTGTAGGCACTGGCGGTTTTATCGCCTTTGTGTATGAGTACGCCCTTGGTCCAGGCGAGCCATGGAGCCTCGGTCTTATTAGCAAGAAGAACCTTGCCGTCGGGAAGGAAAGAGAGTCCCTTCATATAAAGATCCCTTTTAAAACTTTTTACGCCGGGAGTGAAAAGCGATGGTTCATCGACAAAATCGACGCTCCCCCATTCGCCAATCACGAGCAAATCATCTACAAAAGGCAGATTAATGTTATCTTCTATCCTCTTCTGGCTGCATCCGAATATAACCGTTGTGCCTTTCCTTTGGTAAGGTTGAAAAGAAGTTTCAGTGAGGGGGAAATGGGGTATCTCTCAAAAACCCCCGTCATCTCGGCACCTTTTTCCAACCAGGGAATATCCTTCTCCTCCTTGTTTATGCCAGCAAACAATAGTGGTATGCCGAGTTTTTTCATATGCGGCGCCAACAGATCCGCCCCTTCGTCATCGCACAATATAATAAAGTCCGGTTTATAATTCGAGGCGGATTTAACCAACCTTTCGATTTCATTTTTTGTTTCCGCTTCCGGGAGTAGTGCAAGACGTGGAGAGTCAAAAATCGTCTGTTTTATATCAAACTGTATTGAGGCCCGGGAAAGGCGCTCTGTTAGGCCAGAGATTATCCCGTCTGACCACTGGCCAAGTGGATAGCTAAAAGCAATAAATATTTTCTGCTGCCGCTGACCTTCAGATCCAGGCAAGGACAAGGCTATTGCCGAAACAGATGTGATTATGGCTATGCAGACGACTAGGGAAAGACTGGACTTCCTTATTCCGGACATATTGAAAGAAATAGCGACATATCCATTCCCCAGATAGAGTGCCATTCACGAACAAGCTTGTTATCAAGTTTCATTGGGAGTGGCTGCAGTCCCGGCTTAAGCTTGCTATCGTGTAGGAGGGTGACCACGGAGTTGTGGGCATAAAAAACTGGGTCCAGGAATTTCAGCAATGTAGGCCGCTTGAGTTGGAAGTTTATTGGTTTTTTCCCATTAACAACCTGGTTTTCCCCAAATAAGGGGCCAAATTCATCGGCGGCTCCCATGTTCATCAGCTTTATCCCTGATGTGAGGATTTCTTCCGCCCACGGCGTTTCCGAAAGAAAGTTATCTTTGCCTGTGGCAGTAACTAGAACTTCATGGTCTCTCAGCAAAGGCGTAATGGACCGTATCTCTGAGGCTAATAACCTTTTGGCTTCTGACCCGAACGGGGATTTAAGTGCTTTCTCGTCTATGTCAACTATCGTGCAACTCGCGCCTTCTTCCAATAATCCGCGGATTATCCCCTTGCCCACCTTCCCGAAGCCGAACAGGAGAAAGCGTTTGCCTTTTACTTCCGGAGACACGAACTCCTTATAGGCGCGAATAAAGCCATCACTGGTGCCGTAAAATGTTTCAAGGGCCTTCAGTCTGCTATCATCTACTGATAGTATCGGATAAGATACTGGTTCCTTTTCGTAGATGCTTACCCCTGTGCGGGTAAGTTCTGAAACCGCTTTGGCAGATTTAATATTTTTCAGCTCCGCACAACAGTCAAGTAATATGTCCGCGCCCTCGCATCGTTCCTTGTCTTTGTCAAAATCATATCCAAGCTCGGTAATGATGCGTATAGCCTCGGGATCTCTACCTAGGAATACTGGGGTGCTGGTTCTCAATCTAAAGCTATTCTCAATAAACGGCATCATCTTGACTATGGCTGAAATAGTAAGAGGTGTGTTGTTGACTATTTGATAACTATTCAGTCCGGCGCGGGAGAACTCTTCGATTTGCCGCATGAGGAATGGGGCCTCATTAGTGGCAATTTTATCAAGCATAGTGTTTTTCATAAAGATCATCTCGCGTGATTTGCAAACTCTTTTTTTTCTGGCCCAAGGCACCACGCATCTACATTATGAGAAGCTCCTTACTAGCCGCTCAATGTTCCCTCCCATGATTTTTTTTATACGTTCGTTTGAATAATTTGCTTTCTTCATTATGGGAATCAGCGCACGAATTTTTGAAATGTCTTCAAGACCACGGCAGGTGTATGGGACGCCATCAAAATCTGAACCGATGGCAACGCTATCTTCTCCCACCAGTTGGACAACATAATCAATATGACGAAAAACATTTTCTAGCCCGGGGATTTTTTCCGGTCTTGGATATTCAAACAATAATTTTCTAATTTCCGCCTCTCCCTTTTGACAAGGACTTAATTCTTTGTTTGATTTTAATATTTCAATGTCTTCCCAAAATTTCCTGAACCCATCCTCTTTATGGGCCACAGAGGTTAAATGTTCTGGGAAAAAGGAAATCCCGACCACCCCCCCAGTTGAAGCCACCGCACGGATAGCATCGTCAGCTATACAACGCGAATTCGAATAAATTCCTCTAGCTCCTCCATGGCTATACACTATAGGTGATTTGCTATGTTTTGCTGCATCAAGTATCGTGCGCGTCGCAGCATGCGCTATGTCTATTATAATACCGTTCTCATTTAATGCATGGATAATTTCCTTCCCAAGTGAAGTGAGCCCGTGTCCGGTTTTATCATCTGACGAACAGGCGGCCCATTCCAATGACTGAAAATGAGTTAAAGTTAATTTTCTAATCCCCAGTGACCTCAAGTACTCCGCCTTTAAAGGCGAATTGTTCAAAACATATCCACCCTCTACACTCAAAAATATACCAATCTGGTTTTTAGAAAAACTTTTTTGTTTTGAGTCGCATCTATAAATGCTCGTTTTGTGTTCGGATGACTCTAGCAAGCGCCGCGCCTCATCAACCTTTTTCTTGATGAAGGCTTCTACTTCACCTCCATCAAAAAACGCGGGATTGGCCCAAATCGAGAAAAATGCCCCGGCAACATCCGCTTTGCGCATTTTTTGCCAATCACAACAAACATCTTTGTGATTATCAAAAAAAGAACCGCCCAGCAAATCCAGTTTAAGCAATGTATCGTTATGGAAGTCGATTATCATAATGGGCACTGCCAAGCACAATTTTTTTCCTTCTCCAAAAGTTTAATCATCTCTCTATAACTAAAATCTACTGTGCCGGTTTTAATTCTCAAGAGTCGTCTATCTCCATTGGCACGATGAATTAATATCCAATCTTCCACGGGTGCCGGCACGAAACGATGGGATTTTTTAATATTCTTTATAGCTTCATCGAAATTTCCTGGCAACCCGGCTTAATAGCGGCGGCCCTATGAGAAACCAGAAAAAGTGAGGTTGGGAGAAACTGTTTGTCCGCAGCGTGAGGACAGTGCTCTACCGCTGAGCTAACCGCCCGAATATGCATATCTTACAAAATTTCGCTCGGATTACGCCCAAGGAGGCTCTTTGCCGAGCACTTTCAACCAAGGGAAATGAACAAACCGCGCCGCCTCATGTCCGGTTTCCAAGGCGATTTCCGTGAAACCTCTTTTGTGCAATTTCTCGGCAATATCCTCGCCTTTTATCCCATCCCCGAGTTCCGAGTCAATATATATTGCCGCGTCTTGCGGCAAACTTTCCACCCTAGCCATGAAATCAGCCGCGTTTTTGAATATCTCCAGATTGATATCTTTACTTTTAGCCGCCATTTTCCAATTCATGCACACCAAAGGGTCGTCATCCAGAAGCACTGCCCCGCGGCTTCTCTCCGCCTTCTGGCCTTCATCCGTTTTAATCTTTATCGGCACAAGCCCGGCCAACCCCTTGGGGATCATGCGCACCTTTAGGCGCCGACAATCCTCAAGTATTTGTTTTTCCTCATACCGACTGGTAACCAAAATAGCCCATTCACCTATGCCTAACTCCTCAACCAAACTCAAACCGGTTTCTTTATAACCGATAAGTTCATAATCGGTAAGATACGTGGTTGATTGTACAGCATCGTTGTTGTTTTTTACCCAGGATCGGAACTCATCCGGGGCTGAGAAGTGCAGAATTTGCACACCGGAATCCCCAACACGAACCGAATCAAACCGTCCCTGCCAAACTTGATGGATACTGGTGTCATCATCCAAAACGACAATTTTAGAACCCGGCACCAGATTTAACTCCGGCACGAACCAGGCAGGGGCCTGCGCCATGGGAAGCATTATCGTGACAGTTGTTCCTTTTGCCGGCGCTGATTCTATTCTCAATGTGCCGCCCCAGGCCTCGACAGATGTTTTGGCATGGTAAAGTCCAAGGCCAGAACCGCCTGCCTTGCCATGGGTTTCTCCACGCTGGCCGAGTTTGTTAAGCACTTCCGGAGAAATGCCGCGGCCAGTATCCGCCACCTTGATTTCTATCTTATCGTTAGCAGAGGACATCGTCACAAAAACAGACCCGTTTTTCTCAAGCGCCTCCACCCCGTTATTTACGAGATTTGAAAGCACTCGCTTAAACTCTAGTGGCTGTATTTGCGCAAATAGCCCATAAGACGCGGCATCCAGATGAGAGTCTATTTCAACCCCTATCCGAGAGCGGAATTGGAGACGCTTCTCGGTGACAACGGGATCAATAAGACTGGATAGCAATTGCACGGAGCCTAATTTGTTTTCCTCCATGGAATAATTTTCTCTATCCCCGGATAATTGTCGATTTTTCTCGATAAGGCTATTGGCGATATCACGAATACGTCCAATCGCGCTACGAACGATAATCCTTTTGTCTTCCGGAAGTTGGGCAATATCTTTCGTTATGGCGTCCAGCGCTGCCAATGGGGAACGGATATCATGTGCAACCTGAGAGGCGACCTGACCAATAGCACTATTCTTTTCCAAATCAACCAGCTCTTTCTGAGCCAGGATTAATCTATCTATCATCGAATTCATGACTGAAAATGCTTCCCGCACTTCTTTTGACGCATTTTCCGGAATCGCAATCGGGGATAAAGTCTTGGTCACATCCGCCCAACTTACAATTTGTCGTAATGGTTTAACGGCAATAGCTGTAACCCATAAATGCAATATCGCACCGCAGAAGGCAAACCCACCGAGAACCACAAAAACCCTTGCAACAACCACCATGAACAAAGTTTTTGGGAGCACAGAAACAGCCACCGCACTACCGAATGCGGCGACAAGAAAACACAAGACAAAAATGCCGAGGAAAGTCCCGGAAATCCTCTGCATCAGTCCCGAATTTGTATTTGCTTTATATGTCGCGTTGCCGTATATACTTCGCATTTTCAGTCCCTACTTATTGGTCCCGTTAATATATACGGAATATTCCTTTTCCATGGAGACATAGAAGGGCTCAATTTGTGATATCAGAGACCACGATTGGTTCCCGAAATTAAAATGCCACCACTCATAAGAATGAACCGTGAATCCGGATTGAGTCATAGCGTTAAAGAGAATGCGTCGGTTGTGTCTAGCGATCCCCCACTGTTCTGCCGAAATGCCGCTGGTTTTATCGTACTCAGCTTCAAAAAAGTCCGGTCTGGCACGCTGAGTAGAATCATCAAATGGCGTTCCCATTTCGCAAATCTCATCCTTGCAAGTAAGCGTCAAATCAATAGCCCCACCAGTATTATGCGGCATGACAGCGGGGCAGTCAGGATCACCAGGAAGCGGGACTAATTTTTTAGTCTCACTCATCAATTTTTCATCAGACCACGTCGGATTTTTTTTCGCGATGGCGGCCTTGAACTGGAAGAAAAGAGCTTTCTGCGCCTCCAGGGTTCTGAAAGCATCGTAAACCACCACACCATATCCCGCGGGGAGTTTCTCAACAGCTTCTTCGAGCATTTCTTTAACGATTTTCCTGGCAAAAATCTCCGGAACTGCCCCAGGCACCCCCTGCTTGTAATATATGTTGTCCACTTTAATTTTTCCTGCCGGCTGGATTGGTGCGGCAGATTGCGTATTTTTGGCACGAACAATTAAGTTCGGTTTATGGATGTAGAGTTTTATATCCACGGCAGTCATTTTATACCCCCATCAGCTTTATGAGCGAATTTGAGACATGATAAACCATAACTCCGAAATAGTTCGCTATGGCATACCCAGTAATCCCCAATATCATTCCCAGTGAAACTCCTGTGCGCCATTGTACCGCCTGAGCTAATGCCACAGCCGTTCCAGCGCCACCGATCAGTGATTGTGATGCCAGACAAGTTTCCCCTCGTTTTATCTTCAGCATTTTTGCCGCAGAAAAAATTATCAGTGCGTGCACGATTACAACAATAAACGGCATGATTAAAATTGTCCTCGGGACAGAGGCTATTGCATACAGGTCTGATATCGCACCTATCGAAAAAAAGAACGGAGCAAAGGCCAAAGAACCGAGCATGTATGATTGCCTCAAATGTCTCTTAATCACAGGTATTTGCCCTACTAACAAAGCGATTCCTGACAGGTACAACAACGGGTGGAGGAATCCCAATTTGTTCGAACAAAGATTTGCCAGCGCTGTTGTCGCCAAGGCACAGAAGATTGTGACCAAAAAGTCGATTATTTTTGCAGGGCACCCATCAAGCATCAATCGCTCCGACTCCTTATCTCTGTCTTTATCCCCCTCAAAAGAGTTTCGGGCCAAAACGATAGTCACAACCATCCAAATACTGGTTACTATGTTATCCACGGCAAAACATGCGACAAACTTCTCTGGAGCGATGTCTAGTATTTTCTGCATTGCAACGGCGTTTTCTCCGCCTCCGATATAGCTTGCCGTAAGCTGTGCAGCAATTTTGGCAGCATCGGCTCCTTGATCAACACTCCCCACAACTGCGGCAACAAGGCCACCGACAACAGTAGCGACGGTCCCCACACCAAAAATCAATATGATTGTAGGAGGGACATAGCGAAAATCTTTTAGGTCAAGCGCTAAAATCATACAGGCAAGTATAAAAGGTACGGCTGGGCCTGTAAAAAAATCATACATTGAATGCTGGGAAGGAATTATTTTGAACGCGGATAAAAAAAGCGCGATCATTACAATCAGGCAAACCGCACTAAAATAGGTAAGCCAAAGCACCTTTTTTTCAATAATAAAGGATGCTAAACTGACACCGAAAATTATTAATAGTAGAAGTTGTGTGTCCATTGCAGTCAATTATATGTCATATCTATGGGGCGGCAGAAGACTAATTTTCTGTTTTTTAACTCCCGATAATCTACTGCTCATAATCTGGTGCCGAAAAAGAAAGGCACTAAGCTGTTTTAGGGCTGAACAATTTTTAGTCTAGTTTTAAGCAAGTTTTAATAGTGTTGCTTCTGGCACTGTTGCTGAGGCTGCATAATGCTTTTCACTCTTTAAACTCTATCTTCCAAGTTTCAGCTTTGGATTTTTACAATCATCTTCAAAAATAGCGCTCAGTTTTTTCACAAAAGGTGGAAAGGCATCTTAAGTCCTTAATTACCACAAAACTATTGGACACCGGGAAGCCTCCAAAAGCACCTTTGTAAAATGTGCCGGCATGCTCATACCCGTTCTTCAGAAAAAAGTTCTTGAATCGCAAATTGCACAAAGGCTCTCTCATTATAGAACTCATAATCAGCGAGCCGTTAACTACCCTTTCAAATTCAGCAAGAAGCATGGGAGCTACACCTTTCCCGTGATATGCAATGGCCTCGCCCTTTATCATCACAATGTCGGTTGGTTTAATTCCATGCAATGAATCGTTTAGAATTATGTCCGCCCATTTATTCAGCACAGGTTTTGGGATGTAATTTTTCATGATTGTATCGTTTCATCTTTCCAATTAAGAATACGATAGTTCGCCACAACCAACTCTCCACGAAGTAGAAGGTGCGGGGCCCGCTTCCACAGCAGCGGACGCTCTTGCCGCGCGGCACAACTCCGGTAATACTCCGAGTTTATCTCCGGCATACCGGACAATTCACGGATGCGACCCGCGGTGGGCTGCTCGAAGTCGGGATCAATAAGGATTTTATCGTCGTCCCATGGGCGGGTATTTAGATACAGCGTGGATGGCCCGTTTAGAATGTCGCTGACCGGCACCTCGAACCATGAAATCTCCTTGAGTACGCAGCCGGCATCAATAAGGCCCTTGTAAATCACTGATGGGCGCATAAGCGAAAAGTGTAGAACATCGTTCCACAGGCAGTCCAAGGCCGGGATCCGCACATCAAGCAACCATTCCCGGCCCTGATATTTCGCCTTTGCGCCTTCATACAATCCGGGCAAGGCGCTCTTTAGCCTGTTTAACGGATAAAGCACCGTCCCGGTAAAATTAACCGGGCGCATGTGGTATACGAATATTTCAGACATGCTTTCCTGTTACGCCTTCTTGTTCGTATTTGTGAACTCCGTATTGCTCATGGTGCGCGCGGAGAAGGCGACCGTCCCAGTAGTTTTCCGGGCATTCTCTGCCATGCGATAACCAAAAACAGCGCCAAGGATTATTGCTAACACCCCTGCAACGACACCCACGGCGCTCCTCAGAACAAGAACCGCCGCCACGGCGGCAATCAGACCGATAAGAAACGGGCTCAGGAATATCTTAATCCAATATACCGCGCTTACCCCGGTGTTCAGCAAATCTACTTCTTTTTTTTCGTTCATATTAGTCCCCCCTGTTCCAAACCTACGCCTTATTTGTGCCATTCCCTGTCATTGACCAGCTATTTTTACTAAACCGGTGCATACCTTATCTGCGACCGCGGGAGCCGAGGGAGAGTTCTTTGCGGTACTGCGCCACGGAGCGGCGGGAGAGCCGCACGCCATAACGGTTTTCAAGCTCGGAGCAGAGCGTTTTGTCGGTAAGCGCGGGATTCTCCGAAGCTAGATCATAGAGCCGGTCCCGGTTGATCTCCTTGGAACTGGGCAGCAGCGCCGACATGGGGGCTTCCAGTCCCCATGGGAGCTGAATGGACTTATTGGACACAAGTCTGTTGAGAACGCTGGGGTCCACGCCCAAGTTCTTGGCCATCGTCTTCTGCGAGATCGGCCGGCGACGGGCGGGTTCGCCGCTAATGAAATATTCGGACTGCACGCTAAGGAGTATTTCCAGCGCGCGGTATAAAGTGCTCTTGCGCTGTTCGGCGAATTCTATTTTCTTAAGCAGACGCTCCAGCCGGCCTCTCTCCTCTTCGGGCAGGGTGCCCGAGAACTCCGCCAGCTTGTCGACGTCCACCTTGTAGCGGCCTTTCCATATCTCGCGGTTGAAGAAGGCGAGGACCGGAGCGCCGTTTTCCACCTGTATACCGGCTACCGAACTGAAAACCCTGGCGGCGGGTTCCGGGGTCTTGCCGGCGAACTCCTCCTGTATGAAAGCCCGGTTCACCATGTCCCGAAGCCGCCTGACTTCTTCCAGGCTTATGCCGCATACTTCAGCGCGCTGTTCATCGGTACGGCCGTCTTCCCGGAGGAAGCAGGCCTCGAAATTTTCCAGACCGACCCTGCGGGCCAGTTCGGCCAGATCTCCCTTGCCGTCCACCAGCTCCGGCAGGGAACCGCCGGAAAGCTTAAGTCCGTAGCCGGCGAAATTGCGGGCGGCGTACCGTGCCGCCGGAAATTCGGCCAGCGACACGGCGCCGGAAGCTTTCAGCAGTTTGAACAGCGGGGCTTTTTCAAGCTCGGAGAGCTGTTTTTCAAAGTCGGTTTCGGACATTTCCATCAGATTGGCCAGTTTCAGCCTGCCCTGTATTGCGGCAACCGCCCTTGCGGCGGTGCGATGTCCGATGGAAAGCCTGAAATGCCTCATAGTCCCTCTTCTGTTATATTCTACCACACTAAGAGCAATTTATATGCCATGCATGCGCCGTCCTCGGCACACTCTCGCCACGCCCCGGCCGGTGAAAATTCTGTATAATGAGACAGGGGTTGACATTTTCATTTGAAAATCTGTTGTCGCAAGGCGAAAGGCTATATGAATAAGCTCAATGTTCTTGTGGTGGACGATGACGCGCTGGCCAGGAAGGTAATGGGCAATCATCTTAAGGCCCACGCGGTGGATTTCGCGGAGGATAAGGCCGGTGCGCTGAAAAAGATCGGGGAGAACCGCTACGATGTCGGTTTTTTCGACCTTATGCTCGGCCCCGGCGACGATTATTCCGGCCTTGATATAGTTTCGGCCGCGGTGGAACGCGGCGTCTATCCCGTGGTCGTATCCAGTTCGGACTCGGACGAGATAGTTGAAAAGGCTTACCTGCGGGGCTGTCGGGATTTTTACGCCAAGGGGAACGAGGAGGCCAATGTCTGCGACATTCTGCGCAGATATATTCATTCCCGGGCGGCGGTAAAGCCGGAAGAGATCTTTTCCTCCCGGTTCGTGACGGCCGACCCGGCCACGCGCGCCACGGTGCTGGACGCGCTAAAATACGCGCCAACCGACCTGCCGATGCTTATCCTGGGCCCGTCCGGCTCAGGTAAAACGGCGCTGGCGGGAATAATCCATGACTATTCCGGCCGCGCCGGAGCTTTCGTGGCCATAAACTGCGCGGCTTATACCGAGGACCTGCTTGAGGCCGAGCTTTTCGGCTACAGGAAGGGGGCGTTTACCGGGGCGGACGGCAGCCGCAAAGGCCGCCTGCTCGAAGCCGACAAAGGCACCCTGTTCCTGGACGAAATAGGTTCGATGAGCCTTAACATGCAGACCAAGCTGCTTAAGGCCATAGAGGAGAAGACTTTCCACCCGGTCGGGTCGGATAAGCCCGAGAAATCAGAGTTCCGCATAATAAGCGCCACGCTTGATGACCCCCAGCGGCTTATAGCGTCAGGCAAAATGCGCTTTGACCTTTTCCAGCGCATACACGGCTACACGGTTACATTGCCGCCGCTGTGCCGCCGGCCGGCCGACATCTTCCCGCTTATAGCGCATTTCACACGCAACAACAGGCGCCTGGCTTTTGCTCCGGAGGCTAAGGCCGCCATGCAGTCCTATGCCTGGCCGGGCAACATACGCGAGCTGCGCAAATTCGTTGAGCTCCTGTCCGGGGGCGAGACGGGTCGGATAGCCGCCGAGGCCGTGAATCGCCGGCTGAAGAATTCCGGAGTCCAGGCGCGGGAACACGGTTCCGGAGGTAACGACAAGCTCTACTCCCTGGCCTTGTCTGAGGGACTGGACGCTGTTATAAAGAGGGTCTCTGAAGATATAATACGCAGGAATCTGGCGGAAAACGGCGGCAATAAGACCAAAACCATGGACGCGCTGAAGATCTCCACCCGCGTGCTTTACGCCTCGCTGCCATGTGATGAAAAGAAATCCCGGAGGACGGACAAATGACGGACAAGGCCGCCGAAACCAAAACGCTTCACGACATCAAATCCCGCTGCTCCAGCCTGAAGGGCGCCGCGGAACTGTTCAAGGACTGTTCCGCCGGAGAAAAAAAGGAAATGCTGGCCCTCATGAAAGACGCCGCCCGCGACATCGCGGCCTCCTTAACCGAACTTGAAAAAGGCATCTAACACCGGCCTTCCTCCGCATGCCCCAGCCCGACTCTCTTTTTATTTCACCGCCATATCCTTGCGGCCGGGGCCTTTTATAGCCTGGAGATATTTCATTTCAGCCGCGTATTTACCGCAACCGGACTTTTCGTAAGCAGCCGACGCGTAAAGATAGTAGCAGCCGGCGATGGCGCTGGTCATGCAGCCTTCAGCCGGCTTGCCGGCCGCTTCCAGATCCGAGCACAGCCCCCAATCCGCCACGAATCCGGGGGCTTTGTTCCTCTGATACGCCGCCGCCGCCTCAACCTCGCTCTTGGCGTCGTCTATCCGCCCAAGGCGCCAGGCGAGCCTTGCCAGGTTGGTCTGCCTGTCCTCCGCTTTCATATCCTTAACCGTCTGATAGTCCTTAAGAGCGTTCGCCGTGTCACCCTTGTCGTGATACGCAATGCCGCGGTCAGCTATTATCCAGGACCTGACATTTGGATTTTTCGTAAAGGCGAGCGAGGCGGTGAACTGCGCTATGGCGGTGTCGTAATCGCCGCGCATGTAGTGGCACATCGCGGTTGCCTGCCGCCCCTCGTCCGTGTCCCATATCCCGCTTTTGCGCAGGCGGGCCTCGGTTTCTTCGCCGGTCCGGCGCAGGCCCTCCTTCTCCCTTTTCATCCGCTCCTCTTTCGTCATAGACGAGCGCCGCAGTTCCTTTTTCTTGCGCAGTTCGGCTATATACTGCCGGATCTGCTCGCTGGCCGCCGTAACGTTCTCTTTGAATTCCCCGTCTGTATGGGCATATTGGGTTTGGACATTTTTACTCCCCGCGCCGCCCTGGCCCCCGCTCAACTCCCCAACCCCGGCGGCGGCCGCAATCCGGACCGTCTGTGACAGCACCATCAGACACACCAGCAGTTTCCATTTCATATTTTCTCCCTTTCTCTATCCTCACGCAGGGTATTTTCATTTTTCCCGAATCAGTAGAACCGCGCCAGAGACCTTCCGCGCAGACATTTTAAGCCCTGCCCGCCACTGAATCCGGCGGACCATCGTAGCCCAGACCGGATATGGGCTCAAAGTATTTGGAAAGAAAGATTTTAGTCGCGGCGCACCAACCGCTTTTATGCCGCAGATCACCGTGAAACGCCAATGAATCCGCAGGACACCCGCCATGGCATACCCCCCAGAA
>Ga0310040_1002035_pt1 | contig 13388 bp, 10 predicted proteins | sample EPASupsiteHSE623_FD_200237 | JGI IMG/M metagenome (GOLD analysis project Ga0310040, IMG submission 200237) | Bioremediated contaminated groundwater from EPA Superfund site, New Mexico - Sample HSE6-23 (v2) (version 2) | ecosystem: Environmental > Aquatic > Deep subsurface > Groundwater >... | reverse complement strand
GATCCCTAGTCCCTGATCCCTAGTCCCTGATCCCTAGTCCCTGATCCCTAGTCCCTGATCCCTAGTCCCTGATCCCTAGTCCCTGATCCCTAGTCCCTAGTCCCTGATCCCTAGTCCCTGATCCCTAGTCCCTGATCCCTCCTCTGTTGACTCAATCCGGACCCTGTGTTAGCATTCCTCTAAAATACAGGGGACAACCACGTGAGGGTATGATAAAGACGATCAGAGAATTTCACGTATCGCGGAAGGCCAGGGATATTTATCAGTTCAGCGAATCCCTGTTCGGACTCAACGGCAATGTCATTTTCACCAATTTTCTGGCCGCCCGTACCTTCGCACAAAAGATCAACCAGAAGCGGGACCTCATCCTTTACCCCGAGAGTGCAGTCCGGGCAGGCGCGCTTATAGCCATGGGCCTCATAGATGAGATCCTCCATTATGTGGTCGGTGTATATGCCGACTCGACGCAGAAAGACATAATGGGCCGCGCCCTTTCGTATGTCGAGGCAAAACTCGGTCCCGAGGAGGTCGGAAAGGTTATCCGCCAGTTTACGGACGAATTCCCGCCTCTTGCCGTCTATCAGCGAAAAATGACAACCGATGAATACCTGGCCGGCCAGACGGGTGATACGCCCAACCGGCAGATCGCCCTCGAGGAGATGCTCCTTCTGTGGCTCGCAAATATGAATCATGCTTTTTCTCCCTTCGTCGAACTCTTCGATGATTCGTCTCTCAAGAAGAAGACGGCATTTCTCAAGACCATCGCCGAATTGAGGTCATTCTTCGACACCCAGCCACCTTTCGGCCCTGAAGGGCAAAATCTGATCGACATGCTCCGCAGCCCCGCGTTAGCTGTCCCGCATTCGTTATCCGGCCAGCTCGAATATATCATGGAACGCTGGGGATACCTGCTCAGTAAATTCATCTCCAGAATGCTCAAAAGCCTCGACCTCTTCAAGGAAGAGGAAAAAATGCCTTTCCTCGGCCCGGGCAAAGCTGAAGTCTATCGTTATACGGGACTCGAATTCGAACCTGAAAAGTTTAGCGCCGACAAGGACTGGATGCCGCGATTGATCCTCATTGCCAAGAATGTATATGTCTGGCTCGATCAGCTCACCAGAACCTATGGCCGTCCGATCAACAAACTCGATGACATACCGAATGAGGAACTGGATATGCTCCGCAAACGCGGCTTCACCGGCATATGGCTCATCGGGGTCTGGGAGCGCAGTGCCGCATCACAGCGTATAAAGCAGATGTGCGGCAATCCCGAGGCTGTGCCATCCGCCTATTCCCTGCATGACTACATTATCGCCGATGACCTCGGCGGCGAAGAGGCCTTCCTGGATCTCAAGGACCGGGCGACTCAAAGGGGCATCCGGCTTGCCAGCGACATGGTGCCCAACCACGTGGGAATCTACTCGCGATGGGTCATCGAACATCCCGACTGGTTTGTTGCCATCGACCACAATCCCTTTCCCTGGTACACCTACGGCGGGACCAACCTTTCGCACGACGACCGCGTTTCCCTTCAAATTGAAGACCATTATTATGACCGCACCGATGCCGCGGTGGTATTTAAACGCCGCGACAACTGGACGGGAGACGAGAAATTCGTCTATCACGGGAATGACGGGACGAGCATGCCCTGGAACGACACCGCCCAGCTCAACTATCTCAATCCCGAGGTCCGCGAGGCAATGATACGCACCATCATCCATGTGGCGCGGAAGTTTCCCGTAATCCGTTTCGATGCGGCCATGACCCTTACGAAAAAGCATTTTCAGAGGCTCTGGTTCCCTGAACCCGGCACGGGAGGCGCTATCCCCACGCGTACGGAGCACAGCATGACCTATGATGATTTCTCGAAGGCCATGCCGCAGGAATTCTGGCGCGAAGTAGTGGACCGGGTCGCCGTGGAGGCACCGGACACCTTGTTGCTTGCCGAGGCGTTCTGGCTCCTGGAAGGATACTTTGTCCGAACCCTCGGGATGCACCGTGTCTACAACAGCGCCTTCATGAACATGCTTCGTGACGAAGAGAATTCCAAGTACCGCCTGGTTATGAAGAACACCGTGGAATTCGACCCCCAGATCCTTCGCCGTTTCGTCAATTTTATGAACAATCCCGACGAAAGAACGGCGGTCGATCAGTTCGGCATCGGTGACAAGTATTTCGGGGTCTGCACCATGATGGCGACCATGCCCGGTCTGCCCATGTTCGGCCACGGGCAGGTCGAAGGGTATGGGGAGAAGTACGGCATGGAGTACCGCCGGGCCTACTGGGATGAAACACCAAATCAGTATCTCGTTGAACGTCATGAGCGGGAAATCTCCCCTCTGCTTCATCAGCGATACCTCTTCGCCGATGTCGAGGATTTCCTCCTCTATGATTTTTTTACGCCCGAGGGCACAGTCAACGAAGACGTCTTCGCCTATTCCAACCGCCATGGTGACGCAAGGACACTTTTCGTTTTCAACAACAGGTATGCATCAGCCAAAGGCTGGATACACAGATCGGTCGCATTTTCGGTCAAAGAGGCCCATGGCGAGACCCGGCTGCTTGTCCAAAAGGATCTTAAGGATGGACTTGGTTTGATCCTGGATGGAAGACATTTCACATTGTTTAGAGACCATGTCTCCAACCTGGAATATATCCGTGAGAACGAGGACCTGGCGCAAAAAGGTCTTTTCGTGGAACTTCAAGCCTACCAGTACCACGTCCTTCTCGATTTTCGGCAGGTTGAGGACAACGAGTGGCACCACTTCAGGCAGCTGTGCGGCTACCTGGCGGGCAGGGGCGTTCCCAGTGTGGAAGAAACCATGCGGGAGATATTCCTGCAGCCTATTCACCGCTATTTCAGGGAGCTTGTAAATCCGTCCTTCTTCAGACGTATCCTCATCACCCACAAAGACATTATGAACCACGAACTTCTGTTGCCGCCGACGGATTTGACCAATGAGGTGACAAGCAAGCTCTCCAATCTCCTTCGCGAGATCAAGACGTATACCGGTTCATCTCAGGACGAGCAGGTGCTCATCGATGAAGTAACGGCAAAACTAACGGCACTCATTCAATCCCATCCATTCACGCAGGATATTACCGACAGCGATACCGATATTCATACCGTCCTTTCCCGGGAACTGTCGGCGTCTCATCTTGCGTGGCTCTTTGTACACGTCCTCGGAGGGCTCATCGATGGAGCCGGTATCCGCGAGGAAATCAGCAGGAGCTGGATCGATGAATGGCTCTTCGGCCGAATCATCGGGGAAACACTGGCGGAACTCGGGTACGACGAAAAAGAGACGTACGCTGCCCAGCTGCTGATAAAAATCTTCACCACTCACCAGAACTGGTGTGGCGAACTGAATCCCCGAACGATCCTTTCATCACTCATGGCCGATGGCGATGTTCACTATTTCCTCGGCGTCAACCGATACCAGGGTGTCCTCTGGTTCAGCAAGGAAGCCTTCGAGGACATGATTGCCTGGATGCATTTCACTGCCGGTGTGTCGGTCATGTCACGAAAGGGAGTTGAAGCAGGGGAACTGTTTGGAGAACTGCGTGCGTGTTTCGCAACCATCGACGCGCTGCACTCAGCTTCTCTGGCGTCGGGATACCAGCTCGAAAAACTGATCACGACCGTTCGGGACATCGATGCCCAGGCGCCACATGAAGATAGTCACGAACCCCGTTGATACCCCTATCTATTTCGTTTTTCTTGAGGTCTTCAGGACTTTCTGACTGCAGGGCATATTCTTGTGAACAAGCGTCTTTTTGAGTTCGCACCTGAGTGCGACGAAGGTCCGGCAACTGCCGGCCCCATCCACTCCCGTTTCCTTCGGCATTGACGCATATTTGCAGGACAGGTCACAAAAATCCATTAACACTTTCATAAGAAAGTAATCCACCACCTTGTAAACAAGGCCTCAAAGGCTTTTCACAATACCGCTCTCGTCAACCCGCCACGATGAGGACAATGGCAATGAACAACACCGCGATCACCAGGAGTATGGTCCACGACAGCGCACTGGTCTTTGCCCTTTTCTTCTTCGTCGCTTCGGTCCCATCAGCCTTCCCCGAATGTCGTGCCATTAACCTGGAAGACAGGACAAAGAGGGCGAGGCCGATAATACCTGTCAGGACATATACCATCAGACCGCTTGAGGAAGGGTGCTGCTGTCTGGTGAGCACCGTTACCGTTCCCCCAAACCCGATAACAGCCATGAGGCCGCCCGCCACTTTACCCAGCATGAAAGGCAACTGCCTGACTTCTGATTTGACTTCATCCTTCATTCGTTCTTCCTTACCGGCGACATTCTTTGTACATTACATTTTCGCCGATTTTTTTGCAAGTCAAGAAGAGCGGGAAACTACCGTGCCCCGCTTCATTGGAGGGCACAAAATAATCTTTCATTTTTCCCTAAAACTTCATCGTCAACCCGACAATATACGCGTTGTCAACTTCGGCCTTGTTGAGCCCGCGCTTGTAACCGAGGTCGAGATCGATCTTGTCCGTTATGGAGTAGATGAGACCCCCGAGAAAGAAAGCCGGGTCGGTGGCTGCCGTCCTGTCGGTGTTCGTCTTCATGCCCACGTTAGCCACCAGTTTCAGGGGCTTTGCCACGGTGACGACACCAGCCAGGTCTCCACCCCAGATGTCCTTTCTCTCGTCAGTTTTGTTCTCGTTCCGTTTGTACCCGGCATTGAGATGGAAAGAGACCGGTCCTATGTCCTTTGTGGCTATGAAGAGCGCCCCGCAGGTCATCCGGCCGGTGCCGAGACCCTTGTTGTGGTCACCCGTCGGGAAGGACACCCCGGGCCTCAACGCCAGAGCAAAGCCGTCCTTCTCTAAAAACCGCCATTTTGCCTCAAGCGTCAGGTCCGCAATACCATCTTCGTTGTAGACCGTTTCGCCGTCTTCCCTGATCTTCGTCTTCTGATAGGGCATTCCCAGCAAGACGTCCAGCTTGTCATGGATACCATAAGAAAGGGTGGTAGTGGCGGAGGATACATCCTTCTTTGTCACCACGCCGTCGTCATCCGCTCTGTGGCCGGACACTTCAAAACCCAGTTCCACCTGGAACGTGCCTTTACCCACCGTCCCCGCGTCATCGGTAATCAGCGGGCGGGCGGCAAAGACGGCTGCCGGCAGTATGACAATCATTATGAAGACGACAGTCAGCCCGATGGTTTTCGCGCTACCGGATTTCGAAGTTGTGACCATATCGTCCCCTTATATGATGTATCGGGCATTCTTAATCAGAACTAAACAATTGAACACGGCGGTCTTCTGGCTGGAAGATTCCTTGTAAGAAAAGCACCTCCTCCGGAGGAGGTGCCGTCAATATGAACCTACGCTGGACGCCTTTACTGCCGGAGCAGGCTTTCAGACCTCGTAGACATCCCGGGAAAATACATCGAGGGCGCGCAATTCGTCTTCGCTCAGATCGATGGGCACACCGGCGATGTTTTCTACGACCTGGCTCGCTGACCGGGCACCAACGATAACAGATTTTATCCCCGGTCGACCGAGGAGCCACGACAGAGCGACGGCACCGGTCGTCGCGCCCTTTCGCTGCGAAATTGCCTCCACCTCATCGACCAGGCGCCGTACCTTTGACCAGTATTTCGGTTTGAAATGGCGGTAGAAGAAAGACCGCGCATCGCCTTTTTGGAATCGCGGGCACTCCCGGTACTTTCCTGTCAGCATGCCCGCCCCCAGGCAGCCATAGGGGAAAACGTTTATACTATTTTCGACGCAAAGGGACAGCAGTTCCGTCTCGGGACTTCTTTCAAGAAGCGAATAATGCGGCTGAAACGAAAAAATAGGGGCGCAGCGCAGGGCTTCCGACAGCTCAGCCCCGCTGAAATTGGAGACCCCTATATGGCGGATCTTTCCCTGCTGTCTGAACTTGAGAAGCGCCGACATTGTCTCTTCCACGGGTGTTCGGGGGTCCGGCCAGTGGCATTGATAGAGATCGATAAAGTCCGTATTGAGACGTTTCAGCGATCCATGGAGGTCCTTCTCTATATATGAGGAGGATAGATCACGATCATATTTGCGGGAATAGATATCAAGACCGCATTTCGTGGCCAGAAAGACTTTGTCCCTTTTGCCGCGGATCACTTTACCGATCAGTTCTTCAGCATGGCCGTCTCCATAAACCGGGGCCGTATCGATTGCATTTATGCCGTTGTCGAGCGCCGCCTCGACGGCGCTCACGGCATTTTTCTCATCGTAAGGCCCCCAGTTGCTGCCCCCTATTGCCCATGTTCCGAGAATAATCGCCGATATCCCGGTATCGGCATTATTCAGTTTCACCTGTTTCATATTTCACTGCACCTTTTTCCAGGAATCATCGGGATCGAATGCCTTCATCAAACCGGTGGTCTTTGTCGTGTTCTTGCCCAGGTTCTTTTGGTATACGACGCCATCCTGGTTGACGATGAAGGTCATAACTCCCGTTACCCCATACTGAGCGGGGTAGGCAACGAGTGCAAAGCCTCCGATCATCCTGTCCTTCACGACGTAGTCATAGGCGCCTCCGGGGGCATTTTTCCCCTGGGCGCTGAGTATCTTGTAGAAATAACCGTGATACGGCACGGGTTTCCCCCCCGTCTGCTTCGGCGCGTAGCCTTCTTTCCGTGCTCGAGCCATGAAAATCCCCAGGGGGCTGGGTTCTTCGCTGTCCTTCGTTTCCCAGTAGAGCCCGTTGCGGGTTCCCGGATCGCTGACAAACTTCCGGGCGTATTCGGTAAGGCCGTCTTTTTGACCAACCATTCTTGCATAATCCTTCTGCGCATCCACGTAGGCAAGGCAGGCCTGGACGGTGCTGAGCTCATTTCTGCCTATCCTTCTCTGAAGTATTTCCGCCGTGCCTGCCTCTGTGTCGAAAACCCACCTCTCCCCTTTCTTAACGATGGGGATCGGGAATGGCCATTCATTGTTGCCGACATACAGGAAGACCTTGTTGTCTGTCGACGTATCGATCCTGTTCCTCTCCTTGTACGCGGCAACGAAGCGATCAAAAAGGTCCCTATCCGCCGCCTGATCGCCGGAGATGACGTTACCCTTTGCCTCGGAACCGAAGAGGGCAACCATCGCCTTCCTGTCCTTCGCTATTGCGGCATCTGCAAGGACCCGAACCGCTTCTTCGGGAGAAGCGAAAGTCAACTGCTTGACTGATTTTCCCCCGGCCGCGAATGTTTCAGTCCCCGACAAGAGCATTGCAAAAAGGACGGCTGCACTCAAGGCAATGCCGGACCTCACCATCGACAAAAACTTTATTCTATTCATAACGCGGATCATACGTTTTCCTCCTCGTAAGATTGATCAGGAATTCATAACTGTGCGAGAGTCTAACGGCGTCGGCCGCCGCCTGCACCGCGGCTGAGACCTCCGCCCGACTCCCGTGCCCCGCCTGATTGAAAACCGGACATGCTCTCGCGGCTCGTACGGCCGCGGTCGCTAGCCATTTTAGTTTCCGCGCCGCTCCTGTCCATTCCCTGAAAGGCATTGCCGCCGCCTGATCGCTCGGTGCCGCGGTCATAGCCAGGCGTCTCGGGCCGGGTGCCCGTGGACGTTTTTCCCTGTCCCATCGTCTGTTTTCCCGAACGATCGCCGGCCTTAGCCTGCTGTCCCCTTGAGTCGGGCGAATATCCTCTAAAATCTTTCCTGGTATCGGAGCCGGGCCTCGGGGCCTGTCCGTATTTTGCGCTCGTACCCTGGTCCCGGTAGGCCACACCCTTGCGATGATCCGGGTCATGCTTCCACTCACCCTGACCTGAAGGATTCGTCGATACCTTTGTTGCATAGTTCGTTCTGTTGATCTGGTTATTTATGGTAGCGTTCTTGTTGACGTTTACATTGACGTCTCCATGGTTCCAGTTGCATCCTCCCCACGCATAACCCCAGGCGGCACCAACGGCCACACCGGCGGCAAAGGAGAATGCGGCCGTCCCCGCCACGTAACCGGGCGGGTAATAATAGTAGGGAGGATATGCCGGATAGGGCCACGCTCCGTAAACGATTGTGGGGTTATATGTGGGCACGTAAATCACCTGGGGGTTGGCGGGCTGTATCACGATGGTCTGCTCCTGCACGACGACCTTTTGTTCCTTCGTCGTCTTGAGATTTCCCTGCGCCTGTGCTTTGGCCCTCAGTTTCTGGACGGCATTCATCACGTCCTTCTGCTGGGCAAGGAATGCATCTCCAAGTTTCTGCGTCCAATCGAGCTTCTCGTTCATCATGCTCAGCACCGAAGGGAAGTTTACAAGGGACTTGACACTGGGATCCCAGGTCTGCTTCTCCAGGGCCGACGTCAGCTGGTTTCCTTTAAGGTTGGAATTCGCTTTCTGCCACCTGGCTGCCTCGACTACCTCGAGGGGATACGTCGACGCCATGAGTATCTGCGCCACGAGATCGTCGGGGTAGAGGGCGATGGGTGCAACCAGTTGCTCCACCTCTTCCTGTTTAAAGACAGGCTTCGATGAGCCCTGTGCAAATACTCCCGCAGGAACAACCAGGGATAATGCAATAAACCATATCAAGGTTCGTGCAAACACTTTGTTCATCATGCTCCTCCTGATTTATAGGAAAGACACCTACGACAAACTCTACAATGACGGCAGCATCGTTCTCAACCTGACAATACTCAAACCACCCCTGTTCTTCCCGTGAACTACAAAAAAATCATACCGGGGCCAATCCTTTTTTCCCTTGAACCCGAAAACACCGAACCGTGGTTATATTTCAAGCCATGAATCGGAATAGAGGGTCTGGCCCATGAGCACCCGGGTTGTCTTGACGTAATCGCCCTCTTCTTTCGAAAGTTGTGAGAGATCCACCTGTTCACCATCCATGACCCGATGGATCAGTGCTTCCAGCCGGAGCGCTTCTCCACGGGCAATGGCGATGAGTTCCCTGTCAAAGGCATCCACTATGGCCGAATACATACCGTACCGTTTGAGCATAACAAGATATGTCCTGTTCATTATACCCCTTAAGCGACCGGGAACACCATTGGACACATTCGACAGGCCGCAGGTGGACTTCGAGGAGGGAGCCAGATCGGGAAGCATCATGACGAATTCGGTGCATCCCTGTATCTGGAGCTGCTGAGTATTTACAGGCAGAACGATGGGGTCGATCCAGATATCCTCATCGGATATGCCGTAACTCGCCGCCGCTGCCATGATCTCAGCGGCACAAAGCCCCCGTTCATTGGCATCACGGGGGATCCCCTCGGCGCTGAGCGTGAGCCCGATGAAAGCCGCATTGTATTTCTTCGCCATAGGCATGAGGGCCTCTATCCTTTCGGGTCGTGCGGAGATGGAGTTTATAAGAGGCCTTGTTTTCACCGCTTTTAATCCCGCCTCTATGGCATCAACATTCGAGGTGTCCAGTGAAAGCGGCAGGTCCGTCCCCTCCTGCACCCCCTTTACGAGCCATTCCATGAAGTCCGGACCGGTCTTTCGCGCAGGTCCGATATTGAGGTCGATCATGTCCATGCCGGCTCGAGTTTCCGCCAGAGCCATCTCCTGAATCGGCCCCGCATCCCTGTTCTGGAACGCTTCACCGAGTCTCCTAGACATAACGTTTAGATTCTCACCAATAAGGATCATCTCAACCTCACGTATTTTAGAGATTAGGGATTAGGGACTAGAGATTAGGGATTAGAAAAAAACAGATTGTTTCTGGGATTGTTCCCGTCTTTTCGTATTCCTAGTCTCAAACTCCCTATTCCTTCCTACTCCCCCCACCCTCTATATTCTCTATTCTCTATTCTCTATTCCCTATTCCCTATTCCCTATTCCCTATTCCCTATTCCCTATTCTCTATTCCCTAGTCCCTAGTCCCTAATCCCTAATCCCTAGTCCCTATCGTCTTCAAATACGCCGGCAGATGTGCTGCCTCGCGCGGGCCTATGAGTATCTTCCAGCCTGGCAGTTCCTCTTCCAGATCGCCCAGTATCGCGGCGGCGTAACCGGGGATGATGAGATTCCTGTGTTTGATCTTTTCCTCCACCCCCGACTTCTTTATGAAAGAGCCGACGAGATCGCCGACGAATTTTCCGGCAGCCCAGGCGGTCATGACCGAAAGCCCTTCCGTGTCCATGATGCAAAGCCAGCTCGGCACGCGGGAATTCTCAATCTCACCGCTGACTATGAAATAGGTAAGGGAGAAATTGCAGGTTACGACAACCGGCGAATTTTCGTCGGGATTGTTGATGGGGTAGATCCCTTCCTTCGTCGTCATCGGGCGCTGGGGATCGGTGTAAATGTTGAGCCTCTGGAGAAGAAGCGGAAAAATTGTTTCACCGGTGATGTCGCTAAGGACGATGATGCCTGCATACTTTGCCACGAAAAGCGATGCGATGAGAGTCTCCTTCATCGGGTCGTCCGTCATTTCACAGGGAAAGGTGATCGTCGGAAAACCGAGAGGCTTGAACTTGGAGACGAGCGCGGCCCTCCTGATCGCAACCTGATCAGTGAAGGAATCTTTAACCCCCCGTGCAGACGTATCGATTACAAGATCTTTAAGTCCCATGGCGACAAGTTTTTCAGTCAGACCCGCCACCTCGTCGAATCCATTGCCGATAACAGCAAGAGGTAGCCCGTATTCCTTTGCAAGAGACCCGAAGGTTTCGTAATTCTCCCTGGTCGCACCGTAAATGAGAGGCTTCTTGTCCCGTATAATATCGAGCGCTTCTTTCATCACCGCGGCATCACTGCAGATAAGAATCACAGAGCACGGTCTTGCCGCGGCCTTTTTCACGACGGCAAGAAAACGTTCCTTATTTCCCGTAAACTTGATCGCGGCAATCTCGGGCTTCATCGTGACTCCCACCCGCTCATACCGGAAATATTCGAGCGCTGCAAGGCGACGCTCCGCTTCACCGTCATCCATCGCATCCGTTATCAGAACCGCGATACCCGGCTTATTGAAAAAGGTTTTCTCGTGGCGGAACAGCACCGTCTCCCCGCCTATCTTTATGCCGTAGTCGTCAACGCCGATGGAAAGCTGCCGGATCGGCGGAGCGGCCGCATCGGAAAGTTGGTCCTTCGCCCCGGCTGACACGTGCGGACACAAGTCAAGCTCCGTCTTTCCCGCGGCCAGCGCCATGGCAAAGGCAAGGCACGTCGGAAACTTACACTCCCCGCAATTGGTTTTGGGAAGAAGTTTCAAGATCTGAATCCCCGTTAACGCCATCGATATCTCCTTTCGAAAAAATACAGGTTATGGGTGATAGGTAATAGGTTATGGGAAATGATAAAAGATTCTTACCTATAACCTATAACCCATTACCTGTCTTCTTACAACAAGTCTTCCATCCCCAGACAGGGGTGGCCCTTTTTCGTTATGTATTCCAGGACCTCGTCCTCCGTCTTTGCAACCGTTTCATCGGCGATCATGTCGGGGAGGTCGGGGTATCCCAGTTCTTCGCCCCTCTTTTTCAGCCGCTCGTAAATCTCGTCCTTGAGCCTTTTCGGCATCCAGGCTATCCTCAGGAGGCCGCCGTCACCCCTCAGGAACTTTTTCTGGGTGATGTTGTACTTGCTATGGCCCAGAAATCCCGGTACCTGCGCTCCGCCGCCGACCGAACCGGCAAGGCTGGTGAATTTCATCCCGCAGGGCGTCATGTCGGTGAAATCGCGGTCAACGGTCATGATGGCATTACACATGGGCAGGATGGCCGCTATGCACTCGCAGCAGCCGCAGGTCGTCATGGGATCCACCATGAGGCTGTACAGGCTCACGTTCTCCACCTTCTGGCGCGACGCCTTTCGGATATATTCGTTGCAGCCGCGGAACTGGCCGTAGCGTTCGTCGATCACCGCACCCTTCTGCACCGGCTGATTGGGGCCCTCGGGGTTGATCTCGTAGGCAGCGCGGCAGTCAAGCCAGTTATACGCGCCGCACAGACCGGTACGCTCGGGACTTACCACGCAGACGTGGCTGGGTGCGAAGGACTGGCAGAGGATGCAGGAGTAGAACGTCTCCACACTCTCGTCCGTCATGCCTTCGATCCTCGCGTCACGGTGCGTATAGGATGCCCGCGCCATATCCAGTACTTCACGGACATTTGCCTCGTCGGTATAGATCTTCACCTGGACCTTGTCAAAGATGGCACCGAAGTCCTGGTGGTACTTCGCGTGGATTATCCTGCCGATATGCTCAAGGGTAAATCCCTTTTCGACGGCCTGACGGGAGATCCTGATCCAGGCGATGTCGCGCTGGCCTATGTGCATGATCCCTTGCGCCTGGTTGATGAGGTGATGGTTCTGCCGCTCCAGTATGGGTTCGAAATCCTCCTGGAAATTCCGGCCCGCGACTTCCGCAACCATGGCGAAATGCAGGCGTGAACCGGGGGTAAGATCGGAAACATCGGGACCTATGACCTCGATCTTTCCGTCCTCCACGTCCTCCATGTTCCGTGACGTCGTCCATTCGACGGCTATCGTCCTTCCGCCGCCCATTTCAAGGAAGATGTCTTCGCCGCGGACACGCTCGCCCTCGAATGCGGGGCCGTAGGAAACGGGAATGGGGACCTTCGCAACCTGGACCTTGAGGCCCCGGACCTCAACGGCCTTCTGGACGATCTGGTCATGGGGGATGTTGGACACCACGTGCTCATAGGTGCAAATGCCGGTGGGCAGGACCTCAGGTATCGGCGTGTCGGCAATGGTGGGGAAACCCCAGTTGATCGCACCCGCCGCGTTTGCGTACCACTCGTCCGTCACGTCCCCGAGGGCAAGAACGAAGGCATACGTCCTGTCCTTGTTATATATGAGGTTGCGCCTGAAATCACCGGGACGGACACCGCCGAAGGCCATGGCGACACGGCATGCAAACCCGATAGCGAAAACAGCCTGATAAACGTCGGGACCGAAAGGCACGAGGCGCGTGGGCCAGCCTATCTGGACACCGGCCTCGCCAAGCTGCTCGGCAAACCGTTTCTCTCCGTTGTGTCCGCACATGAACACGTAGAGGTTCTTCTCCTGCAGTTCAAGGGCAATCCTCGCCGCCGTGGCCGCATCGGGCGCCGCGCCGACGATGGCCGCGAAACCGGGGGCCGTACCGTCCACGAACTCAACTCCCCTCTTCCTGAAGATGACGTCATTGGCGGCGCCGAGCCAGATCGTTTTATCCGTCGTCTCTTCAGAGTCAGCGGCATACCGGTCGGGTTCTTCAAGGTAGCGGACGGCCTCGATCATCTCCTCGGCAAAAAACGTGGCCATACCGGCATCGAGCGCCGGTGCGAGATAGGGCAGCGGCGTCGTTTCCCTGACAGGGGGCGGGATGAGCCTGCGGCACACATCGAGAACACGCTCCATGTCCTTCACCCGGGCCACGGCAATCCCCGTCATCGAGTATATAATGG
>Ga0310040_1002034_pt1 | contig 13396 bp, 11 predicted proteins | sample EPASupsiteHSE623_FD_200237 | JGI IMG/M metagenome (GOLD analysis project Ga0310040, IMG submission 200237) | Bioremediated contaminated groundwater from EPA Superfund site, New Mexico - Sample HSE6-23 (v2) (version 2) | ecosystem: Environmental > Aquatic > Deep subsurface > Groundwater >... | reverse complement strand
TTTTTACTCCAGGAACTTCCTCCTGGAAACCTATACCAAAGTTCATAATTGAAGATGCGCTATGAGAATAAATAGTATGCAGGATCATAGGTACGGGCTGTATCCCACCAATGAATTGGCGGGGATTGGCCCTGATTCTGTCCTAAATTGGAGATCGCCTCGATATCCTCTATCCCCGTTAGCATTTGTCTTGGTCAGCAAGACATCCACATCACCGCACCATGGTGTCCTGACATGATACTCGGGCCGACTTACGAAAATATTTATGTCTCTAACGCTTCTGCTTAATTGAGATGTAAGGGACGTACAAATCTATGAGCATGAGCGGATTAATTGTTTTCGTTATGGGCCTCATCGCTCTCGTGATCGGTGCGGAGATGGTTGTGCGGGGAGCATCAAGGCTGGCGGCATTGCTGGGCGTCAAGCCCCTGGTGCTCGGCCTCACCGTAGTTGCTATTGGCACCAGCATGCCCGAGCTGGCTGTGGGCATCACCGCCAGCCTGCAGGGGATCGGCTCGCTGGCTGTGGGCAACATTGCTGGCACCAATATGTTCAATATCCTGTTTATTCTGGGCCTGAGTGCTCTTCTTCAGCCGCTGCCGCTTCACTTGCAGGTCCTCAAGCTCGATCTTCCAATGATGGTTGTCGCAGCGGCCCTTATGACGGGCCTTGCATGGGACGGCATCCTCACGCGCCTTGATGGTTGCCTGCTCTTTGGCGCTGCCGTTCTCTACACTATAGCGCTCCTGCACATCAGCCAGCATGAGTCACGGGCTATGGAAAAAGCGTATGAGGACATGTGCGGCGTTGATCCAGATGAGACCTGTGGCATTGACGCCGCCATGAGGAGACGAAGGGAGATGCGGGCACGATCGAAATATACAGTGATGCTTGTCGCCGGCATGGTGATCACAGTGATTGGCGCAAACTGGCTGGTCAATGGCGCAATCGGGATCGCCCGGGCGCTTGACATATCTGAGGCCATGATCGGGCTCACTATCGTGGCCGTTGGCACATCGTCCCCCGAACTTGCCACAACCGTCGTCGCAACCATCCGGAATGAGCGGGACGTTGCCGTCGGCAACCTGCTTGGAAGCAGCATTTACAACATCCTCATGATACTGGGCTTCACCTGCATGGTCTCGCCAGGCGGTTTGCCAGTAGAGCATCAGCTAATGTTGTTCGATATTCCCCTGATGACAGGCGTCGCACTCGCCTGCGTCCCCGTCTTCGTGACAGGCAAGCGCATTTCCCGGGCGGAAGGTGGCATGGGCGTCGCCATCTACCTGACCTACATGCTCTGGCTTATTCTCCTCCGTGCATGATAAGATGGTAGACGTTCGGATTATGGATCGCCAAGGCGACCAACATCGGCTATTGCCGAAAGCGTTATAATTGATGGGGGCGCTCGAAGATAGCATCCGCGGGGATTGCGCAAATGGAGATGCCCTTACTTGGAGATATAGCCGTCGTATTCGTGCTGTCTGTCATAGTATTGTCTATATTCCATAGGATAAAGGCGCCGACGATTATTGGCTTCCTAATTACAGGAGTACTTGCAGGACCACAGGGTCTGGGTCTAATCCGGGCGGCTGATCAGGTTGATGTCCTTGCGGAGATTGGAGTCATCCTGCTGCTTTTCACCATTGGGCTTGAAGTCTCTCTAAAAGATCTGCTGAAGATCAAGAAATATGTCCTGATAGGCGGGCCTCTCCAGGTTATCCTTACCATCATTGTGGTCTTTGCTATACTGAGATTTGCAGGGTTGCCAATGGGAGAATCAATGCTCCTTGGGTTTCTCGTATCTCTAAGCAGCACTGCCATAGTGCTCAGGATAATCCAAAGCAGAGCTGAGTTCTACAGCCCTCATGGCCGTACTACTCTTGGCATACTGATCTTTCAGGATATTGCAATAGTCCCTATGATGCTGATTACGCCTCTGCTGCCAGGAGTTACAGGAGGCGTAACAGAATCGCCGCTGGCAATTCTAGCCAAGGGGCTGGGCTTGATTGTCCTGGTAATTATTAGCGCCAAATGGATAGTGCCAAATGTTCTCGATCATATCGCTATGACTGGCGATAGAGAGCTGTTCCTGTTGAGCATTGTTGCGATATGCTTTGCCGTAGCATGGATCACCTCTCTTGCTGGATTGTCTCTGGGATTGGGTGCATTTCTGGCAGGTCTGACGATATCCGAGTCCAGGTATAGCCACCAGGCTTTTGGCAATGTGCTGCCATTGAGAGATGCCTTCACCAGCTTCTTCTTCGTGTCCATTGGAATGCTTCTTGATGTCAGTTTCCTGTTGAAGAACCCGGTGTATCTCCTGCTCCTTGCCCTTAGCGTTATAGTATTAAAAGCCCTTATCGCAGGTTTTGCAATTTCTCTTGTAGGGCTCCCCCTTCGCATAACGGTCCTTGTGGGACTTGCCCTGAGCCAGATAGGCGAGTTCTCATTCGTTCTCTCCCAGGTAGGTCTGGAAAATGGCCTGCTCTCTGGCGAGGTTTATCAGATATTTCTCGACGTCACTGTGCTGACAATGGCTGCTACGTCCTTCATAATAGCAGTCTCCCCCAAGGTGGCTGATACAGTAATGAGACTGCCGCTCCCACAGAGATGGAAATCATCACCGCCGCCTCAAAATAGGGCAGATATCGAGGCCATGAAAAATCATCTCATAATCGTAGGCTATGGTGTCAATGGCAGAAACGTGGCCAGATCTGCCAGAAGTGAAGACATACCTTATGTCATATTAGACCTGGACCCGGCGATAGTCAAGACTGAGATTAGCGAGGGCGAGCCAATCAGCTACGGAGATGCGACTCAGGAGACAGTTCTTCTCCACGCTGGAATCATATATGCCAGGGTGATAGTGATAGCGATTTCAGACCGGGTGGCAACCCGAAGGGTAGTGGATCTGGCAAGGAGGCTGAACCCGGATGTTTACATAATTGCAAGGACCCGATACATCCAGGAGATGAAGCCTCTGCACGATCTCGGGGCCAATGAGGTTATTCCTGAGGAGTACGAAACCTCAGTTGAGATATTCTGCCGGGTTCTTGAGAGATGCCAGGTGCCAAGAGAGAGAATAGAGCAGTTTACAGATCGCATCAGATCTGACGGATATGACATGTTCCGAAGCTTTTCTAAGGAGCCGTATTGCGGCTCTGACGTCAGCCAGATGAGCAAAGAGATCGTCACTCTAAAGGTCGATAAGGGATCACCCATAGCAGGAAGATCTATAGCAGATACCGGGCTGAAGGAACAAGATATAAAACTGCTGGCGATACACAGAGGCTCTGAGGCCATAAAAGAGCCAGACGAGAGCGTCCAGCTTCGCCAAGGTGACGTGGTCGTCCTCCTTGCTGACGGTGTAGAGCTCGATGCCGTAGGGAGCTTATTCAAGAACAAGGAGGCAACAAATGGCTAATCTCTTGATAACCAACCCATGATACATCCTGCAGTTGATGGTAAGTGTTAATAGAATGAAAAAAATTAGGATGATGCCTAAGTCCTTTTTTCAAGCCTTCTCCTCACAGACTCGGCATGAGCTTTTAGCCCTTCAGCATCTGCCAGAGTGGTTATGGTATTCTCCAGCAGGCTTAGTCCCTCTTCAGTTATCATCTGCACAGTCACCTTCTTTGTGAAGTGATCCACATTCAGGCCTGAGAATGCCCTGGCGTACCCCGAAGTGGGCAGGACGTGGTTTGTACCGCTTGCATAGTCGCCTGCGGCCACAGGCGTGAACTCGCCGAGGAATACGCTTCCTGCATGGCGTATGTTTCTCAAAACCTCAAAGGGCTCTATGGTTATGATCTCCAGGTGCTCGGGCGCAAAGGCATTTGAGAAGTCCACTGCATCTTCCAGGTCATGGGACTGGAGAATGGCCCCGTGCTCAAGGCTCTGCTTGATTATCTCCTTCCTCTCTGCCAACTCAGCCCTCTCATCCAATATTCCTGAAACCTCTCTTGCAAGGCCTGCATCCGGAGTCACCAGGACTGCAATCGAGCTTGGATCGTGCTCGGCCTGGGCGATCATATCCAAGGCCACAACCTCAGGATCCGCAGACCCGTCTGCAATGATCAATACCTCGCTTGGTCCCGCAGGGAAGTCTGTCTCGACTGCACCTCGAACAAGCATCTTTGCGGCTGTCACATAGACATTTCCAGGCCCCACGATCTTGTTCACCCTGAATATGGTCTCGCTTCCAAATGCCATGGCAGCGATTGCCTGGGCTCCGCCCAGCTTGTAGATCTCATCTGCGCCCGCAATATCGGCAGCGACCAGGGTCAAAGGCTCAATGCTCCCATCGCTTTTAGGAGGAGTACAGACCACAATCCTCGGTACATCTGCCACCTTTGCAGGTATGATCGTCATCAGAGCCGAGCTCGGGTAGGATGCCCTGCCGCCTGGAACGTAGGCTCCCACAGAGTCCAGGGGTACAAGCTTTTGGCCTACCATCACTCCAGGTTCTATCTCCGTCATCCACAGGTCTCTTTCCTTCTGCTCGAAGTGGAATGCCTGGATGTTCTCAGCTGCCTTTGCCAGTGACTCAAGCAGGTCCTCATCCACGGCATCATAGGCGGCCCTTATCTCCTCCTGTGTGACCCTCAGGCTCTCCAGATGAGCCTTCTCAAACTTCTCTGTGTAGCCCAGGAGCGCTTTGTCGCCGTTTGATGCCACATCCATGAGTATCTCGCCCACCTTTGGCAGGACATCCTCCAGGCTGACTTCCCTCTGCAGCAGGCTCTTTAGATCCTCATCACTCAGTTCTTCCAGCTTCTTAAATATCATTTTTCCACCCTCTAAGAAGAGTTACGTCCCCTCTGGAGCTTGTAGAGCGAGGTCACCCTTTCCAGGGAATCCGCCTCCTCAGGAGACTTGTCATCTCTGACAGTGATCAGCCTCGGGAACCTCAGGGCATATCCCGAAGAGTAGTTCTGGCTCTTCTGGATCTCCTCATAGGCCACCTCAAAGACGACCTTTGGCCTCAGCTCCACCTCCATGCCCTTCTGGACCAGGATCTTATCCCTGAAAAGCTCAGTGAGCTCAGACAGGGCCTCGTCAGTAAGTCCCGTTGCCACCCAGCCAATATCCAGAAGGTCTCCGGTATCCGGGTCCAGGCAGGCCAGCCTGTAAGACCCGAGATATGTAGCCCTGCGCCCCTCGCCCCATGTCGCGCCCACCACAACCAGGTCTAAAGTCTCCATGATGGGCTTGATCTTGAGCCAGTTCTTGCCCCTCTTGCCCGGGGCATAGACCGATGTGGGGTTCTTGAGCATGACACCCTCATGCCCGGCCTTCAGGGCCTCTTTGTATATCGCCTCAACAGCCCCGGCATCTTTAGTTAGCATCTGGTCGGCAGTGATCTCCTTATCCGCTATCTGCACAAGCTTCGACCTGCGCTCTGACAGGGGCAGATCTATCAGCGTCTCTCCGTCCAGGTAGAGAATATCGAACAGGAAGAGGCGCAGAGGTATCTCGGCTGCCAGCTTCTCGACATTGTACTTTCTCCTGAACCTCTTTAATATATCCTGGAAGGGACGAGGCCTGCCGTCAGCGCCCACAGCCACAGCCTCGCCGTCCACTATGAAGCTCTTTGCCTTCACATGGGTGAAAACCGCCTTTATCACCTCAGGCAGAGATGAGGTGACGTTCTCCAGCCTCCTTGAGTAGATCCTCACCAGGTCTCCATCCTTGTGTATCTGGACCCTGGCTCCATCAAACTTCCACTCAACTGCGGCAGTGCCGAGGTCTGATAGGGCTGACGGTATGCTTTCGCCTATCTGGGAGAGCATCATCTTGATTGGATGGAAGATTATTATATTAAGATTTGAAAGGCCGCCCTTCCTGGCGCTGACTGCCACCAGGCCTATGTCGTTTGTCAGGTTGTAGCCCCTCTCCACAAGCTCGGCTGGCTGGTTGAAGGCCTTGGCTATGGCATCCCTGATCCCGCCCTCGCCAACTCCAATTCTCAAGTCTTCAATGGCCAGCCTTGCTACGAACTGGGCCTCAAGGGGAGTGGCCTCCCCAAACAGGTACTGCAGGTTCTTGACCTTTGCATCCTGGGACCTGCGTCCCGACGCCTTGGCTATGGCTGTAAAGCGCTGGTATACCTCAAAAAGAGAGAGACCGTCGCTGCCAATGAAGGCTGCGAAGTTCTGGGGCCGGCGCTTCTCTGCAACCATTGAGGCCACAATGCCTGGGTCGCCGGTCTTTCTCAGAAGGTCATTGATCTCATCTGCAGAGCAGCCGCAGGCCTTGGCCAGGGCGTCGTAAAGGATGCTGGGGCCCACTCCCAGCACCAGGTCCGAGGCCGGAAATATTGTGCCTGTTATGAAATCGGCAGCTATGGCCAGCTCTGCGTCGCCCAGCCCTTTTAGGAATGCTGCGACCAGGTCTATCTTATCGAGGGTGCCGCTTGTGCCCTCCACGACCTTGCAGAGCTCTGAGAACCTCTGGAAGCTGGTCATTTTAGAGCCTATTGGCGGTATATGCTTATGATGTCGCTTAGTATCGCGGCTGCGGTCTCAATTGAGCCGGCGCCAAGTCCAGACACGGTTATTGTCCCCGACAGGTCTGTATAGATGGCAGCCGAGTTCAATGTCGACCCGACGGCGATCGGGCTTCCAACAGGCACGAGAGTTGGCCTGACCGTGAGCGCCGGCACGTCGCCTATCAGCTTTATCACATAGCCCTTCTCCCTTGCCAGGGCCAGAGCCTCAGGAGTCACCCTTGTGATGCCAGTGACGTCCACATCGCTGTACTTTATGTCCATATCGAATATGGCATTGGCAAGTATCGTCACCTTGCCTGCAGTGTCCACGCCCTCCACATCGTACGTGGGATCTGCCTCGGCATATCCCAGGTCCTGGGCCTCGCTCAAGGCGTGAGTATAGGGTATGCCCTCCTCGGCCATCCTGGTCAGTATGTAGTTGCAGGTGCCGTTGAAGATGCCGCGGATGCCCAGTATCTTATTTCCAACCAGGGTCTTTTGCACCAGGTTTATGAGAGGCATGGTGCCGCCGACTGTCGCCTCGAACCTCATCTCCACATTGTTCTCATCTGCAAGCTCCCTCAGCTGCTTGAATGCCAGAACCAGCGGACCCTTATTGGATGTCACCAGATGCTTGCCGCTTGATAGGGCCGCCTCCATATGGCCAAGGCCTGGCTGGCCGTGGACTATATTGGTTGGAGTCACCTCTACTACCAGGTCGGAGTCCACGCTGGAGATGGCCTCCTTGCCCTTCATGCCAGATGTTGCCACGTTCTGGAGAGTTCTTTCACCAAGCACTTTCTCAGCCTTGATGCCTTTTGGATCGCATATGGTCCCTGTGTGGTCGCTGATGCTCACCAGGTTGAGGTTTAAGCCCAGATCATTTAGGAGCTTCCTCTTTTTTTCCAGGACGTCCACAACGCCGTGGCCCACCACGCCGTAGCCTACCAGTGAGACCTTGATATCTTTCATGCCGCCTCAGCCTCTATAGGTTCTATTACCAGGAGCTTCTTCTCAGAGCCTACCTGGCGCAGTATTGAGAGCGCCTTTTGGATCTCATCCTTGCCAGTGGCCCGAATCCTCAGATAGGCAGATGATGGGTCATCAACACCTGTCATGGTCAAAGCGAGGTCCATAACCTCGGCATAGCCGGTGGAGTCTATCCTGTTGACGGTATCTCCAAGGTCGCTGTTGAGTATGTGGCCTATCAGTACCACAGATATCTCCTCTATCAGCCTGTCCTCACCAGCCCTGACCACTGAGATGCCGTTTTCTTTCAGCTGGTTCCTTATGCTCTCCATCCTGGCTCTATCTGTCTCTATGACGACACGCACAGGTATTGTGCCGCGTGGGGTCTTTCTGTCTCTATGGTGCACCACGCTTATTATGTTAGCCTTGTTGTCCCTTAAAGGCAGCATTGCCAGCAGTAGCTGACCTGGTATGTCCTGTAGCTCCAAGTCCATCGAAAGTCGCATAGCATTCCTCATAAATTACTGCTCTCCCGTGCAGCTTAAAGGACATAAACCTTGTGCAGAGAAGAGCTTTATCCAACATTGGTCAATAAGAGCCACCCCGATATTGGCCGGATTGGAAGGTATTATAGCAGTATAGAAAAATTCTATTTAAGATCTTCTTTTGTCGGAGAACATTGCTCACAGAAATAGGCTCTTCGCTAATTTCTATGGGCAAGAGGTTAGATCTTTACCTCGATTTCGAAAGCGGAAGCAAGTTCCCTTGCCCTACATGTGGCAAGCCAGGATGCCAAGTACTTAAATAATTAACCTGTCGGAATGGCTGTCAAGAATTGATCATCGAGAAGAGCATTATAAGTAGCATTATGAATACAAATTAAAGCAATTTATTTCATTAAAGGACGATCCGCCAATAACAACATGACAGATTACTGCATGCAATGCATTTTAATCTGGTAAAATAATCAGTACGGCGACTACTGTCAATTTATATTACCCATTTGCCCAGTAAAGCAACAGGGTTTTATTCTCTGATAGACCACTACAATAAGATGAAGTTATGGGAGTTTGAGGTAGTTCGTGCAACGGCCATGATCTTCGTTGTTATATCACGAATCCTCATGAATCTGGGGGGTGACGAGAACTTCCTGAAAGCCACAGCCGATACTATTGGAGACATAGGAAACAGCCTCTTCTTCTTTGCATCCGGATACCTGCTCTATTCCAATAACGGCTCTGCACAATCGCTCTCCACCTTTTACAGGAAGCGAATGCTCAGAATCTACCCCCTCTACCTTCTGCTGGTTTTAGCCATCTTCCTCCCCAGCAAGGACTTACCCATATATGCGCTCGGGCTTCAAGGCGTCTTCAACCTGCCAGTGCAGGGGTTCTGGTTCGTAGGTGCAATTGTGGTATATTATGCGGTATATCCACTCCTGACCCGGGGCAGAAGCCTGATCTATCTGACCCTGGCGACACTGGCCCTGCTCTCTTTCTTTACCATAACCCACGCCTATTGCAACCTGTTCTTCGATGGTGTAATTTACTACTTCCTGACCTTTGTTGGAGGCATAGTTGCAGCATATGTATCAGGGTCCTTTGAGGCCTTATATGAGAGGTCTAAGAGATATCTGATTCCTGCAGGGGGGCTCATGCTCCTGGCCGTTTTGCCGGTGATCTCCATCAGGTACGACCGGCTACCTCAGACCGTTCCAGGCTCATTCTCTGAGGGCCTGATCTTCTCTGCCATATCCATCTCCGGCTGCATCACAGCATACTGTATAGCAAGAGCCTACGGCCGCATGATCCCTGACAAAGTCCGCCCGGCAATATCAGGCATAGCTTTCAGCTCTTATGCCACCTACCTCCTGATAGGGATCAACCTCTTTTTGATGGACCTTGGCCTGGATAAGCTGCATCTGATGGGATTTTATCATCCTTCCGTATTTGTAATAGCAGCTGGGGCATGCTTTGTGTCGATCTTCCTCTCTGGCTATCTCCTGCAGGGTATGGAGTCCAGGGTTATGAGGAGAGTAGGCTCGATAAGAGTGAGAAAAGGAGAAGAACTGATTTAATTAAGAGTCATCTGAAGAGCCCGTACCAGGCCCCAAGAGGACACAGATAACGACAGAACCACCTTCCGCTTACTAAAACGGCCCCGGCTACGAATAATAATCCCATAAAAATATGGTAGCCAAGCATTGTCGTCTCCCAGCCGCCCTGAGACAGTGTAAGCTTCAGGGCTGGAAGCCCCGTGGTCAGGTATTAGGGCAAAAGCCCAAATATGCTTCCGCTCTGGCACAGGTTTGAGCAAAAATAGGGAGCGGGCCAGGCGACTGCTGTGAAGATCAGCATCAGGACCAGGAACTTGAGATAACCGGCCTGGAAAGGAAGCCAGTACTTCTTAAGGGATGCCCTGTCAAATGCATCACAGAGGAATCCAAATGGGCAGAGCCATCCACAGACCGCACGTCCAAGCACGGCCCCGCTCAAGAGGACGATGCCTACAGCCATGAAAGGGAACCTCATGTGCATCAGGCTCCACTGCATCATGCCTATGGGGCAGGCGCCAGTGGCCATCTCAGGGCTCAAGAGCGATATGGCCATGGCGACAGGGATCCAGTGTGATATAAGGCTGGTTCCCTTTGGAAAGATGACCCCGTATAGAATGGTGAGGGAGGCAAAATCCATCATTAAAGTCATGGATAGGAGGAAGAGATCGCGCCAGGAGATGCCAGTGGTTCTTTAGATGCCATCTTTGGTCCTGGTTCAAATTAAGAAGAGTGAGATCTGAGAGCTGTCTCGTAGACATCCTTTTGAACCAGGATCTACACTTTATTGATGCAATGGCCAGAGAGATAGTGCTGATAGGCAGGTCAAATGTGGGCAAATCCACCTTATTTAGGAAGCTGACTGGAAAGAACGTTTCAGTGGGCCGAAGGCCGGGCATCACACGCTGGCCTTCCAAGGTAAAGGTTGGCAATATCTATTACGTGGACATGCCCGGCTATGGATTCATGAGGAGCGCCACAAAGGCAGAACAGGAGAAGACCAAGGACATCATAGTGAAGTACTTCGAAGACCATGCCAAGGAGATAATTCTGGCAGTCCAGATAATAGATGCCGCATCCTTCGTGGACATTGCAGACCGCTGGGAGGCCAGGGGCGAGGTGCCCACAGAAATAGAGCTCTATGAGTTCCTTTTGGACCAGGGGCTGGATACGGTCATTGCAGCCAATAAGATGGACCGGATAGCCAACCCTGATGAGGCCCTGGACGCCATTGCAGAGCGGCTTGGCATGCTGCCTCCCTGGGGCCAGTGGATAGATAAGATAGCACCTATCAGCGCCAAAAAGGGGAAGATCGATCCCCTGCAAAAGATCATCAGGGATAAGATCGCCAGCAGCTCAAACGCATCCACGACATAGATGCCGCCATCAGCCGCAGGCGTACTTCTCTGAGACGGCCATGGCCTCCCTGGCCTCTTCATTCCTGCCGAGAGCCTTTAGGGCATCAACCTTTTTGCGCCAAACAGGCTTGTTGAGAGGCTCGATCTCAGTGGTCCTGTCAAAGCAGTACAGTGCTTCTTCATACCTGCCCATCTGGTACAGGATCTGGCCCTTGTTCTCAAAGGCCGCAGCATACAATGGATTTAATTTTAGGGCCTGGTCGAAGGACAAGATGGCCTCATCGTACCTGCCAAGCCTGTGGAGAATCCTGCCTTTCTCAAGCCAGGCCTTGTGATATGATGGGTCCAGATCAGATGCCGTGTCAAAGAGCTTCAGAGCCTCTTCATGCCGGCCAATATCTCTCAGGACCATGCCCTTGTTAATCAGAGCGGCGATATCTGACGGGTCCAGTTCAAGGGCTCTGTCCAGGCACAAGAGAGCTTCCTCATACCTGCCCAGGTGGTGGAGGGAGGCGCCCTTGCCGTTCCAGGGAGGCTCAAATACCGGATCGATATCTATGGCCTGGCTGAAGCTCTCTACGGCATCCTCATACCTGCCCAGGTGGTGGAGGGAGGCGCCCTTGCCGTTCCAGGGAGGCTCAAATACCGGATCGATATCTATGGCCTGGCTGAAGCTCTCTACGGCATCCTCATACCTGCCTGAGAGGCTCAAAGCGACCCCTTTTCCCTCCAATGCCTGCAGATATCCCGACTTGACCCCCAGAGCCTTATCAAAAGATTCAACGGCCTCCCTGTACCTGCCCAGGTTCGAGAGAGCAACGCCCCGGTTGGACCAGGCGGCCTCAAGAGATGGGTTTATCTTTAAGGCCTGATCAAAAAGCCCAATTGCGGTCTCATACTCTCCCTGATCCAAGTGGGAGACACCCTCATCGTTCAAATCCTTAGCGTGTAACATCCTTCACCACCCGATGGCGTTATCCTGAATTGACGGCTTTAAAATGCTCTCATTTTGAAAGGCGCTCTTCATCCTGTGATTTGATGATAGCAGACGGCCTCTTTATTCCATAGACATTCAAATATCCAAGGCATGAGAATGCGCTCATAATACGCAAAATATTTGCAGGATATTCAGAATTATTTATGTCTTAAAGCTAAATAAATTTTGGTCTAAGACTGGATCATTGCTGTCCATGGCCAGGAAGCAAGATCATAGACATGATAGCTGAGGCGATTATGATTCGATAGAATAACCTAGTGCACTAAGGCTTAATTAAGGCCACATTTCCCTGAGCGGGGAGCGCTCAATTGAGCTTCAAATCCGGGTCATGGGTCTCTGATGACGAATGCCTATTGATCAAACCTAATTCAAAGCGCGCTATGCTCTATGCTTCTGGGCAGATGCCCCCCTGACCCCCTGCTGGGGGGAACACCTATGTAGATAGGCCAGAGCTACAGAAAGAGGATGGATGGTATCAGATTCGCATATATTTGATATCCGTGAAGTGCCATGGGAGGTGCTATCAGTTCCATCAAAGGGCCTTCTGCCGGCATTTGCATATTATCGGAAATGTCCCCCGCGGACGCGCTTTTGGACCAAGGCCTTGAGACTAATCCAGGGCATTGGCCTTAACCCCAAAAAGCGTGCTGGCATTTCTTTGTTTAGTGCTCTTTATTTGGATTGGAAGCATCACTTTCCACTGGCCTGGGGTCTGCGGATCGTCCCCCTTAGAACGCCGTCAGTGCACCACCCAGAAAGACATAGTCTATCCTGATGTATCTGTGATCCTATTTCAGCCTCGCTGTACTAGTGCGGAAAAGCTTAAATAGGCATACAGATATATGAAACTGGATTAGATTATTATGAGATGAAAAATATACCAGGTCCAAAACCATTAGAGATTAACTTGACTACGATTGAGCGCCAAGGTTTAGAGAAGTTTGTCCATAGGCACAATACGAGTCAGCAAAAGGCCCTCCGAGGCCGCATAGTTCTTTTGGCCTCAGTAGGCAAAAGCAATAGCGAAATCACCAGAGAGCTAGGAATTAATCGTGACACCGTCAGATTATGGCGGCAACGTTGGCTAGATTTGCAGCCGATTTCTCTTGAGGACTTGAGCATTGAAGATCGTTTGGAAGACCTTCCCAGGCCAGGTGCACCGCCAAGACTTACAGCTGCCCAAATTTGTCAAATTATGGGATTAGCTTGTGAGAAACCTGAAGATGCTGGGCTTCCGATCAGTCAATGGACCGGAAGGGAGATCGCAGATGAAGTCAAGAGGCGTGGCATCACAAATAAGATTTCACCCCGCCATGCATCCAGAGTGCTAAAAAAAGGGGTCTCCAACTGGAAAAGGTACGCTCATGGCTTACACCAGAGCCAGACGAAGAGTTCGACGAAAAAGTAAGCGATATCAATACATTGTATAGACAAGCTCCTGAAAAATCGCAAAATAATGAAATCGTAATCAGCACCGATGAAATGACCGGTGTTCAAGCGATCGAGCGCAAACATCCAGGGTTGCC
>Ga0310040_1002033_pt1 | contig 13398 bp, 10 predicted proteins | sample EPASupsiteHSE623_FD_200237 | JGI IMG/M metagenome (GOLD analysis project Ga0310040, IMG submission 200237) | Bioremediated contaminated groundwater from EPA Superfund site, New Mexico - Sample HSE6-23 (v2) (version 2) | ecosystem: Environmental > Aquatic > Deep subsurface > Groundwater >... | reverse complement strand
GGCGGCTGAGTTAGCCATTGCCAACAAAGCGCTTGCTTTTGAAAATGAGGAGAAGGGAAAACGTGCAGCCGAGCTTGCCATTGCCAACAGGAGCCTGCACGACACGTTTATGGATACGGTGCGAGTTGTGATGGTCTTGAATGAATTACGCGACCCTTACACTGCGGGTCACGAGCGACGCGTCGGTGAATTATCAATGGCCATAAGTGCGGAACTCGGTTTCGATGAACATCGCCAAGAAGGTATGCTTGTGGCTGGCTATTTGCATGATGTCGGCAAAATGAATATTCCCGCAGAAATTCTTTCCAAACCCGGAAAGGTCACAGACATTGAATACAGCCTTTTAAAGGGTCATACTCAAGCGGGTTATGACGTTCTCAAAAGTTCGGTTTTCCCCTGGCCTATCGCCGAAGTAGCCTTGCAACACCACGAACGTATGGATGGCTCTGGTTATCCCCAAGGGCTTAAAGGTGACGACATCCTCTTTGAGGCGCGGATTATTGCGGTGGCCGACGTGGTCGAAGCAATGTCGTCACATCGACCATATCGTGCAGGGTTTGGAATTGAAAAGGCGCTGGCTGAAATTGAGCAAGGTCGTGGTCGCCTATACGACGCGACGGTCGTGGATTCCTGCCTGAAGCTATTCAAAGAAGAAGGTTACAAGCTGCCAGAATAGTTGCGTCTCGCGCATCAAGGCTTCCTAGACTGCCCCGCGCAAGTAACACGGCGGCTACAAGTGCAGGAGAGAGTATTCGCTGCCCATTTCTTGAGTCTTTGACATCCTGCAATCCTGCAATCCGGGACTTGCCCTTCGCAGTCGTTGGCGTCAGCCATCGCGTAGCGTGGGCGTCCCCCGAACGGCAACTGACCGGCACCCCAAATCATGCGATTGGGCTGCCAGTAAGCGGGCATTCGCCCCCGGCGGGTACCGCTGCATTCCAGCCGACGCACGCACGATGAATCGCGTCACATGCCTGCGGTCATCAACAAATTTACTATCAACTCAGGAGCGGCTAACGAACATTCTACGGGGGCTACAGGCTGATTCGGTGCGTGCTTTTGGCGCATCGCCCGGGTTATTGGGGTCAGCGTCCACAATTGCCCAACCGTTGGCCGTCTCTACCTCTGCCAGCGCCGATGCGGCCGCTGGCGAGCATTGACGCGTTCTAGCGTGGCCCGTCATTCATGCAGGGCACGCAGACGCACCCATCGCCATGCCGGGCGTGTGAGGCACAATCAATCCACGGCGCAAGCTAATTTGGAGATGTCCATGAACAGAATCACACTGGAGCCCGGCAAACGTGGCGGCAGGCCCTGCATACGTGGGCTACGCATCACGGTTTACGACGTGCTGTCCATGTTGTCGAACGGGATGAGTCAACAGGAAATACAGGACGATTTTCCTGAATTAACGCTGGAAGATATTCGGTCGGTGCTGGTCTATGCAGCCGACCGGGAGCATCAGGTTTTTTCTCTGAGGGCGCAATGAAACTGCTGCTTGACGAGAACCTGTCGCGGCGACCCAGGTGCTGGCCGGGCTGGGCAGCGCCGATGCCGCCGCCGGGGCGCATTGATTTGGTCTGGCGCCGCCTATAGCCGTAGCGGGCTGGCATAGCCGGTCATCTCCAGGTAGCCGCGTCCGACCAGCTTGCCATGGCTGTCAAACAGCTCGCTGAGGCCTTCCCAGTAAACCGCGCCGGTGGAGATGCGGCTGTCGAGTTCCTGGTTGTCGATGACGGCTTTGACGGTGTAGAAATCAACGGGCGTTCGCACGGTCCATTCCACCGGGTAGCTGGCCTGCGTCAACGGGCTGGTCCAGCTGCGCACCGGCTGGAATAGCACCTCACCACGGCCGAATATTTGGGGCGCTGCACCCATGGCCGGATGCCGAAACGAGCCACCCTCCCACAGTGCCTTGCCGGCCTGGTCGCGCAGGCGGAAGGCGGTGAGGGCGCTGCCGTCCAGCAGATTCATGCCGATCCAGTCCCAGCCCACCGCCTGCGGGTGCAGCAGCGCCTGACTCCATTCGTGGTCGAGCCAGGCGGTGCCCTGCACTGTCATCTCGCGGCCTTCGATGGCCAGGGTGCCGGTAGCCTGTAGCTGCGGCAGGCTGTAGTAGTAACTGGCCTGCTTTTCGTCAGGCCCCTTGCGCGACAAACCCTGATCCCCTTGCAGCAGCAGGGGCTGGGTCTCGCGCAAGGCCAGCTGGAAGCTAAAACCACTGCCTGCTGCGCTGGCCCGGTACTGCGTGGCCTCGCGTTGGAGCGACCAGTCGCGCAGGGTGATGGCGGTGTCTTTTTCGCTGGCCTGTGCCACCTCAAAACCTTCCCGTGCAATACGCTGGTCATGCCACAGCTTTTTGCCCGCCACATCGGTCACGGCCGCATGGGCAAAGATCAGCTGTTTGGCAGCAAAGGCCGAGCTCATGCCCTGGGTCGCCGGCACGCGGGAACGAAAGAACGTGAGTTGAAAGCCGAACTCGCGCTTACCAGAGCCAGAGCGCAAGTGGCCGGTGAGGTACCACCACTCAATCGAGAACTCCGGGTGGCTGCCCAGATCACGCGGAAACTGCAGCACCGGCCGCCCCCGTGCCTGTGTTTTGGCTTGTGCCCCAGCTTGTAACGGCCACAGCGGTGCGGCCAGCCCAACGGCCAGCAGATGACGGCGCAACAGGTTGGTTGGCATAGCGGGTGGCATGAGCGAATTGTCGCTGCGATCCGGGCCGGTCGAGATGGATGCTCAGGCCGGTCTCTTGAAACCGATTTGTCACACCACGGTCACACAGCTCGCACAAGATGGGTCGGGTTTTCCCTTGTTTTCAATCACAACCGGCCAGGGTGGTCCGGTCTTTCGGAAGGAGCAGTCATCAATGTCGCATGCAGGTTCATGGAGCGGGTTCAAAGTGGCGGGTTCCTTTTCGCGCCGGATTCTGGGTGTCCTGGCGCTTGTACTGGTGGTTGCCCTCCTGGGCTCGACCATCGGGTTCTGGTCTTTGCACCGGGTCTCCAACGAGACCGGCCGGATGGTCGATGAAGCCATGGCAGCCGAGCGCCTGGCGGAGGATTTGCACCGCAACCTCTCGGTCAATGTGGCTCGCTCCAAGGCTTTTGCCTTGAGCTCGGAGCCGCAGGTCGGGGATGTGCTGACCCCCGAGATCAACCAGACCTCCGCCGTGGTGGATGAACTGCTGAAAAAACTCGGCGGCATGCTGACCACGCCCGACGACCAGGCGATCCTGGGGCGCATGATGGAGGCCAACCGTGAATTTTTGAAAGCCCGCCAGGACCTGACCGCAGCCCGCGATGGTGGCCTGACGGCAAACATCGAGCAGGTGTATGCCAGCCGTTTCACGCCGGCGGCGCAGGCCCTGCTGGAGGCCGTGACCCGGCTGGGGGATTCCCAGCGCGCCAAGATCGATGCGTCCGTGGTTCACATCAGCGCCTTGAGCCGGTCGGCGCGTTGGGGTCTGATTCTGTTCAGTTTGTGCGCGCTGCTGTTGGGAAGCTTGTTGTCGGTTTGGCTCGTGCGCGCCATCACCCGGCCGATCCAGCAGGCGGTGGACACGGCCAACCGGGTCGCGGCGCTGGACCTGACGGCGCATATTGAAGGGCACGATCGCGACGAAGGCGGACGGCTGCTGGCCGCATTGGGCCGGATGCAGGTGTCTTTGCACACCCTGGTGTCGCAGGTTCAGGGTGCCAGCCGCACGGTGGCCGAGGGCGCCACGGAGATTGCGGCGGGCAACCTCGACTTCTCCGGCCGGACCGAAATGGCGGCCTCCAGCCTGCAACAGACGGCCGCCGCCGTCGAGCAGATTGCGCAGACCATGCAGCACTCGCTGGCGGCAGCAGCCCGCGGCGAGGTGTTGGCCAAATCGGCGGCCAGGGAGGCCGCTGGCGGCAGCACTGTCATGTCCGAGGTGATGCAGACGATGAACGACATCCGGGAATCGTCCCGTCAGATTGCAGACATTACGGCGGTCATCGACGGTATCGCTTTTCAGACCAATATTCTGGCGCTGAATGCGGCCGTCGAGGCCGCTCGCGCCGGCGAACAAGGGCGCGGCTTTGCCGTGGTGGCGACCGAGGTGCGCGCGCTGGCCAACCGCTCCGCTGCGGCGGCGCGGCAGATCAAGGCGCTGATCAGTGCCTCCGTGGACAAGGTCGAACTGGGCGCCAGCCGGGTCAGCCAGGCGCGCGATACCATGAGCACCATCGTCGATTCCGTTGGGCGCGTGGCGCAGGCCATTGGCGAAATCACCGCCGCCACCGACGGACAAAGCAGCGGCATGTCCAGCATCAACGCGGCCGTCAATCGCCTGGACCAGATGACCCAGCAAAACGCCGCCGTGGTCGAGGAGTCTGCTGCGGCCGCGCAGAGCCTGCAAGAGCAGGCAGGCGATTTGCAGGACATGGCAGGGCGCTTCCGGCTGCCAAGCCTGGCGCTCGCCCTGCGGTGACGGTACCTGACGCTACGACGGCCAGGCACCGGGCCCATGGATGCTCTGGCAGCGGCTCTCCGAGTGGTTCAACAGCATGGTTCGAAAGGCGTCGAATGCCTTTTGCATGACCTTCTGCTTGTACGGAAAGATATCGACGGGATCAGTCGAGTGGATCCAGCCGCGACTGTCGGTCTCGAACAACAGTAAGCGCCCGTCACGCATCTCGCCGCAATCGAGGACCACATAGTCAAGGCCGAGTCTGTCTGCAATGGCAGCGAGCGCCGCGCGGTGCCGGACTGAAAAATCCTGATCGAAGTTTTCCATCATCGCGGCCTCCTCAGCGCGTTTCTTCTCGCTGAACTCCATTCCTGCAGAATGGTAGTGAACCATCCAGTTGTCAGAGATTGCAAGATGGCAAACATAGGGCTTGCCGTCGATCAGAGCGATCCTTGTTTTTCGGAAAAGTCCGTCTTCGGCCCGATAGTCGACATACTCGGCGACGTAATACGCGGTGTCGGGATAGAGCTCGAAATAGGCGTCAAGCTCGACGTCAATGTCGAGTTTTACCAACCCGTTCCCGCCATGGGTATCAACCGGCCTGATCGTGATCGGGAACCGGGACCGGCGGATCTGCTCCCGTTCGAGCCTTCGTGTCGCCGGTATAAGCAGGCCAGGAATATCGTTCAATAGTTGATAGGCCGTATCGCGCGCGCAGCGCAGAATGTACTGCGGATGGTTCAACACAGGTCGCGGCCAGGTGGCAAGCAAAGCTTCCATGTGAGCGAGCAGCGGCCGGTTCTTGTCTGATTCACCGATGGCGACAATGGCGACGTCGTGATCGGGAATGATTTCTGGCAGCTCCTGGCCGGGCAACAAGAACAACAGATCAAGACGAATATCACTGTTTTCGACGACGAATTCGAAGGGCGTGTTATCCATCATGTCGCCTGGCCCCATCAGCGCGAGCAAGCGAATTGCCGGGGCAGCCGGTCCAGCAATCCGATACAGACATCGCTGCTCCAGCGCCCTGGCTTGCATATCGAGAGCGAACTCGTGTTGACCGAGGGCCAGTAGCACATAGAACATCTGCATACACATATTGGCCGGATCGGGATCGGCATGTGTCTTGACGATCAAGTCGGGGATCGTTGACGCGGGCATGCGCACGACGCTGAGCAAGCCAAGGATCGGGTGCAGATCAATTTCCGCCAGGCAGATTTTCGGGATATCAGCAGGGATGACCATCAAACGTAAATTATTCGTTCTGTAAGGCTATATTGCCAATTGAAATTGGCTCAATACTGTTCAGGCCTGAACCATTAGTCTATCGCACCAAGCGGTTGTGATAAGTCAGGTATTGACGGTGATCGACGAAAACTGCAAGTGGTGCATGAACTCGCGCAGGATCAGAAGCGTTGCGGCGAAAGCGGCGTTGTTTGGAATTCCTTCACTTGATGGGTTGCCCCTCCGGGACACCAGAGCGTATGGCGCTGTAGCGCGGACGGATGTTGGCTTCGATCGGGGTCAGTTCCCTGATCCATTGCAGAAAGTCCGTTTTTGTCGCTGCGCTGATCTCATGCTCCATCGGATACAGACGGATCACGTGGGCCACCCCCAGCTTGCTGTCGTACTCGCCATGCGCAATGAAACCGCGCAAAGTAGAGAGACGCTCTTTACTGGCGATGTGCGGCTCGAGCTCGGGGTCGCTCAGTGCCACGCTGGCGCTCAGGATGCCGCCCTGGCTGAAACCGGCGATCACGGTGTTCTGCGGTGGGATGTCGTAGGCCGACTGCAACTGCGCCAAGAAGCGGATCACGGCCTGGCGGCTCTGTTCGGCTTCTGCGGCCACGATGCTGGGTCCGCTGGCGGTGAAGGCGACGCTTGGCGTCGGGCAACAAGTGGAACAGCGGCACCCAGGCGCCGTGATCGAGACCGCGCCGCTCATCAAAATCAAGCGCATATCCGGCGTCAGTGAGTAGCCGCCCCGTTTCTGCCGCCAACTGCGGGTGACCGAGGAAGGCCAGGTGTTTTACGCGCGCAGCAAGGAGCTGCTGGCGGGGGTCGAGGAGGCCGAGATTGAAATCACATCGCGCAGCAGTGCCGCCAGCGGTCTGCTGCGGGTGAACGCACCGGTGACCTTTGGCATCCGCCATCTGGCGCCGCTGTGGGGCGAGTTCCGCACCCACTACCCGAAGGTCTCGCTCGATGTGACGCTGGCTGCCCGCGTGGTTGATTTGGTCGAGGAAGGCTATGACGTCGCGATCCGCATCGCAACCCTGCCAAGTTCGACGCTGATCAGCAAGCGTCTGACGACCACGCGCATGGTGTTGTGCGCTTCTCCGCAGTACCTGAAGGCGCGCGGTGTGCCTCGGCACCCGGCCGAGCTGGCCAGTCATGCGGTGATTTCCTATCGCTATTGGTCGACCAAAGACGAGTGGTACTTCGACGGACCGCAAGGCCCGGTCAGCGTGAAGACCAAACCCTGCCTGCACACCAACAACGGTGACACCTGCCGTGCGGCGGCACTGGCGCACCAGGGCGTGATCCTGCAGCCTACATTTCTGGTGGGGGACGACCTCGTGGCTGGCACGCTGGTGGAACTGATGCCCGAGTTTCATTCCCTCGAGATGGGAATCTATGCCATCTACCCCACCCGCAAGCATGTCTCGCCGAAGGTACGCGCGTTGATTGACTTCCTTGCAGAACACTTTGCGCAAGCTCGCGCGAGCTGGTGAATAGCGTCTGGCGGGTCAGTGGCTTATTGGCGCAGCCTCGCCATCGTGTTGTTACCAGTCTTCTTTCACCGCCAGCACCGCATCCCTGCCCGCTGCCGCCCGTCCGGCCAGCCACGCGGTGACGGTGCCGGCCGCCACGACGGCCACGCACAAGGCGAGCAAACGCGCCCAGGGCAGCATCAGTTCCATGGTCCAGTGAAAGCTCTGCGGGTTCACCACATGCACCAGCACCACGGACACGGCCAGCCCCAGGCCCAGGCCCGCGATGGCGCCCAGCGTCGTCCACGCGGCACCCTCCAAGGCCACCACCGTCAGAATTTGCCGCCGGGTCAGGCCCAAGTGGGCCAGCAGGCCAAACTCCTTGCGCCGCGCCAGCACCTGGGCGCTGAAGCTCGCCGCTACGCCAAACAGGCCAATGCCAATGGCCACGGCCTGCAGCCAGTAGGTGACGGCAAAACTGCGGTCGAAGATTTTGAGTGAGGTGGCGCGGATCTGGCTGGCCGTGCCGAATTCGAGCAGCTGGCCCGCGCCGCTGCTTGACGGGTCGGCCAAGGCGCGCAGGGCTTGCTGCACACGCTCGGCATCGGTCTGCTCGTTCAACCAGAGCGCCAGGTCATTGGCGCGCCGGTCGCCCGTGAGCTGCTCGAACACGCGCTTGTCCAGGGCAATGGCGCCGGTTTGGCGGGCATAGTCACGCCATACGCCAGCTACAAAAAACGTAGCTGCTCGCGCTTGTGCGACGGGGGCTAGAGGCCTAAATGATGTAGAGAGTGGGGCAAACACCGTGCCGGGCCGGGCGTCGTGCAGGTCCACCATGGCTTCGCTCACGTAGATGCCGATCTGCCCGGGCGGCACCGGCAGTGGCTCGCCTACCAGTGGCAGGCTGCGCGCCGGGTCATCGAGCTCGCGCGCGATTAGCGCCACCGCCGGCCGGGCCGGGTCCAGCAGCAGCGCCATCACACGCTGGGACTGCACCCGCTGCACACCCGCTACCTGGGACGCCGCCTGCACAAATTCGGGTGTGAAATACGCCGTGTCACTGGCGCCCAGGTTGCCTGTACTGCGCACATACAGATCGGCGGGCAGCACGCGGTCCAGCCACTGCGTGACCGAGTCGCGAAAACTGGCCACCATCACGGTCAGCGCCACCGCCAGGCTGAGCGAGGCCACCACGCCGCTGACCGCCACCGCAGCGCTCTCGCGCACCCGGCGCGCACGTTCCAGCGCCAGCAGGGGCAGGGCGTGGTGCGCTACCAGCGGCGCGAGCCGGTCCAACAGCAGCGCCCCCCCCCATGGCAGCGCGGTGATGCCGCCCACCAGCAGCAGCGCCACCGACAGATAAGCCGCCAGCGGTATGTCAAAAACGGCGGGCGCCCTCGCCAGCATTACACCAACTGCTATCAAAATAAGACTGATCCAGTGGTTGCGGCGCGTCACCAAAGCGCCGCCCAGGCCTTTGAGCGTTTGCGCTGGGGGCAGTTTTTGCGCTTGCCGCGCCGGCCACCAGCCGCCCAGCAGCGCGGCCAGCACCCCCAAAACGCCGTACAGCAGCGCCGCCCAGCCGTTCCATTGCAAGCTCGGGGCCACGCCCGCAAAGTAGCCACCGCCCAAGTCGCCGCCCAGCAGTCGCAGGGCCAGCGCCGCCAGTGCCGTGCCCAGCGCAATACCGGCCACGCTGCCCAGCAGCCCCAGCGCGAGCGATTCCCATAACACCAGGCGCAGGCGGTCACGCCCGCTCAGGCCCAGCACGCCCAACAACGCAAACTGCTGGGCGCGCTTGGCCACGCTCAACGACAGCACCGAGAACACCAGAAACGCCCCGGTGAACAACGCCACCAAGGCCAGCACGCTGAGGTTGACGCGGTACGCGCGCGACAGGTTACTGACCCGTGCCGCCGCATCGCCAGGCTCTGCCAGCATCACGCCGGGCGGCCAGTCGGGAGCGCTTTGCAGGGCGCGCATAAAGGCGGTCCGGTCGGCACCGGCTTGCAGGCGAATATCCATGCGCGTGAGTTGTCCCTGCCTGCCAAACAGCTCTTGCGCGGCGCCAATGTCCATCACCGCCAGCGGTGCGCCAGCCGCGCTGATGCTGCCCGCTACCGTCACTTGCCTGAGTTGCAGGGCGCTTTGCAGTTGCAGTGTGTCGCCGCCCAGGCGCTTGCGCGCGCTCGCATTCAAAAACACGGTGTTGGGCGAGAAAATCGCCAGGCGGTCGGCGCCCGCAGCGGGCAGCGGCATCAGCGCCGGGGCCACAGTGGCTACCAACAAGGCATCGACGCCGACCACGCGCAGCGGCACACGCTCAGCACGGTCGGTCAGGGCATAGGTGCTGACTTCCAGCACGGGGGAGGCGACAGCCACCTGCACCCTCCTGGCGACGCGGGCAAAGACCGCCTCGCTAAAGCTGCCCTGTACGCCGCGCAGCTCCAGATCCGGCTGGCCGCTCACCGAACGCACCGCTTGGGAAAACTCGTCCAGCGCCGACGCGTTGATCAATTGCACCGAGAACGCCAGCGCCACCCCCAGCATCACGGCCACGACGGCGGCGGCGTTGCGCCAGGGGTGGTGGCGCAGTTCTTGCCAGGAGAAGGTTTTCAGCAGCTGGAACATGTGAGGGTAGGGAGGGATGGGGTCGACACGCACGCACGGTGGATGAGCGGCTGGCAAGCAGTGTATTGCGCCAATGCGGATATTGCCCGGCGTTGACAAATCTCAAGTGGTTTGCCGTGTGGACGCCAAAAATGACCCTGTATAGCAACAGAAAGATAAAGATGAAGCTTCCAGTTCAAATTCAATTTCACGGCATGGAGCATTCTGATGCGCTTGCCATGACTGCGCGTGAGCACGCACACAAGCTCGAATTATTTGCATCCGACATCACGGCTTGCCGTGTCGTCATCGACCTGGAGGAAAAGCACAAGCATCAGGGGCGCCCGTTCGGCGTGCGCATCGACCTCACGCTGCCGGGCCACGAACTCGTGGTGAACCGGGTCCAGCACGAAGATGTGAACGTTGCAATGCGCGAGGCCTTCGACAACATGAAGCGCCAGCTGGAAGATGTCGTACGCCGGCGCCGGGGGCAGGAGAAACAGCACGTAGCGCCACTGAAGTGAATGCGAAAGCGGCCGTGATCACCGGGGTCATGTAGCGGCAGCACAGGCATTCATGCAAGGGAGAAGAAAATGAACTCACTGATGATGCGCAGTAGTCTTCTGGATGATATTTTCAGGGACGTGTCGCCCGGTTTTTACGTGACGCCCCTGCACGGCGACCCGCTGCCAGAACCCGTCCAGATCAAGATCGACGTCAAGGAGAATGACCTGGCATACACCGTTCATGCCGAATTGCCCGGTGTGAGCAAGGAAAACATTCATGTGTCGCTACACGGTGGTTCGGTCTTGCTGCGGGCCGAGGTCACCCAGCATGATGTCCAGACCCAGGATGACAAGGTGTTGCGCAGTGAGCGCTATTTCGGTTCGATCACCCGCAGCTTTCAGTTGCCTCTGGAGATTGACTCCTCCCAGGCCCGGGCCAGATACGGCAACGGTGTGCTCACGCTCACCTTGCCTAAAAGCCACGGGGGTGCCGCACAGCAGCTCAAAGTTGAGTGAAGGCGTTTGCAAGATCGCTCCAGAGAGAGCACTTGCTGGCAGGGCCGTGGGGTCAGCGTACACCAGCGGTTAAGAGATTCGGGGCAAGGGGGGCAAGATCACTATGAAAGCGTTACTTTTTCGTCTGGATGCATTGACTGACACGCAAGCTGTTGAAAAGAAGCTCATGGTGTCAAGTTGCATATTTGCCCTTGTCGCCACCATTTTTTCCGCCATCTCCTTGTGGGCAACAAGACCAAGCATTGTCATTGCCTTCGATCTTGGGGGGGCTGTCGTCCTGGTGCTTCAATTAATCTGGATTAGAAATAAAAACAGATTTTTATTCCCGGCCAACTGGGTATTGACGCTCATGGCGGGCGTTGTTTTTCTTGCCGTTTATTTCAATGGCAGGATGTCGGTCCATTGGATTTACCCGACCATCATCTACAGCTACTTCTGGCAGGATATAAAAAAGGCGACCTTTTTTTCATTGGCCTATCTACTGCTGATTTGTTCCATGGTCGCGTGGAAAGATGGTTTTGATTTGTTATCAGAATTGAGGATTTTTGGCGCCGGCTTGATGTCAATGGGACTCCTGTATTTTTTCAGCCTGGTGCGTGATGGCTATATTGAAAAACTGGCGGAAGGAAATTCAGAGTACAAGAACTATACGGAAGTGTTGTCGGGCAAAGTCAAGAGCCAGTTTGAGGAAATCAAGCAAAGCGAAGAACGATTCCACGGCATCGCCAATGCGGCCCAGGATGCGGTCGTCATGATCGACGACGAGCGCAAGCTGACCTACTGGAACCCTGCAGCAGTACTCATGTTCGGGTATCGCACTGAAGAGGTGCTGGGCCGGGATTTCCTTGAAGTGTTCGTGCCGGTGCGCTATCGCGCTGCCTATCAGGAGGGCCTCACGGCGTTCCGATTGACCGGAACCAGTCCGTTCATCGGTAAAACAATTGAATTGACTGCGGTGCACAAGGATGGCCGGGAATTCCCGATTTCCCTGTCGGCATCCGCACTCCAGTTGAACCAGCGCTGGAACGCGGTCGGCATTCTGCGCGATATAACCGAGCGCCAGCTTGCCGAGACGGCACGCACCCAGCTTGCCGCCATCGTTGAATCCTCGGTGGTCGCCATCATTGGCGCTGATTTGAACGGATTGGTCACGAGCTGGAATCTCGGTGCCGAGAACGTCTATGGCTATACCGCCGTCGAGATGATTGGGCAACCGGCTACCGTACTGGTTCCGGCTGATCGCCAGCAGGAACTCCAAAATCTGATCGGGAAGATCCGACGCGGTGAGGATGTGCCACGGTTTGAGACCACCCGGGTCAGAAAAGACCGGGGCTTGATCGACGTCTCGCTGGCGTTCTCGCCCATCAGGAATGAGCGCGGAAAAATTGTCGGCCTATCGGCTGTTTCACACGATGTCACGGCAATAAAAAAATCCGAACGCGAGCTAAGGACCGTTAACCGCTCGCTCCGAACACGCTCAAGCTGCAATTTGGCGCTGATTCATGCGGTCAATGAAATTGCACTGATGGAGGAGATGTGCCACATCCTCGTGGACGTGGGTGGCTACCGCTTCGCCTGGGTCGGCTTCGCGCAGCACGACGAAGAAAAAACCGTGCAGCCGATGGCGCGTTACGGCTATGAAGAAGGCTACCTGGATGGACTTCAAAGCAGTTGGGCTGATACGGAGCGAGGCCGTAGCCCGTGGGGTACTGCCATCAGGACCGGGACGCCGCAGATCACTCAATATTCTGCAAGCGACCGCACCAGGACGCCTTGGCATGACGAGTCGTTGAAGCGCGGCTACCGATCAATCATCGCTCTGCCCCTGCGACACGCAACAGAGATATTGGGCGCGCTCACGATCTATGCGTCCGATCCGCAAGCATTCCAGGCGGAAGAGGTGAAACTGATCACGGAACTCGCGGATGATCTTTCCTACGGCATTAGTGCCTTGCGCACCCATGCCGCCAACGGAAAAGGTGTGGCACGCTTGCAAGCAAGCATGGAGTCAACCATCAGCGCCGTTGCCAGCATGGTCGAAATGCGCGACCCCTACACCACCGGCCATCAGCAGCGGGTAGCCGAACTCGCGGTGGCGATTGGGCGTGCCATGGGACTGCCGGAACAAACGGTCTACGGTCTGCGCCTGGCCGGGCTCGTGCATGATCTTGGCAAGATTCATATTCCGGCGGAGATTCTGAGCAAACCAGGCAAGCTCACCAGCATCGAATTTGAGATGATCAAGACGCACCCAGAAGCCGGCTACGAAATTTTGAAAAACGTAGACTTCCTCTGGCCGATTGCCCAAACGGTGTTGCAGCACCATGAACGCATCGATGGCAGCGGCTATCCGGCCGGACTCAAGGGCGACCAAATCCTGCTGGAAGCCAAGATCATCGCGGTGGCGGACGTGGTGGAAGCGATTTCTTCGCACCGTCCGTACCGACCCGCATTGGGCGTTGACGCGGCTTTGAAAGAGTTAAGGGATAACCGCGGGAAATATTACGACCCCGTGGTGGTGGATGTTTGCCTCAGGCTTTTTACCGAGAAAACCTTCAGTTTTGAGGGGCGGTCGGGATTCTGACTCAACTTGACTACCCGATCCGCCCGT
>Ga0310040_1002027_pt1 | contig 13447 bp, 15 predicted proteins | sample EPASupsiteHSE623_FD_200237 | JGI IMG/M metagenome (GOLD analysis project Ga0310040, IMG submission 200237) | Bioremediated contaminated groundwater from EPA Superfund site, New Mexico - Sample HSE6-23 (v2) (version 2) | ecosystem: Environmental > Aquatic > Deep subsurface > Groundwater >... | reverse complement strand
CGAGCAAAGTTAAATCAAAACCGTTTTATATTCAAATATTAACATAAAAAATGCATTTTTAAATTAAACCAAAACGCCGCCCTTTCTAGGCGGTTTCACTGGCTGGCCGTCTGGAACGAAGTCGGAACGGAATTAATAAAATTATATAACTGAAATTCAATGCTTTTGCTCTTATAAAAAAAGAGTTGCCGAGTTTTTACCCAGCACTAGATTGACATTTTATATGATTCCTCTTGTTTTTTTGATTATCTGAACTCCAGTCATGCCATCGCCGATTTCTGCCATTAATGCTTCTGCGATTTTGGGAGGCACATATTTCTTCCAGGCGGGATTATCGGCGCAAATTAAATCGCGAACATGACCCGATGATAATCTATCTTGAGGTCCTATACCCGGAAAGAGATACTCAAGCGTTTCGGTGCGAATACCAATTCCGGCGCAAGCTTGCACTGCTGAAGAGTCCTTGCTGCCGTAGATAGTTACTTCGGCAGTGCCTATTATCTCATAAATGAGTTTGTGGGCCCACTTTGGATAATTACCAACATCATCGATACGCAGAATCCGAGCCGGGATACCTGCACTCTCCAATGCTGGTTTCAACATCGCTTCTCGCTCAAGCGCAGAAAATGGGTTGCCTGGCGTACGACTTTCTTGCGCACTGCCCAGAACGATATCAATCTCATCATCAGCCATTATTGCAACTTTTTTTAACATTGCTAAATGAGCTAATGTTGCGCATTGAAATCTTCCAACAACTGCAGATCTCGTCAAATGTTTCAACCATATTCCTCCTAAATTTTAAACTATTAATCTGGCTCCGATATTGTCATAAAACGATTTTATAGTCAACGAATTAAAATTATTTCAATATCAATTAATTATTTCGCCATTTAAACAAAAACCACCCCTTTTAGGGTGATTTTTTTCAAGGTTGGCCCTCTGGAACGAAGTCGGAATTATTATTGGCCCGCTTTCACAATCTTTTTAGTTACGGAATCAACGAACAATCTAAAGGCAGCTCGATTTTCTTTGCTATAAATAACTCTTACTCCCAATAAATGGCTCTTCGGACACGACAGGTCTTTTTTTGAAAGAACTACTTTCGAATCAATTATTCTATCAATATACATTCTTCTCAAATTACCGGGGCCATCTTTTTGATACAGGCAAATATGTTCACCGCATTCCCGGCACGCAATCGCCAACAAGCGCGAATACCCACCCCTTACCTTCTTATACTTGTCATTTTTAAATACATTTTTCATAATTTTGATCATTTTACCAAAAAATCGCCAAATCGGCGATTTTTTGCTGGCTGGCCGCCTGGGACGAAGTTGGGACGGCCTTACTTTTTTAAAATAATTACTCACCTATAATATCGACAATAATCCAAAGATAACAGTTAAAACCAAACCCGTTACAGCTAGTGGCACCGACCATCTATTCTGCGCCTTAATTTGCCTTAAATCATCATATCGTACTTGAATACTTGCGCTAAGTTCATCAATTTTTCTTCTAATTGCCTCTTTATTCCCCGCTTTAAGATACTCCGTTATATCTTTTAAAATATTTCTTTCGTTATCTGGCAAGTCAGAAAACGGTGAAGTTACCTCGTTTAATTTCAAAAATTCAGCAATTTTTGACTTACAGCTCTTCACAAAATTTTCATCAGCTTCGGTTGTTACAAGATAAACAAGATATTGTTGCAACCAGCTAGTCAGTCCTTGTCTGTATTCACCGTCCGATGAAGTTGTTTCAATTCCTCTGAAAAGATTAACAACATCGTCAAGATAATCTATATTCCCAAGACGAAAAGACTTCGTTAACGCATCAAAAAAATTTTTGCGACGCTGCGCTCGCCTCATTCTAACTACCCCCAAAAAATAATATGCAACCGCAATATATATAGCCGTGAAAGATGCAAATAGCAGCGAATAATAATTATCTTCCATGAAAGACATCAACAAATGCAACGGATTATCTGGCATAATTATTTTCTATTTATAAAAAAATCTAATAAAGGTGTAATTTTTTATTGCGGCTGACCATCTGGAACAAAATGGAACGCTTTTTTTGCTTTTGTAAAATTGGTAATACGACCGAAACTAGTAACCGCCGCCTGCTGGCGCTGGGCGCTGTGCTCGTTTTCGCTCGCTTGCCGTCTGGGACGAAGTTGGAACTTCTCTTTCTATGAGTTGATGTTTTTTAAGAAATCTTCCAATTCTAATAAATTAACTTTTTCCCCATCTTCTTTGCTTATAACTATTGTCAATTCTTTCGATATTTTCATGTTCCGTGAGTGGGCAATAAACGATAAGGCAATCATTTTAATCATTAATGCGCAAGATGAACCATTAACGCGCGATAAGTTAAGACCTATTACTGGCATAGAAACTCCTGCTAATTCCCCTTTTAAATTTATCTTTTCCCAAATTGATTTTAGTGACATCCAAATTTCATCAATATTTGATTCCGCTTTAAGATCAATACCCATCTTGCTGTAGGCACAACAAAAGAATTTTCTTTTTTTATCATCCAAAACAGCAACAGTTCCAATCTTATAGCGCAAATTTTTTCCTTTAATTTTGTTTTCATCAACCACAAATGATTCGCCAGCTAAAGAATTATCCAAATCGCCATTTAATTTTGCAATATTACCGCTGTAAATCTTTGTTGTAAACTTTCCCTGTAAACTTAAAGCGCTTATTACATCGCCAATCTCAGTATCAAAACAATCACTAAATCCGATAACCAAATGAGAATCCTCATTAAGGATATCACCAATTTTTATTTTTATCGTTATTTCCGGATTATTAAAAGCTACTAATACTATTTTTTTTGGCAAGGAAATAAAAAACCCAATGATTAAACAAGCAAACAATACGCCAATCAAACCTAACCAGCCATAATTTAGTTGGTTCGGGAATAATATATCAAGAACCCCTATTAAAACGCTGATTGAACCGAAAATAACTAGAGATTTAACAAGTATTTTATCTAACATTAATAACGAAAAGAAACTTTTTTTATTCATAATCCTAAACTCTGGTAAACAGAATCTTTGTAATAATATGTATGATCATAACCTGTATTATTCTTTAGCACGGAATATCTGTCAGGAAAATTATCGAGAGCATACTTAATTATTTTCATCCGAAAAGCTACACTCATAGTATATATCGAATCCTTAATTGCGTTGGGGCACCTTTCATCATCATATATCCTTTTCCCATTCAAATTGGCTATAATGATTGGAATATCTTTTTTTCTGGCTAGTTCAATTTCCCAGGGCACAAATCTTCTTAAATATTTCGTTTTATCCCCAACAAGCAAAATCATTTGGCATGAATTAGCCATTCGCTCTCTTAACTGTGCCTTAATCGATTCTTCGCTACTAGTATCTCTTGCGCTATTAATATCGTGGGCGTCATAGAAATTAAAATCTATTTTGTCGTTTTCTTTCCACGCTTGCATAACCCTGTAATACGCCATATCGTTGTCGCCGTCAAAAGCTACGTATGTTTTGTTTCTATATGACATATTTTTTTGTGGTTTTAATTTAATTATATCAAATTATAGAAGTCTTAAGTAAGCTGCCGATTTCAGTTTTTATTAAGCTATCCACACTTAAATTATCTGCGATTTTTATGTTAAATACGATGTGAAATTCATTTTTTTCTTGATTACCTCTTTCAATCCCTTCAATAATATCGACGCCATCTGCCATCACTCTTAGGTTAAAAAAATTATAAGTCATATTATCATTACCTTCCTTGAAACTTATAAACTTTTTTTCTGCTAGATACCTAAGAGAATTATATACATCTGACAACGATTGATTGGCAATTTGCAAAAGGGTTCTCCCTATTTTCAATCTCTCTATTTGTTCTTTATTTTTTAGACCCCTGTCAAAGCTCAAAACATCGTTTTCAATTGCAGTCCCTTTTCTTTGCATGACATATAAGAACAACAAAGTGTCCCCTGCTATTCTTTTTATAGATTTTATTTCCTGCAAATTATCATGTTTTCGGTTAGATAAAGTAATTATTGCCTCAAAAAATAGGAGCGATCCTATTGAAATCGGTAAAACATTAGAAGAAACAGCAGGGAACAAGCTAGCAAGATAATGAATTCCCAATACAGCGTATAAAACAATACCGGCAGTAAAAATTCCAGCACTAAAAGCTTCGAATATTCTTTTTTTTAAATTATCTAAATCCGCAATAATAATTGTGTTAATAAAAGCAAGCGGTGCTGTAATTGATACTGACAATGTCAGGAACAAATACATTTTTGGAATATCGAAACCGGATAGCAAACTAGGTTTTAAAATAGATAAAATCAGGGCGCCAGGAGATATCAGAAAGACAATATCAATGATTCCTATCCAAAAATATGGATCGTTTGCTATTTTAACGCAATGCTCGAATGTTTTTAATAGATTCATTTTTGTTGTTACGTTAAGCAATTTTATGCTTTTTTAGGCAAAAAGTAAACATTCGCCTATAAGTAATGGCTTGCGCTTCCACGCACAGCTATGTCTTAGCGGAGCATCGAGCAAAGCGAATTTTTAGTCGTAAAAACTATCATGTGGAGAATTCCATTTGACAACAATAATAATTAGATGCCAGTCTTTTTTGATTTTGGTCGTGCGTGCACCCTTTCCTTCTTGGTGTTCTTTGATCCTTCTTTCCAAGTCGGAAGTATAACCGATATACCACGATTTATCATTTAAATTTTCGAGAATGTAAATCCAGTACATATTAAACAATAATAAATCAGAAATGCGGCCGCATAAAATGAAAAATTTGAAAAATTTTTCATCACGCGGCACCGTGGTAAACAAAAAAGCCTTAAAATAAGGCCTTTTTGTTTACTTTACGGTGCTGCGGGACCTGGATTCGAACCAAGATACACGCCTTCAAAGGGCGTTGTCCTACCATTAGACGATCCCGCAATTGACTTTGACGAAGTTATTATACCTTAAAACAGGCTAATATCAAGTTTGGGCTAGGGCGGAATGCGGCGGTTGTAATTGAGTTTTAATAATTGCGGTTGTAAAATAAAAATAACAATAATCAAACTATATGATCAAAAAATATATTGGTTTGGGGATGGTTTGCTTGGCGGCAACGACGCTGTTGCCGAATTTGGCTTTGGCATCAACCGGCCGGCACGGGGGCAATTATAACAATGATTACAACGGCGGTTATTATGGCAACCGGTCAAATTATAATTACAACGCCAATTATTACGACGGCAGATATTACAACGAGCCATACCGTTCCGCGCGCGTGATCCAGGACAACAGCCGCAGGAACGCGGCGGCTTATCCCGGTTACATAAATTATAATTATAACGGCTGCAATTATAATTACGGCTACAATAACAGCTGCGGCTGCAATTATCAGACGTATCAAAATTATTACGATTACAATCCGGCAGCAACCGCCATTTACAATCCTCCGGCTTTGAATTGTGTTTGTCCGAATCAATATTATACCACCTATCCTGTGGTTTACCGGACATATTAGCGGAATTGGCGAACAATCAAAAAAACCGCTCACTTGGGCGGTTTTTCGCTAATTGGCGTTAGATTCTGCAGGAGTCGACGATGGCCAGTTCAAGCGGCAGCTGCGGTATCGGCGAATATTTTATTTTGTCCTGCGCGGCGAGAAAGAACTCGATTGTTTTTTTGATATTAGCTTCGCCCATCGCCACTGTTTGCTTGCGCAGCAGTTCAAATTCCTCGTCGGTGAATCCGGCGACCATGAAATTGTCGTTTTTCGCCTCGTTTGCGCCCACAATCGACAAAATCATCATTTGCCGCAGGTAATTTATCACGCTTTTGGCGTATTCGGCCACGTCATAACCTTTTTCAAAGACAGTGTTGATGTAATTGACGCCCGCCGCCGCGTCTTTTCGCGCCAGAATATCAATGAATTCGCCCACGGATTTGGCTTCGGCGATGCCCAGAATTTCGCGGACGTCGGCGGCTTTCACGGCCGCTTTCTTCGTCGACCCGGCGTAGACCAGCACTTGGCCCAGCAGGCTTTCGGCGTCGCGCACCGATCCCCCGGCGCTCAATCCCACCAGCTCCAGGGCGGTTTTTTCGATTTTCACGCCTTCGCTGTCGGCAAGCTTTTGCAGGCGGCCGGTCAGTTCGGGCAGGGTGAGCTTGCGGAAATCAAAGCGCTGGCAGCGTGAAAGTATGGTGGGCAGGATTTTGTGCAGTTCGGTGGTTGCCAGAATGAATATCGCGTGGGCCGGCGGTTCTTCCAGAGTTTTTAACAAGGCGTTGGCCGCGTCTTTCGACAGCTGGTGGCATTCGTCGATGATGAAAACTTTGTATTTGAGTTTCGTGGGCGCGAATTTGATGCCTTCGCGCAATTCGCGGATGTCATCGATGCCGCGATGGCTGGCGGCGTCGATTTCAATCAGATCGATGGCCCGGCCCGCGGAAATCTCCAGGCAGTTGGCGCACTGGTTGCACGGTTCGGATTCGTCCGCTTTCCGGTTCAGGCAATTGACCGCTTTGGCGATAATCCGCGCCGTGGTGGTTTTGCCGCAACCGCGCGGACCGGAAAACAAATAGGCGTGGGCCACGTGCCCGCTTCTTATTTCGTTGGCGATGGTGGTGGTTACGTGTTCCTGGCCGATAACATCGGCAAAGGCCTGGGGGCGGTATTTGCGGTATAAGACAAGATTCTCCATAATCCAAATTTTCAATTTTCAATTTTCAATTTTCAATAAATTTTCAATATATCAATGAATCAAACGAAATACATATTGTGTTTTGTTTGGAACATTGAATATTGCGACATTCAATGAAAATTGGAGTTTGAAAATTGGAATTTTACTTCTTAAATACTATGAATTTGTAGCCGATGAAGTTCCAGGCGAAAGTGACCACGACCGCGCCGATCCCGCCGAGATTTGCCCAGAGCTTAGCCGGAAGACCGAATTGGGGACCCATCACGTTGACAATAAAGTTGGCGATAAAAACGTTCACTCCCAAGCCGATGAGCGTCACGGCAAAAAATTGCACAAATTCCTTCTTGACGTTTGATGATTCCCTCTTTTTGAACGCCCAGTATTTGTCAGGCACGTATTTTAAAATCGTGGCAATGATAAACGATGTTCCTTTGAACAAGTTAAAGCCGATTCCCGAATCGATGCCCGACATGTTGATGAACAGCGCCAGCGTTCCCAGGTCGAATATCGTGGCGATCACGCCGATCAACAAAAATTTCGCCAGCTGGTAGATCGAAACGATTTTCTTTCCCAAAAGAGACGCGACCCACAATCCGAGCGGGGCAAGGATCGGAAATATTATCGCCAGCAGCCAAAGCTGTCCGGCCAGAGGGCCCAATTTATCCGAAATGCCCTGTTCACCGAGCAGGTTTATGAAATACCAGGCGGTGGCTTCGCCGATGGCGGCGGCAATCAACGCGTCAGTTTTGTTCATGGCTTGTTTTTTGATTATTAACGCTCAATTTATTATTTTATCATACGCGCGCGATTGGCGGTATATTGACAATGGCCGGCTCCTTGTTAATATATAGCTGTTAGCAAACACATGAACACGCGTTACGGAAAAAAATCATCTTGCCTCTGTATAAACCTCTTTTGAACGGGGGCGGTTTTCGTTTGTGAACATTCGCGCCTCTCAAAAGAGGCGTTTTCATTGAAAAAAGAGCAAACCAATAACTGATACAATCCACAAACCCATGAACTCGATATTAAACATGATAGGAAACACTCCTCTGATGGAGATCGGAAAAACAAATCCCAATCCGAACGTGAAAATTTTTGCCAAACTGGAGGGTTTTAACCCGACCGGATCGATCAAGGACCGAATCGCGCTGGCGATGATCGAGCACGCGGAAAAAACCGGAGCGCTGACAAAGGGCAAGACTATAATCGAACCCACGAGCGGCAATACGGGCATCGCCCTGGCGATGATCGCGGCGATAAAAGGCTATAAAATCAAAATCGTGATGCCCGAGCACATGAGCGTTGAGCGCCGCAAAATGATCAAGGCGTTCGGCGCGGAGTTGATCCTGGTGAAACCCGAAGAATGGCGGGACGCGGCGATCAAAAAAGTCAAGGCGATGGTGGCCGCCGATGAGAATCTGGTGATGCTGAACCAGTTCGAGAATCAGGAAAATTGCAACGTGCACTATCACAACACCGGCAAGGAAATTTTAAACCAAGCCAAGGGAAAGATCGATTACCTCATTCTGGGCGTTGGTACCGGCGGGACGATCACGGGTATTGCCCGGCGGTTAAAAGAAAAGAATCCGAAAACCGTCGTGGTTGGCATTCAGCCGGCTCCCGGCGAAAAGATCGAAGGGCTCAAATCGATCAAAGACGGCTACATTCCTCCGGTTTTATGCCCCAGCCTTCCGTGCGCCGACCATTCAAAATCATTGATCGATATAATTATCGACGTGAACAGCGCGGACGCGTTTGGCATGACCCGCAATCTGGCCGTTAACGAAGGGTTGTTTGTGGGCGCAAGTTCGGGCGCGGCGATGTTTATGGCGTCTGTTTACGCCAAAAAAATCAACCGCGGCACGATCGTCACGGTATTTCCCGACCGGGGCGAGAAATATTTGAGCACGGAAATGTTTGACGCCTGATTTTTAATCAAATATTCAGGATAGCGGCGGTAGAATTGGCGCAAGGCTCGGAATTGGTTGATTCTTTTTATACCCCATCAGTAAGCTGACGGGAACAAAAAGAATGAGGAGTCCAGAGGAAACATCCTCTGGTTGCGGCGGGATTAATACCCCGACGCAAGAACCCGATTTATTTGCCGCATCCGGTTTGGCTTAATCGCGGTGAATTCCGGCTCGCGGACAAATGGCCATTGACAAAAGAAAACATTACCTGGTACAATTTAAACATAGAAGAATTTATGAACACATCTCGTATTTGGAAAAAATCGTTGGGAACTTGTTTCACCCTTATTTGTTGAGAGGGCCGGTTTTAGTCGAATATTAGCAACCGCACCTCTCGATCAGAGGTTTTTTTATGCAAAAAATATGGAAACAATTTTAAAAACAATCGGCAATACCCCGCTTGTTGAAATCAGAAAATTAAATACAAACCCCAACGTGAAAATTTTTGCCAAGCTGGAAGGCTTTAATCCTGCCGGTTCAATGAAGGACCGGGTTGCCTTGGCTTTGATTGAAGACGCCGAAAGGACCGGAAGGCTGACGAAAGACAAAACCATAATTGAAATCACCAACGGCAATACCGGCGTGGGAATCGCGATGGTGGCGGCGGTCAAGGGATACAAAGCGATTATCGTGTCTCCGGAAACCGTGAACCAAGAACGCCGCCGCGTCATAAACAGTTTCGGGGCCAAGGTCGTTTTGGTCAAGCCAGAAATGTGGCGCCAAGGCGCGATCGACATGGTCAATAAAATGGTTGCCCAAGACCCCAACCTGCTGGTTCTGAATCAATTTGCCAGCAAAGAGAACTGCGCGGTGCATTATCGCGCCACTGGCAAGGAAATTTTAAATCAGATTGAAAGGCCGATCGACTATTTGATTTCCTGCATCGGCACCGGCGGAACCATATCCGGGATCGCGCGGCAATTGAAAGAGAGCAATCCGGACATCAGGGTCATCGGCATCCAGCCGCGGATTTGGGGCAGCGGGTCTTCAATCGAAACCAACGCGGTCGCGCCGGTATTGGGCGCGAATATGCCTTGCGGGGATCATTCCAAGGTTTTGGTTGATGCGATCGTCGAGATCGGCGAAAAAGAAGCGGCCGAAATGGCGCGCCGCATTACTCTGGAAGAGGGCATCTTTGCCGGATTGAGTTCCGGCGCGGCGCTGATCGTGGCGCGGCATTACGCCGAAAAAATAGAAAAAGGAACGATCGTGACGATTTTTCCCGACCGGGGCGAGAGTTATCTGGCCACGGAAATATTTAAAAGCTAGCTAGCCATGCCGCGGTTTGGCGGAACGGCTGCCGCGATCGCTTGGGCCTTGATTATAAATCAAAAAGAAGGGTGTTACCCTTCTTTTTGATTGAGTCGAAAGTCAAAACATTTACTTATCTTGAAGCTTGTCTTTGACCCCGCGAATGGCGTCGGCGGCCGCCTCTTTCCCGCCCAAACCGAACGCCAAACCGAATGCCAGCGCGAACATGCCCACAAATCCGGTAATCAGCGTGTCGATAATCGCCGCCGCGACGCCCAATTGCAATAGCATTGCCATGGCCGCGAACGTGTATATCGCGCCGCGCACGATCGCGCCCAAAAGCTGGCTGTATTGTATTTCCAGTTTGCGCGCCGACAGTTTGATCACTTTTTCAAGAATATCGGCCACGATTATCGATACTATGAAAATCGCCGCCGCGACAACGACGTTGGGAAGCCATTCAAGCACTCTGGCCAGAAAACCCGCGAATGCAGCCAGGCCCAGTATTTCCACGAATATCTGCAAAAAAATGATCACCAATATCCATTTGACGATCGCTCCGAAGAATTCCGAAGGGTTGACTTTTATGTCCGCGCTCTCGAGCGCGATTTTCCAGCCGCTTTTTTGGAAAAGCGCGTCCAAATTGATTTTCTTCAGAATCCGGGCCGTAATTTTTCCCAGCGCCGAAGCAATCAGCCAGCCGATTATAAAAACCGCCAGGCCCACGGCGAATTTGGGCAGAAAGTCCACAATCAACCCTTGCCAGGCGTTTTGCAACGCCTGAAGGGTTATGCTTGACCAGTCGTTTAACATTTTTTTGGCAAGTTATCGCGGCAAACGTGCCGGTTGTGGCACTATTCGCCGCGCTAAGCCTGCGATTAATTAGTTGAATGAGTTGCCGCGATTGCTCCGGGAAGATTATTTTTCAGCATTTGGATTAGTTTTTGAAACATCGGCAGGGCATTGGTTTTTATTGGTGCCCCAGATTCCCGTGGAAAGATAAAAACACAATATGTAGTTTTGCGCGTCGATTTTTTCGTAAAAATATTCGTTTCCGGTTTGCGGATCAATTAAATTGCCGTTGTAAAAATCTCCCGCCGCAAGATCTTTCAGCGTTCCGGGAAGGTTGTTTTTTTCAAAATTATAATTCTGGAGCGCCAGCAGAATATTGGTGGCGTCCCCCATCCTGATTCGGTCGAAGCTGTTAAGTTCGGCTTGGTTCTTTTGATCCTGGCGATATTTTTCGATCAGGATTTCCTGATCTTTGAGCCGATTTTCGTATTGATTGCTTATTTCCTTGGAAGCGGTGCTTATTTGAACCGCTGCCCATCTGTTTCCGAAAAAATATATCGCGATCACCGATACCGCCACAAAACCCAGAACCAATAACAAAATTATCGTTTTGACGACTGAAAATCTCGGAGTATTTTTTTGGTTGTATTCGTTATTTAAAATGTCAAACATGTTCATATTAATTAAATATCCAGCCTCACATTGGCTTTACGCTTGATTGCCGGAGATGCTGCCGCGGTAGCGGCGGGTTTTTTTATTACGGGAGTCGACCGCACAACCACTTGGCGCGGCGCGGCATTAAGCAACTGATTAACTGAGGCGCTAAGGCTGGCGATGCTGTTTTTCATTGCGCTGTCGTTTTTTTCGCCCTGATCCAGCCGCGCCAAAATTTTCAAAATTATATTGCAAGGAAATGTGTTTTGGTTGCAGATCAGCTGCCCGACCGTGGTAAGGCTGTTTTCGATGTTTTTGAATATTGTCGCGCCGCCGGAGCTTGATCCGCCCCCGCTCCCCCCGCTTCCGGCGTTTGATTCCGAGGTCGCGGTAAACGATTGGCTGGCACCCGACTCATCGTTACCGAAATATACCATGACTTTGAACCAATAATTTCCGGCGGCGGGCACGGTCGCGGGCAAGTTGGTAATCCAATCTTCGCCGGGCTGGATGAACTTTGCCGCGGAAGAGTAAAATACGTCGTCGCTGCCGCCGCACGCGTTATCCGCGGAACTTACCACGCACCACTCATAATGGTATTCATATCCTGTCGCGCCTTCGTTGGTGATCGTTACGTTCGCGGAAACGCCGGGAATGGTGCTGTCGCTTATGGAATTGATGATGACCTGCGCGGGAGACCCGGCAACATTCCAATAATCGTTCGATTTTATGGTTTGCCCGTTTTCGATCGTGGCGGAAGCTTCCGTTTCCCATAGCCCCTGAACCGCGCTGGAAGCCACGTTGTAAGTGTACTCATAAACGCCGGTCGAGAGCTTTGTCATGGCGCCGTCTTCGACAATTTTGTTGCGCACGGGATCATAAATCGTAACCGCGGGCCGCGTTGCGGGATCGGCTAATGTCGATTCGCTGTTTAAAACGAAAAGCTTGGCGCGGTAAGTTTCCCCTTTTGATATGTCGGCGGCGTCGGAGAGATAAACCGTCCATTGTTTCTGCTGGCTCGTCCGGATCGCATCGACGGAAGTCTGGGAAGATCGACTGGAAATTGAGCCGTCAATGTTTGATGCCAGCTGGTTGCCGATACTGCCGCTCGTCAGCAATGAATTTGAAAGCACATTCCAAACATCGGCGGCCGCAATGTTGTTCAAGCCCCGGATCAGAGTCGCGTTGCCGCTGATTGACGCCAGTAAGTCCGCTTTATCGGAACTCAAATAGGATTCGGTCGCCAAATTCCCGCCGCCGGAAAGCGTTTTATCCGTTAACCGCCGCGCGGGCGCGGCCCAAATATCGCTGATCAGATTTCCGAATGAATCCAGCGTGCGCGAACCGTATGACCACACGCCGGCCGCGATTCCGGCAATGTCGGTTTTGGTGGCTATCGTATCCAAGGTCGTTCCCAGAATGAATGTTTTATCGATGCATTGCCTCGCCGCGCCGGTGTCGCAACACATCGAGGCGCGATACAGTCCGTTTGGCGAGGCGATATTGGCGTTGTAGTAATACCAGCCGTCATTCTTATCGCCCATATTGGCCCCGTTGACAATTACCGAATCGCCGGGATTGGTGATTGTGATTTGGCAATAATTGTCCGTGGTGATCGGCGTATGTCCGTCATCGGCAAAAATAAATTCGCCGATGGCGCAATCAACCGATGGTTCGCAGCGCTGATACATGGCATTTTGCGCTTGCGCGACGGTTCCGTCCGCGGCAAAAATGATGAAGGCGCTGATTATCGCAATTGTTTTGGATATGTCCATTGGTTCATTATACTACTTTTCATCGCTTTCTGACGAGGTTGCGTTTGTTGACGGCGAGCTTCCGGATATTTTGAGCGCCGCGGTGTTGTCGTCCGCGGTATCATAGGTTTTTGATATGGTGACTGACGATCCGGCTTTGCTGATCAAATCCTTCAGCTGATCTTTGCTGAGGCAAACCGTTTCGCCGTCAGTGCCCGCGACGCACATTTGCTGCGCGGTCATTTGTTCGGTTTGAACTTTCTTGATGTTTGCCTCATCGCCGGTGAATTTGCCCGCAATCACCTCTTT
>Ga0310040_1002020_pt1 | contig 13473 bp, 15 predicted proteins | sample EPASupsiteHSE623_FD_200237 | JGI IMG/M metagenome (GOLD analysis project Ga0310040, IMG submission 200237) | Bioremediated contaminated groundwater from EPA Superfund site, New Mexico - Sample HSE6-23 (v2) (version 2) | ecosystem: Environmental > Aquatic > Deep subsurface > Groundwater >... | reverse complement strand
GTCTGGTACAATACCAAGAGAGTCCACGTTGCTTTTCAAAACAAGCTCTCTCCTGTACAATATGCATTGACGCAATTAGAAGCAGTTAAAATCCCTGAAGAGTGCAATTTAGGGTGGACCTATACAATAGGTTGCTTTTTAACCGTTTTTGGGGTAAAATAGAGGTGTAAGAATATGGACTTTTCTGAACTAAAAAACAACGCGGAAAAAGAGTTGGAGAAGATTGTTGATTCAAAAGAGTTGAAGGAATTTTCCGATAAATATTTGGGTAAAAAAGGAGAAATCAGGAAGTTTTTTTCTTTTGTTAAAGACTTAGCTTTGGAAGAAAAGAAGATTTTGGGTAAAGAAATCAACGAATTCTCCGCCGTTTTAGAGGAAAAGATTGTGGAGATTGAGAAAGAATTAAAAAAGGCGGAAAGAGAAAAGAAGGAAGAGGGAGAAAAAATAGACATTGCCATTCCGGGAAAGGTTATCGAAACCGGACATTTGCATCCCATGACCCAGATGATGAGAGAGGTGGGAAGAATTTTCGAACTGATGGGCTTCACTATTGTCGAAGGGCCGGAAATAGAAGACGAATGGCACAATTTCGATTCTTTGAATATTCCCGAAGGACATCCGGCCAGAGATGCATTATCACTGGGCAAAACATTCTATTTGAAGGGAGGAAATCTTTTAAGGACTCAAACATCTTCGGCTCAGGTTAGATACATGAAAAAAATGAAGCCGCCGATCAGAATCATTGTTCTCGGCCGAGTCTACAGATACGAAACAACCGACGCCTCCCACGAAATAAACTTCTATCAGGCGGAAGGATTGTATATTACCGAGGATGCATCGGTGGCCAACTTGAAAGCCGTTCTGCAGAAATTCTTGGAATTATTCTTTAAGAGAAAAGTTGAGATAAGATTAAGGCCCAGTTATTTTCCTTTTACCGAGCCCAGCTTTGAAATAGACATGCTTTGCACCGTTTGCAACGGAAAAGGATGCTCGGCCTGCAAAAGAACCGGCTGGGTTGAAATATTGGGAGCGGGAATGGTTCATCCCAATGTAATTAAGAATGGAGGATTGGATCCTAAAAAATACAAAGGATTTGCTTTTGGAATCGGATTGGATCGTCCGACCATGATGAAGCACAAGATAAACGACATCAGGTTGTTCCATTCCGGAAACCTTAAATTCTTAAAACAATTCTAAAATGACAGTTTCATATAATTGGTTGCAAACATATTTTAAAAGTCCGTTGCCACGCCCTGAAAAATTGGCTGAGGTTTTGACTATGCATTCCTTTGAAGTTGAATCTGTCGAAAAGAAAGGAACGGATTACATTTTAAATATCGATGTTTTGCCGGACAGGGCCGGAGATTGTTTGTCTCACTGGGGAATCGCTAAAGAACTGTCTGTTTTATTGGATAAAAAGATGGTTATCCCGGCTGTTAAATTAAAGAAAGCCAAAACAAACATTTCTTTGTCGGTTAAAGTGGAAGACAAGGATTGCAAAAGGTACACTTCCATGGTTTTAACCAATGTTAAAATCGGACCCTCGCCCAAATGGCTGAAAGACAGATTGACTGTTTGCGGTTTGAATTCGATTAACAATGTTGTCGATGCCACTAATTTTATCATGCTCGAGACCGGGCAGCCTTTGCACGCTTTCGATTATGAGAAGATTAACAACGGAATTGTTGTCAGGAAAGCCAGAAAGGGAGAAAAGATTGTGACTTTGAGCGAAAAGGAATATGTTTTGGATGAAAATGTATTATTGATTGCCGATTCAAAGAAGCCGTTGGCTTTAGCCGGAATCAAGGGAGGCAAAGGTTGTGAAATTACCGAAAAGACCAAGACGATTGTTTTGGAGTCGGCCAATTTCAACCACAAGCTGATTTCTCAAACAGCCAGAAGATTGAATCTGAGAACCGATGCCTCGATTAGATTTGAAAATAACTTGGACCCCAATTTAACCGAAGTGGCTTTGGAAAGAGTGGTTTCGTTGATTCAGGAATTGTCGGGTGCGGAAATAGCTTCTATTGTTATCGATTCATACAAAAACAAATTAAAGCCCTGGAACATCAAACTGAATACTGAAAACGTCAACCGTCTTATCGGAATCGATATTCCCAAGCCGGAAATGGTTAAGATTTTAACCAAGCTCGGTTTTGTTGTTAGCGGTTCCGGAAATATTTTAAACGTCAAGGTACCGACATCCAGGCAGGACGTCACCATTCCCGAGAATTTGATTGAAGAAATCGGCCGTGTTTACGGGTACGATAAAGTTCCGGCTGTTTTACCTCCGTTTTCAGAACCGGCCATAGTGAATAAAGAAATGTATTGGCAGAACAAGGCCAAGGATATTATGAAAGAGTCGGGATTTGTCGAAGCATATAATTATTCTTTTGTCGGAGAGGAAGAAAAAGTTGTCTTTGATTTGAAGGGAGAGGAATTAATCAATCCGGTCAGCAATTACTATAAGTACTTGAGACCGACGGCGATTCCGCAGATGGCGAGAATAGTTAAAGAGAATTCCAAATTCTTCAAAGAAATCAAAGTGTTTGAATTGGGAAGGGTTTTCGATTATCAGAAAGAAATAATGGTTTTATCCGGAACCGTTTTGGGAGAAGACTTCAGTTTGATTAAGGGCTATTTGAATATCTTGTTTGATAGGTTGGGAGTGGAGAAGGTTTCTTATTCTCCTTTGGCTAAGAGCGAAATGTGGAATTCCAAAAAAACAGCCGAAATTAAAATCAATGGAAAGGTTATCGGTCATTTGGGAAGCTTGTCTTCCAATTTAATGGAAGTTTTAATGATTGAAGATGCGGTATTCTTTGAAATTAATTTTGATGAATTGCAGAAATATTGTTTGGATAAAAGGGAATATGAACAGATTTCATACCATCCTCCGGCCCTGAGGGATATCTCCGGAGTCGTGTCCGAAGATTTGGAAATTGAAGAAATAGTGGAAGCGATTGAAAACAGCAGCAATGAATTATTGAAATCGGTTGAAGTTTTTGACGTGTATAAGGGCAAAGGAATCGCTTCGGATAAAAAAAGCGTTTCTTTCCATTTGATTTATCAATCGGAAGAAAAGACCCTCGATTCAAAAACAATCGATTCGATGGTTAATGATTTATTGAATAAATTAAAGCAAACCATTAATTGGGAAGAAAGAAAATAATTAAACACATATGGCAAAAGAAAAAGCAAGCTCATACAGCGCTAAAGATATTTACGTTTTGGAAGGATTGGATCCGGTAAGGAAAAGGCCGGGAATGTATATCGGTTCAACCGGACCGCAGGGTTTGCATCACTTGATTTACGAAGTGGTGGATAATGCTTTGGATGAAGCCTTGGGAGGATACTGCAACAAGATTGAAGTGTTTCTTCTGCCTGATAATTTCGTGAAGGTCACTGATAACGGCCGAGGTATTCCGGTAGACATTCATGCCAAAACAAAAAAGTCCGCCTTGGAAACCATTATGACCACCTTGCATGCCGGAGGTAAGTTCGGAGGCGATGCCTACAAGATTTCCGGAGGTTTGCACGGTGTCGGTGTTTCCGTTGTTTGCGCTTTGTCTAAAAACATGAGGGCCGAGGTTTGCCGGGAAGGAAAAAGATATGCCCAAGAATACAAACAGGGAAAACCGGTTGCTCCGGTTAAGAAAATAGGGGATTGCCGACAAAGAGGAACAACCCAGATTTTCCAGCCCGACCCGGAAATATTCAAAGAGATTGTTTATGACAAAGACAAGCTAATCAGCCATTTGAGACAGCAAGCCTATTTGACCAAAGGAATCAGAATCGATTTCTATGATGAGAGAGACAAGAATAATTCATCCGAGTATCACTTTTATTTTGAAGGAGGAATCGTTTCCTATCTGAAATACATGAACAAAGGATCGAAAGTCGTCCACCCCAATCCTTTCTACGGTTCGGGAGAAAAAGAAGGAGTGGCGGTGGAAGCTTCTTTCCAGTATTCGGATGATTACGAAATTACGGAAGAAAGTTTCACCAACAACATCTTTACCGTTGAAGGCGGAATGCATTTAACCGGATTCCGTGCCGCTTTAACCAGATTGATTAATGACTACGCCAGGAAGGGAGGGTTTTTGAAAGAGGCTGACCCTAATTTATCAGGAGACGATATCAGAGAAGGTTTGACCGCCGTGGTTTCGGTTAAAATAAGGGAACCGCAGTTTGAAGGACAAACTAAATCAAAATTGGGAAATCCGGAAGCGAGAACGGCAACCGAAGCGGTTGTTTCCGAAACTCTTCAGGATTATTTGGAAAGATATCCTCAGGATACCAAAATAATCATTGAGAAAGCGGTCTTGTCGTTTAAAGCCAGGAAAGCAGCCAGAGCGGCCAAAGAAACTGTTTTGAGAAAAGGTGTTTTGGATGGCATGTCTTTGCCGGGAAAATTGTCCGATTGCACTTCTAGGACTCCCGAAGAATCGGAAATATATATTGTTGAGGGAGAATCAGCCGGCGGTTCATCAAGACAGGCCAGAAACAGAAGATATCAAGCCATCTTGCCTTTAAGAGGAAAGATTTTGAACGTGGAAAGGGTGAGGTTGGACAAGATGCTGGCTTCGGAAGAGGTGAAGAATTTGATTATCGCCATGGGAACGGCCGTGGCCGATGATTTTGACATAGAGAAACTTCGATATCACCGAATTATTATCATGTGTGATGCCGATTCCGATGGAAACCACATCAATACTCTTTTAATGACCTTGTTCTTCAGGCACTTCCGACCGATTATCGATAGGGGATACTTGTATCTGGCCCAGCCTCCGTTGTACAAAATACAGGCGGGCAAAGAAGCCAAGTATGCCTATTCCGATGAAGAAAAAGAAACCATCATGAAAGGTTTTAAAGATGGCACCAAATTCAGCATTCAAAGATACAAAGGTTTGGGAGAAATGAACCCCGAACAACTTTGGGAAACAACCATGGACCCGGAGAGGAGAGTTTTGTTGAGGATAACCATTGAAGACGCTATTGAGGCGGACAGGACTTTTGACATGCTGATGGGCAAGGAAGTCGCTCCGAGAAAGAGGTTTATCCAGACTTCGGCCAAGAATGTGAAGAATCTTGACATTTAATCTCTTTTAGTTTACCATATGGGGTATAAAAGGAGCTGTTTGACATGCTGTTCTATGTAGGAATTTTTTTGCTCATTGTCGGAGCATTAGGAGTAGGAGTATTTGCTGGGAGACCGGCGGGGGCGCCAGAGCTTTCTAAATTGAAAATTGCTTTAATTATGATTTTTTTCATTCTGGGAGCTTTTATCACCCTCGACTCATCCTTCAGCATAAATAGGGGTGAGCCGATTAGCACACTCGAGATCGGAAAAGAGTACAGGATACTCGAGAGCTACAACGATGACACCAAAGACTACTTATTAATCGACGACAATAGCGGGGCTCCACGGCTGTATATTGTCGATCAGGATAAACTGGAGGGGCACATGCCGTTCGGAAGGTTTGTCGTCATTAAAACACCCACAGGACAACGAATCAATTTCTTTTAATTTTTGACTACCCACCAAGCGGTAGTCAACTTCATTTTTGTTGACATTTGGTGCTTCTTTTGGTAATCTATCCATATATGAAATCTGAGAATAAAGTATCCAATTTCTTTGGCGGTGCTTGGTCTGAAATGAAGAAAATCACCTGGCCGACAAGAAAGGAAACTATCAATTATACATTAGTGGTTATCGGCATTTGCATAGTCGTTGCCGCCTTTTTGGGCTTGTTTGACGTATTATACATGTACCTGATGGAGAAGTTCATATTCTAATCATATGGCAAAACAACAAATTACAAATGAAAGAAGATGGTACGTCTTGCATACATATTCGGGATATGAAGACGCGGTTGCCAAATCATTGACCCAGAGAATCGAATCTTTGGGCATGGAAGAAAAGATTTTCAACGTCCTGGTTCCCAAAGAGAAAAAGATTAAAATCAGGAACGGAAAGAAGAAGACCGTTGAAGAAAAGATATATCCGGGATACGTTTTGGTGGAAATGATTGTTACCGATGATTCATGGTATGTGGTTAGAAACACTCCGAATGTAACGGGATTTGTCGGTTCAGGAACGGTTCCTTTGCCGGTGTCTTTGGAAGAAATGCTGTCTTTGAAGAAGAGAACCGATACCGAAGAGCCCAAATACAAGATTGATTTCAAGAAAGGAGATGCGGTTAAGATTACCGACGGACCCTTTAAAGATTCCGATGGAAAGGTTTGCGGAATTGACAAGGAGAAAGGAAAAGTCAAGGTGTTGATCAATATGTTCGGACGAGACACACCTTTGGAATTGGATTCATTACAAATTAAAAAGATATAATATGGCAAAGAAAGTCAAAGCGATTGTAAAACTACATATTCAGGCCGGCAAGGCCACTCCCGCACCTCCCGTAGGTCCGGCTTTGGCATCACAGGGTGTGAATATCGCCGAGTTCTGTTCCAAGTTCAATGAATTGACCAGAGACAAGGGCAATTTCAAGATTCCGGCAGACATCACGGTATATGAAGACAGAACCTATTCCATGGTTCTAAAACAGCCCCCGGCCCCTCAATTGATTAAGGCTATTATCGGCCTGGAAAAGGGCTCTGGAGAGGCTAATAAGAAGAAGGTGGGCAAGATTACAAAGGCCCAATTAATGGAGGTTGCCAAGCAGAAAATGCAGGATATGAACACCAAGAATGTTGACCAGGCGATTAAGACACTTACTGGAACTGCCAAGTCATTGGGAATAGAAGTCATTGATTAATCATCATGATTTTATCAGACCGAGACATCAGAAAACTGATAGAAGAAAACAAAATTCAGATTACACCGAAGCCAAACCTTGAGGAGCAATTAGGTTCGGCTTCTTTAGATTTGAGATTAGGCGATGAGTTTGCTGTTTTTGAACACACTAAAAAGGCCTTTATCGATACCAGAGATTCGAAAGGATTGGACGGAATGACCAGGCCGATTAATATTCCCGAAGGAGAAGCTTTTGTTTTTCAGCCGGGAGAGTTTGTTTTGGGGGTGACTGCGGAAGAAATACTTCTTCCTGATGATGTGGCGGCTCGAATTGACGGCCGTTCTTCTTTGGGAAGATTGGGAATTGTCATTCACTCAACCGCCGGGCATATTGACCCGGGATTCAAGGGAAAGATTGTTTTGGAAATGGAAAACATCGGGATGATTCCAGTGTTGCTATACCCGGGAACAAGAATCTGCCAGTTGGTTTTTGAACCATTATCTTCTCCGACCACCAATCCATATCGCTTGAAGAAGAATGCCAAGTATGTTAATGCGCAACATCCGCAGGAAAGCAAATTAGAAACTAATTAATTATTTTAAATAAATGGACTCCAAAGGAAAATTCATTGTTATCGAAGGAATTGATGGATGTGGAGGAGAAACTCAGACAAATTTTTTGTCTGATTTTTTATCTCAAAAAGGATATAATGTTGTTTTGAAATCATATCCTGAATATGACAAGCCGATCGGCAACGTGATTCACAATTTTCTTCACAGAAAATATGATTTTCCGGTTGGTACGGAAACCTTGATGTATTTCGCCGACTTTACCAAGGATGCTGAAGATATGCAAAAAATGGTTGAAAATGGTAGTATAATAATAGCGGACAGGTATTTCACATCAACCTTTGTTTATCAATGTCTAAAAGGTTTTCCTTTGGATGAAATGTTGAAGTTAGCTGAAATGTTCAAATTGCCCAAGCCGGATATATGTATATATATCAAGATATCGGCCGAAACCTCTTTTAATAGAAAAATGAAAGAAAAGGAAGGGAACTTGGACAGACATGAAGATAATAAAAAGTTTTTGAGTGCTGTGGCTGATGGATACGAGAAAGAAGCGGCTAATAATACTTTCTGTGACTGGATTGTCATTGATGGAGAGAAATCAATTGAAGAAGTCTCCAATCAAATTGTTGAAATATTAAATAAAAAATTCGGAATATGAAGATAAACCAATACATTGACCATACAAATATAAGGAAAGAATCAAAGAAGGAAGATATCATTAAAACTTGTAATGAAGCCAAGGAGTTTTCTTTCCGCGGAGTTTGTGTTAGGCCTTTGTTTGTTAAATTGGTTTCTACTCAATTAAAAGGAACTGGGATTAAAACAGTTGTTTTAATCGATGACCCGATTGGAGACAGTACTCATGAAGAAAGATTGAGAATTGCCAAGAAAGCTGTTGCTGATGGGGCTGATGATTTGGATATTGTAGTTAATGTCGTTGATGTTAAGCATGAGAGATGGGGAAAGATTGAAAAGGACTTGAAAGCTATTTGTAGGTTGCAAGATACCAAGGTGATTATCGCTTCGGGAATGTTGACTGATATTGAAATCGCTAAAGTTTCGTCCCTTGTTAAAAAAGCGGGAGCGATTTGTGTTAAGACGGCTACCGACAAAGATCCTTTGGAAAACAGGGAAATGGTTGAAAAAGCCAGACATTTGAAGATTATGAGAGAGAATGCTCCGGGATTGTTGATTAAGGCCTCGGGAAATATTAAGACATTAAAAGATATTAAGGTGATGATAAAGGCGGGAGCCGATATTATCGGTTCTTCTAATGGGGTATTGATAATGAAAGAATTAAAGAAATAATATGTATCAGACAACGATCGGTTTGGAAATACATTTCGAGTCAAAGACAAAATCAAAGATGTTTTGTTCTTGTTTGAATAATCCTGATGAAAAGACGGCTAACAAGAATGTTTGTCCCATTTGTATGGGCCATCCGGGAACTTTACCGGTTATCAATGAAGAAGCCATTAACAAGATTATCTTAACCGGGTTGGCTTTGCATTGTGAAATTCAGCAACATTCCAAGTTTGACCGCAAGAGTTATTTCTATCCCGATTTACCCAAGGGCTATCAAATATCTCAATATGACATGCCTTTGTGCAAGAATGGGTATTTGGATATTCATTTGGATAATGGAGATATTAAGAGGATTCGAATTAACAGGATTCATATGGAAGAAGACACGGGAAGATTGGTTCATTCTCCCGATGGTTCCAGTTTGGTTGATTTTAATCGAGCCGGAGTTCCTTTAATGGAATTGGTGACCGAGCCGGATATCAATTCATCGGAAGAAGCTAAGAAGTTTGCCCAGGAACTGCAATTGATATTGCGATACATTGATGTTTCCGATGCTGATATGGAAAAGGGACAGATGAGATGCGAAGTCAATATTTCTTTAAGTGAAACTGCTGAATTGGGAACGAAAGTGGAAATCAAGAACCTTAATTCTTTTAGGGTGGTTGAGAAATCAATCGAGTTTGAGGTTAAAAGACAGGCCGAATTACTTGATTCGGGGAAAAAGGTTGTTCAGGAAACCAGAGGGTGGCATGATACCAAGCAAATAACCATGGAACAGAGAAGCAAGGAAGATGCTTTTGAGTACAGGTATTTTCCTGAACCGGATTTACCTCCTTTAAATATTTTGGAAGATAAAATAAATAAAATTATGACAAAACTACCCGAGCTTCCCGAAGAAAAAAGGTTGAGGTTTAAGGAAGAGTATTGTTTGGACTCAAAATCAATTGAGTTCTATATTCAAAACATGGAAATAGCCAATTATTTTGAAAAGGTTGTTTCCGAATTGAAGTGTTGGCAGGAAGAAAAGGGGTGCAAGACTTCTTGTTCTGTTGCAACCAAATTATGTTCCAACTATATTTCAACCGATTTGCAGTCTTTATTAAAAGAAGAGAAAGAACAGGTTGATTTGGAGAAGAGAATTACACCGGAGAACTTTGCCGAACTGATTTGTCTTGTTTCAGAGGGGGAGATATCAAGCAATATCGCCAAGATGGTTCTAATTGAAATGTTTAAAACACAGAAAGACCCGTCGGATATTATAGCGGAGAAGGGTTGGGCTCAAATAACTGATTCAAGTGAGATTGAAGGGATAATCAAGGAGGTTTTGATTAAGAATCCCAAAGCGGTGGAAGATTATGGTAAAGGAAAACAAAACTCTTTTGCTTTTCTGATTGGACAGACTATGGCTGCATCAAAAGGGAGAGCCAATCCGCAAAAAATAGATAGTTCATTAATTGAAAAGCTTGGGAAACGGCTTGGAGGATGGGATGGAGAGAGAGACTTGCTTTGTGTTAAAAGAAAAAAAGGGATGACGATTTTTTCTTATGAATACATGAACATGTGTCCCATAATGAAGGATGCGCTTTATTTAGATATTGTAGATAAATGTGAAAAAAAATGGGAGGAAAAATATTTAGAAATATTTTTAATGGAAGAACCTAAAAATATCAAATATTTTGAAAAAATAATAAAAGAAGGGGGTATTCCTGATAAAAATGTCATTTATAATTTGTGCCAATAACACAACTCATCAGCATATTTGTCTTGGGATTGATAGGGGGTTCTGTTCCCGGACCGATATTGGCCTCTGCCTTTACCGAATCGGTAAGGAGGGGATTTGGTAAAAGCTTAATAGTGATATTTCGGGCTTTTCTGGCTGAATTAATAGTAGTGGTCTTTATATTAACAATATTCTTCTCTTTTAACGTTCCTCAATCGTTCTTTTATCTGATTTCATTTGCCGGAGCCATTGTTTTAATATATCTTGCTCTTCAGGTATGGAAGATAGAAAGGATTGGGGATAAGGAAGGGGAACTGTTCTCTTTTGGGAAGATATTCACCTTAACGGTGTTAAACGGTTCGTTTTGGATATTCTGGATTACCATCTGCGTTCCTCAAGCCTTCTTGTTAAAAGAAAGGGTTCCGCAAGGCCATCTCTTATTCCTCTTATTATTTGAATTGGGATGGATTAGTGCAACCGTACTTTGGACATTCATCTTTTCTCGATTCAGGAGCTTTTTAACCAAAGAAAAGGTGGTTCCGGTTGTTTTTAAGATATTCTCATTGATTCTCTTGTATTTTGCCATTAATCTGTTAATTGAAGGTTTTAAATTTTTTTAAGCTATTTATCTCATTTTGCATAATTAAAAGGCCTCAATTTGTTTTGCGAGAGCAAAAAAATTAAAGACCTTCTTTGAATTCTTGCACCTGTCGTTCCCAGCCGGCGATAATACCAGCTTGTTCTTCCTTGCGGATCCATTGCTTTTCGATGAAGTGGTCGACGAGACCGACATGGTATGGCGCTGGGTCAGGGTCGAGAATATACAATTTTTCCAAGTGCTTGCGGTAGCGACCACCCTTCTTGAATTCTTCCCAGAGACTGTAATCGCTCCTGAGTCCTTCCAGGCCGAGCTCTTTCCAGCTAACGTTCAGGAAGTTTTCGCCTTTTTCGACAGTTTCCTTTATTAGAGGATGAGCGTCCGGATAATTTTCGGCAACAATCTGAAATGCTCTTAGTCCCTGAATGTGATCTTGACCGGTGTTTCCCCAGAGAGCACCGTCAATAGCCGGAATGAGGTGCACACCATCGTTTTGTGCACAATCTTTCTGCACTCCGAAGTTGAGAATGAATTTGTCTTCCGGTTTAAATCGCCAGGAAGAGGTACCTTCCGGGTTTTTGAACGACAATAGATATCGGTCTCCTTCTCTATCTGGAGGAAACACCTCAAAGCCGTTTTTTTCGAGCTTTTCAAGGAATTCATCCGTGAGGTCGATTATCTCCAAGGGCTCGGAGAAGCAATAAATGCTTCCTTCTATCTTTTTGCCTATCTTTATGCCTCTGCGAGCGGAAACGATTTTAATTATACCCCGGTTTGATAACCAGGAATTTTTAATGTTCTGTTCTTCTTTAACCATCTGGCACACCTCCTTTTTGATGTGTGGTTAATAAGTAACATAACCAGACAGCCATGTCAATTCAAACCACCATTGACAAAATACGATAAGTATTTTATTATATTACCATATCAAAAGAGAAGTTCTACTCATTAGAACAGGAAATGATGATTATGGATTTATGCAGCTTTAAAAAGAAACTCTTAAAAGAGTACGGTATTAGCCCTAGATTGGGCAATGGAACATTGACCGTGGCATACTCAGAATTGCTGCGAAACAAGGAGTCCCACTACAACCAAGAGTTGATGACAGAGTTCTGTCAGATTCTTCGGGGGTGCGGATTTAAAACTCATGCAAAAAAGCTCTACGGCATGCAGGTAAAAGATTTCCACATCGGTTATGTTTTAACCGTTATCCACAACAGTCTTCTTCACCCGGATGGTCTAGGAGGACTGTATGAGATTTTGGACTTCATGTCCGGAGATGAGATATCCACACATCAGATTCCACGGACACTGCGTGAATGCAGGCCGTATCTGATTAGACAGTTTCCGCAACTTGCTACTCCTGAAATGGATATCGCGATTGAGGAACTACGCGAGATGCTAACATTTGAGGAAGAGGATGTGGAAAAACTCATGACTGGATGGCTTGCAAAGCAAGTCGCTAAGCATGGCCAGATGCTTTCAGTAAGGCCTATCCCGATTCAGGCACATAAAGTCATGAACCCCGCGAGAGAATTGCTGGAACTAATGGCTTGAAAGGTGAGAATTTTCTCACAACCCTAGGAACATATTTTCTAGGGAATTTTTTTATACATAAACATTTTTATTTATGATATAATACAAACATGGAATACAAAAAAGCAATCAGTGTTTTAATGAAAATAATGAAAAGACCTTCGCTTAATGCCGAAGAAAAAGAAGCGATAGTGACTGCAATAGGCACTCTTGATTGCGGTTCTTTGGCTAGTAATAGGATAAAGGGTATTATAAAAGGCAAGAAAGCTAAAAGAGAAAAGGATATTAAATAATGTTGGTAAAAAAGATAATCCGCACAAAATTTGTCTGTGCGGATTTAAAAAAGATTTATGCGCTGACTGGCCGGCTTTCAAAAGTAGCTATAATTTGGGGATTGGCGAAGCGATAATTTTGAGCCCCATATGCTACCATGAGATGCCAAACATAATGATTATCTTTATCTGTGGTGGTCTTATCTATCATAAGATAAACTACATCATTGACTCCGTCACCATTGTAATCCTCAATCCTGATATCTTCTGGCTTATAGTCAAAAGACATTAAGACGATTGGTTCGGAGAGATGGCTTTCTCCATATCCTTTTCTGGCTGTTAGGTTCCAGCAGTACAAATAGTCTACAACTCTTGATTCGTCCACCTCAAGGTAAACGAATTCCGTGGAACCATCGCTGTTAATGTCCGCTCTAATTGGTTCCGGAGTAGGCATTTCTTCGCTTGAACATCCTGCGAAAAAGATAGAAGACATTAAGATTACCATCGCAATGATAGCAATATTTTTCATTGAACAACCCTCCTTAGGATTAAAAATAACATATAATAAATATTTTATCATGTCAAGTTACTGTTTTAAGCACACACATTCTGCACTTTCTTCCTTAAGGCTTCATTAGGTGTTAATCCGTTTAAGGCACAGTGCTCGGTATTGTTATACTCCTCGTTCCAAGCGAGGATTTTCTTCTTTAAATCT
>Ga0310040_1002015_pt1 | contig 13522 bp, 15 predicted proteins | sample EPASupsiteHSE623_FD_200237 | JGI IMG/M metagenome (GOLD analysis project Ga0310040, IMG submission 200237) | Bioremediated contaminated groundwater from EPA Superfund site, New Mexico - Sample HSE6-23 (v2) (version 2) | ecosystem: Environmental > Aquatic > Deep subsurface > Groundwater >... | reverse complement strand
GCAAAGTCTTCGTCACGGATAAGACGCTCTCCCCACTGGGATAAGTGGCCGTAAATACTGTCTGGTGCTACTACGGGTCCATCGCACCAGTTCTCTATATCTGAGAAGCTTAATTGCTGGTTGTGGTTTCCAAGCATACCTTTCACCTCAATGTTATATTTCGAGGTGAATGCCCGTATTTCCTGGGTTTATCGGCATTTTTCGAGGGTTTTGCAACAACTTCCTAGTAGTCAACGCCAGTACCAGGCGGTTCCCGAACTGCCGATGGGAAAACAACTGCAAATTGACTTCGGAGAAAAGACCGTTCGCAAATCAACTGGCGGCCATATCAAACTCTATGCCCTAGGCGCAGTCCTGGCCCGCTCTCGGCACAAGTATGGTGAATGGTCGGATAAGCCATTAACCACGACCACCTTTATTCAAATGTTGACGCATTGTTTCGAGTATTTGAATGGAGTTCCTGAAGAACTGGTCATTGACCAGGATAAGCTAATGACTGTTAAAGAGAACTACGGCGACATCATATATACCTATGAGTTTGAAAAGTTTAAGCAGGCCATGGGCTTTAAGGTTTGGCTCTGCCGAAAAAGCGACCCTGAAAGCAAGGGTAAGATTGAAGCGGTTGTAAAGTACATGAAATCAAACTTCGCCGCCAACCGTCGCTTTAGCGACTTACAAAGCTGGAACCATGATTTTAAAGACTGGTTGGATCGAACAGCCAACCGCAAGCAGCATGGTGTAACAAAAAAAGTACCGGCAGAAGTATTCCTAGTCGAACAGCAATACTTACGGCCAGTACCTTTTACAGATAAAACACCTGCTGCCATTGTAGCAAGAGATGTGCGAAAAGACAACACTATCTGGTACAACGGCAACCGGTACACGGTGCCAGTCGGCACCTATAAGCCTGGCCGAAACCTTGAAATACGCGAAGAAGCAGGTGTATTAACTCTTCTGGATATTTCCACTGGTGAAGTTGTGGCTACTCACCAGATCAGCCTAGCGAAAGGTGTCCTGGTTCGCAACAACAACCACCTGCGGGATAATAGGTTAAAGATTGATGAGCTTTACGAAAAGGCCGTGGAGCTACTGGGTGGCTCGGCCCAAGCCATTGACTTTCTGGCCGTTATTCGCCGGGAAAAACCTAGGTATGTCCGCGATTAATTTAGCTTAATGATTCAAGTGATCAAAAAGTATCCGCCAGAGATAGTTAAAAAAGCGATCCACTACTGTCTGGAACGGAAACTCTACAGCGCCGTAGAATGCCGGGAGGCGGCCATCTATCTAGCAAGTCAGAAAGAACAGCCTGTTGAACCTGTATCAATACTCAATCAACCGAAAAACTGGCCGCCGCATCTTCAGGTTAAGACCGAACACCGCAGCATCAACGTCTACACCAACCTCCTGGGAGGTGTAGACTGATGAACAGCCAGGTTCAAGAGGTTAAAGCCCTGCTGGGTCAACTTCAACTGACCAGCGCCAGGGATAACTTGGATGACCTGTTAACCCCAACAATTAAGGAAAACTTGTCCTGTCTGGAATTTCTGCACCGAGTCTTAAAGCAGGAAGCAGAGGCTAGAACCATCAAATCACGGAACCGCCGGTTAAAGCAGGCTGGTTTCCCTGAATACAAAACCATTGAAGAGTTTGACTTCGGCTTTCAAACCTCGATTAATCGGCGGCAGATCCAGCAGTTAATGGACATGCATTGGGTGGAGAAAGCCTTCAACCTTCTGTTTCTTGGCCCATCGGGAATTGGTAAAAGCCATCTCGCCATCGGGCTGGGGGTACAGGCAGTCGAACTTGGCTATCATGTCTGCTTCGTGATGATGGAGGAACTGATCCGCATCTTGAATACCGAGGCAATTTCAGTCAAGAGCAAGCGCCGATTGAAGCAGATTATGTCTGCCGATTTGGTGATTATTGACGAGGTTGGCCTGATGCCGGTCACCCGGCAGGAAGCCAATATGTTCTTTCAGATTATCTCGAATTTCTACCAGCATAAATCGGTTATCGCGACGTCCAATAAGGGGTTTGACGAATGGGTTGAGTTTCTGGGTGACCCAGTGATCACAACGGCCATTCTGGATAGGTTGGTGCATCACAGTGAACTATTCAACATGACTGGCGAAAGCTATCGTCTTAAACACAGGAAGACCATATTCTAGCAAATATCGTCCAAAATTATTGGCCATTTTTTATCCAAATCTATTGACCGTTCACAGTTTAGTTAAATACATCCATGTATTTCCTTTAATAATAAGTGGCTTAGTCTTGTTTTTTTCTAAATCGGTGACAAATAACCGTGTACTCCATTCCCCTTGACATACAATGAGCACTTGTTTTTTATCAGGTGCCCAAAGAGCGTTGGTAAACAACTCACACTCCGGATACTCCTTTTTATCTAAAATTACTCTTATATTTTTTCCGTTTACGGAACCTATACTGATACCAATGTCACTATTCATAATCATTTCTGTTTCATCGGGAGATGGAATTACCATATTGACGGTACTGCCGCCATCGATTATCCCCAATAGTTTGATCCGCAGGTCGGGAGGCTTTTTTAGCTACATCTTTTTTTAATTCTTGTATCCCACCTTGTTTCGGCGTTTCTTTTTGATCAACGCATCCAGCTAAATTACTTGTAAGTAGTAAGATTAAAATAACTTCTACTAACCTCTTAATAATACCACCTTCTCACTTATTATCGGATGTCGCCTCCCGGAGTTTAAGAACTCTTATACCCCATCCATGATTGCCCCCCGCTCCGCGAAACCAACGCGCGCCACGGATGGCGGGCCTAGGTTACACACGATGTTATTAAATTTACTTTATGATTCTCTTTTTTTCACATGATAGATATGTAAAGTACATGTCACCCATTGGGTCGTTCACGGTAAACTCAATAATCCAATCACAGGCTGGATCTAAAACAGACCCGGGGTTATTCCATACAAGACGGTTGCGTGCCTCCCAGTGGTTGAGTCCCTTATATTCTTCTTTTTTCATTTCTCCCACACAGCTTGAGCATTTTTCGACTGCGGTTCAGTAGAGTTACCATCAAATTCATCGAAATAATAACCTGTTATATATGCTTTCCACTTGTCTTTACCATCTTCTGTTTTTCCTTTTTGAAGAAGTGTAAGTTCATAAATAAAAGAACCGTGATCGCTCCAACCTCCCGATTTTTTCAACCTTGATATACGGTTCGATTTCTTCGTAAGAAGTAAGATGGATAAAATCAAATTCAGGCTTTATAACCATATTGCCGTTCTGGTCAATGGCACCCCATAATCCGTTCTGCTTAACCCGTACAAGCCCGTTAACCTTGTATCCGTCAGGCATTTCAGGATTTAATATTTCGTCAAAAATATGCTCTGTTATTTTTGCACCGGCTTTGTCATAAATTCCCCATTTGCCTTCTTTTTTAGCAAAAATGAGTTTTAACATTATATCATAATCTTCAAAGCCAGAAAGGATACATTCGTCACGGTCATATAAGAGATCTTTTTGCCCATTTTTATAAGAGGCAATAATATAATTGGTTGTTTTCTCTCCCGCGTCGCCAAGCCAGTAGCTTACTGTAACATTTTTGTATTCCGGCTTCTCTTGATCTGTTTTTTCTTTTTCCTTATGAGATGGCTCAAATTTTGTTGTTTTTTCTTCAATTTTTTCATTTTGTATAGGCTTATTAGTTTGACAACCTGTTATGATGCAACAAACAAGCAACAGAACTATTGATATAACAAACCGTGTTCTCATAAAGAATCCTCCGAGTCACAAATAAACTCATCTTGCGTATGTTGGGATATTATTTACAATAGCCCATCCCTTTTCAAATCACGTCACGAATGGCAGGCGCTGAATCCCTGTCATCGTCAGACTGGCCTGCTATCGTTTTTCATAGTAATCCACTCCCTGACATATTCAAAGAATAGGTCAGTTGCCGCTTTAAAGGCCTCGATTGCTTCAAGATAAAGCTCATCAGAAACTAATGGGTCATTAAGTCCGATAAAACCCGTAAAACCAGGGTCCCCTTCCGTTGTAATACGAAGTGCATTAAAAATATGGGTTTCTGACAAATGAATGTATCCGGATGTTCTATCATAAACTCTTGAAATCCAGGGGGCTTTTTTGGAAAGTTGTTTGACCAAATATGAATCTGTCATTCTATTCCCAGAACCATCTTTTTGCTCGCGAATAGGTTTCCCAGTCATAACTGCCATAGCAAAATCATGGGGTTTTTCAACTATAAAAGCCGCGAAGAACCGTACGCAGTTGTCGATCTGTAATCTCAATAGGGGGGCAGCCGATATAAAATTTCTACTCTCAATAAGATCGGAAAAACCTCTGAGAATGTTAATAGACCTATGTAAGGCACCTAGAGTAAACAAATCAAGAGGGTATATTGATCCCTCATCAGCTCTTAACATAATCTGGACGAGTTCAAGATGTTCCTTGTGATAACATTTTAGCTTACGTAGAGCCTCGTCCAGCTCGGTTTTGGAACTTCTGGTTTGAGGATCCATTTCAAAGAATTCTCCTCTGTTTGATGGAGTGTTCTACCGACACTCAAAAATTCTACTTTTTGGTACATAGGTAAACCGCCATAAACCCTTGTTGGTAATCTGCTTTGTCAATCACGAACCCTGCGCGTTCTAGCAAACCTTCCATGACCCAATCGTAAGTAGAATATTCGTCACGGATAGCAATTTCGAGGTCTTTAGCTATTGCCTCTCCCGCAATTTCCTTCGTCCCGGAAATCCATCCTTCGAGAAAATCTCGATGGTCCCCTTCAAAGGAATAAACAGTGTCCCTCAAGTAAAACTTACCGCCCTCTTTAAGCAATGCGCAAATCCGCTTCAAGGCAATAAGCTTCCAAAAGTCCGGTAAATGGTGCAATGCTAGTTGGGAAACAACAACGTCTATTTGACTACCGTGATGGTTATATGTAAGAAAACCCCCATTATAAAATTCTATATTGGCAATTCCCCGATCCGCAGCTTTCTTTTGTGCAAACTCAAGCATAACTGGGGAAACATCAATAGCAAAGACTTTTGAGCAACGTGCAGCAAGATTCAAAGCTAATTCCCCAGTGCCAGTTCCGATCTCCAGTACCGAATCACTGTGCTTAAGCCCAACACTTTCTACGAAAGTTTCAACTTCGCTCTGGATATCCCTTAATTTCTGCATTTGGGAGTCATAGGTCTGGACTTCTTTTATGTCCGTATAGTCAACTCCAACCTGCTTGAGCTCATCGTATTGCCAACTAAAATTAGTCCCCATAATAATTCCTCCGATAGTCGAACTGTTGACATCTAATCTGCATTCAAAACCCTGAAATAGTTCTTAGCAAATTTAACTAACGCCAAGAAACCGGCTGTGAGAAATGTTCCGTATATTGAAAACCTTAAAGCTGAACCTAGCATTGTTACTTTTCGTTCAGGATAATCTGACATAACATCGAAAAAACTCCCTTCAAAAGTGGCCCATAGTGCGTATAGTACGAAAGAAACTATAAACAGAAAAACACTAATCAGAAGCCAACTCTTTCCGAAACGTTTCTCGTATACAACAAACAAAAACAACAAAGGCGCTTGAATCCAAGGGACAATATAAAAAACAGACAAAAACCAAAATCGATTTAATAACTCGAACGGCTCCTCACGGACAAAGTGTATGTACAAATAGTCGTAAAAAATAAATGGTACTGTAATATAAAATGCCATCTCTAAAGCACGTTTAAGGCAATTCCCCGTAGAATTCTTTGTAAGGCGCCGGTATATAAAAGCACCTACAATGAAGAAAACCACAACGCAAAAGTATAGAAGTCTCGTAAAAGGCCAGTCTTGATAATAACTGGGTAAACCAATTAGAACAAAGACAATCCAACCGATAGTAACTGTTAAAAGTAGACGTACGTGTTTTGATAAAGCCATAATTCCCCTCTCCAAAATGAAAACTGCGCCAAACACCTTAAAATTTAAGCATTGAGATTGTTAATTGTCGTTTCTACAAATTCCTTTGGCATTGAACACTTTTTAACTATCTCATCAAATGAATACCCAAGTTTATAAAAACGAATTACTACACTTTCCATTGTTTCTCCAATTTCCACTATATGTTTATCCGGATCATAAAGTCTTAAGACCCTTTGCCCCCAAGGTTGTTCTTCTATTTCATGGAGAAATTCCACTTTTTGGGCTTGAAGTTCATTGTATATTTCATCGATCTTCTCTGTTTCAAAATATAATTCAAAACTGTTTGATCCGAATAATATATGTCGGGAGTTATTGGCTTTCGTAATTTTTTCAAAGTGATCCTTCAAATGGATTGCAAAATCGCCTTCAAAAGTTACATTTTCCCCAAAATCATATTTCACTTTTTGTTTTAATACTTTTTCATAAAACTCCCTTGAACGTTCAATATTTTTAACTACAATCAACGAACATACATATTTCATTCGCTTGCCTCCGTGTATTTATTATTCGACCACAGCCAATACAAAGTGCGCATGCTCATACGCATAATAGCCATCTCTCTTTTGTAAAATCCACCGGAACGTAGTGCAGTTGCTCGGGATGCTCCCAGCCCAGTTCATCAAGGCGGCGGCGCTTAAAGTCTTGCGTGTCAGGATGATCCACCTCGAACACCTTAAGCACCTTTAACATTTCTGAGTTCCGGAACGCAAAGGTATCTATCCCTGCACCCAGGATTACATACTGCTTCACCCCCTGCCTAACAGCCTCTTCAAGGCTATCTTCCGCATACCGCGAACGGCTCACGACAAGGGGTATGCCCGTCCAGCGTTGCATTATCCACGCCAAGGCAGCCGCTTGGTCAGGGAACGACTCAGCTAATGCAGGGTTACCCTGGATAGCAGTCACAAACTGCTGGTCAAAGGATGCGCGTTCATCTTCCGTTAAAAATTGATAGGCCAGAAAGTCATCAAAGATCTTGGGCGTATCATGTTTGGCATGGTAACCACGATAGTAAGCGTTCACGAGAGCGTTATAGGCGAATCTGTTCTCTTCCATTGTCATTTCCTCCTTGACTTGTCCGCCCAGCGGGCGGACGTGGCTGGCCTCTGCCAGCCCTCTGCCAGACCACTGCGGAGATGCTTGTTATATGACGTATCCTGCCCCATGACTCAGGAAGCCCCACGCGGGGCTTCCTGAAATAAACTTCAACTACAATCTTATAGCTGTAATTGCAACCAAATTAAAATACTTTCCATCATCAGCTTTCATCATATCGATGTCATTACGAGCAAATTCATTATCACATGAAAGCCAATCTTGCCATGCATCTTTCATGCATTTCATTTCATTACAAGTTTTAATATCCACTAAACCAGATCTCTCCCATAAATTAAGCCACGCCATGGATGGCGGGGTCTTTTGCAGGATATGTCGTACAGCTTTTTAACGAACCAGTTCGTTATTCATTCCATATTGTTTCATTTATTCCTCCTTTCCCTGCCATTTTCGCGGTCAGCCATTTGTGCCTTAACAGAGGGCAAATAACGAATGAAATTGCCTCCGAGGAAGATATCCAACGCATGATTGATACGGCAACCAAGGGGAACGGCTGGACAGCATATTAAGAACGTTATTGTTCAGATCCAACTCACATTTAAGACAAACAGAACATACCATGCCATTAAAAGGAAAGGAGGGATAAAGTGGCAATACCTCTTGATGCTCTGGTAATACCCAAGTATGTTAATGAGTTGGTAGTTCCGCCGGTATATTTTCCCTTCGTTGTGAAGAGTCCGTTTATTTGTGAGGCTATACATAAATATTCCGTTGACGTCACTCAGTTTCGCCAGCAAATCCTGCCAAAAGGGTTCCCCAGGACCACGGTCTGGGGTTATGGAGGTTTAATAAAGGATTCGACCACAGGAAAGATCAGGTTTTTCCGGAATTCTCCCGGGGCTACTTTTGAAGCTGTCAGGGGTGTCCGGATTCAAGTCCATTGGATTAACTGCCTCTTCGGCCGGCACTTGCTTCCGGTAGACCCAACACTGCATTGGGCCGATCCCAACAACATGGGTATGCTTATGCCCCCATTTCGACCTTTTCCTCCCGGGTATGCCCGAGCTCAGAAGCCGGTCCCGATAGTCCCACACTTGCACGGCGGGGAGAGCGAGTCGGTTTCCGACGGGCATCCCGACGCCTGGTTCACCGCAGGGGAAAAAAAGAGAGGTATGGAATTCGTCACATCCCGGTATACATATTATAATTCGCAGGAACCTACCACTCTGTGGTACCATGACCACGTTATGGGAATAACGAGACTGAATGTACTCATGGGCTTGGCAGGATTCTATGTGCTTAGAGACCCGGCTAACCCTCTTGATCAGCCAACTTCCGTTCTTCCGAGGGGAAAATACGAGATTCCTTTGGCTATCCAGGACCGTTTCTTTAATACCGACGGCTCGTTCGATTTCCCCAAAGTCGGAATAAATCCCGAAATCCATCCATACTGGGTACCCGAGTTCTTTGGCGATACCATTATGGTTAACGGCAAGGTCTGGCCAAATCTGAACGTAGAACGTCGGCAGTACCGGTTCCGGCTCCTGAACGGCTCCAATTCGCGTTTCTATAACCTCAAATTCTCCAATGGCATGCCCTTTGTCCAAATCGGCAGTGACGGCGGTTATTTGCCTACAGCTGTAACACTAGACGAACTGCTGATTGCCCCGGGCGAGCGGGCTGATCTCCTAGTTGATTTTTCGATACTCGCCCCGGGAAGTAAGATTATTATTCAAAATGACGCCTCGGCACCGTTCCCCATGGGAGCCCCGGCGGATCCCCAAACTGTCGGCCAGATTATGCAGTTTACGGTGCTGCCCGGCACCCCGGTACCTCCACCTCCACTGCCGCCGATTCTAAATACTATTACTCCACTGGTGCCAAACTCTCGGAAGAGAACTTTGACCCTGGTAGAAAGTATGGGTCCGGCCGGGCCAATAATGGTGACTTTAAACGGGCAACAATGGGCTGCTCCCATTTCAGAACTTCCCAGGGTCGGCGCCACCGAAATCTGGGAACTTGTTAACCTGACAATGGATGCCCACCCCATTCATTTACACCTGGTTCAGTTCCAGGTAGTAAACCGTCAGGATTTTCTGGTCGACAATTACACTGCTGATTGGCTCGCACTCAATGGAGAGCCACCCTATATGTTCACCCCCAAAGTGCTGCCGGTAAAACCGTACCTTGCGAACCCCCCTATCGGCCCGGCGCCAAACGAGACGGGTTGGAAAGACACTGTCCAGGCGTTTCCTGGCCAGGTTACCAGGATAATAGTCCGCTACGCACCCCAGGACGCCCCAACAGGAACCGCACCTGGAACAAACCTGTATCCGTTCGACCCGACAAAGGGACCTGGGTACGTATGGCACTGCCATATCCTCGACCACGAAGACAACGAAATGATGAGACCATACATGGTAACACCGTGAATATATTGGTTAGGAGAACGAGTTTGGGGAGAAGTCAACGACATCTCCCCAAACTGGTATTGGATGAGGAGATGGACTGCTACCGTCCCGTGTGGACACCGGAAGGCATCAGTCCCGCGTTGGCTTATTCTGGAACAGCGAAAAAGAAGCATAGTGTCTATGCTTCTTTTGGAAAATGCGGGTTACTTTTTGGAGCGATTAGTTGATTGTCACAGTTCTGGAAGCAGCGTTCCAGTTGACGGTTGCGCCCAGGTATTCCCCGATGTAGCGAACGGGGACCAATGTGCGCCCGTTCTTAATCACGGGGACTGTATCCATCCTTTTGGATGCGCCGTTGACCACGGCCAGGGTCTTGTTAATTGTGAACACGACTTTTTTCCCCGGCTTCGTGACAGTGACAACCCTCGTTTGGGGGTTCCAGTCCACCTGCGCTCTCAGGGCTTCAGCGATAGCCCGGAGCGGGACCATCAGCCGGTTGTGACTGTCGATGTAGGGTTCTGTATCAAAGTTTACCTCAACACCGTCAACAAAAACGGAAATCCGGTCCCGGTAGGGTTCGGAACCATAGATGAGATATTGCTGTCTGTCTTTTTTGAACTGATTTAGTCCCGGGGCGTAGTTGGCTTCAATCTGCCGGGGCGAAAGGCCCTGCTCCAGGTACTGGCCAATCTTGTCGGTCCCCATAATCTTGTCAAACATCACGATTGTTTGGCCGCTTTTCGGAACTTTAAAGTTTGTCAACGAATGGGCGTAGGCCAGAGCGTAAATCCCTGCCTTGGCCGGGTTGAAAAGATGTGGGTCAACGATTTGGAGGCGCACCCCTCCCGCTTCTCCCCTGATTTCCGGAATGAAGGTGATTCCAGGAAACTGCTCCTGGTTAAGCAAATTGGCAAATCTCTGAGCATCAATCCCTTTACCACCGATCCATTTAAATTTGTCAGCCTGAAAAATACCTGTCCCTTCGCCCAAACCGGTAGCCATGTACCCAAAGGCGGAATTCAGATCCGGAATGTTGGGTGATGTCTGCGCCCAGGGCAGTCGTGTGTCTTGAAACACCATGTCCCTGGTGTAACCTTCCATTGGAACTACGGTCAGAAAGGCTTTGATGCTGCGGTTGAAGAACCGTGCCAATTCACCCACGGTCATTCCATGTGCCATCGGCAGGTTGTCGATACCAACAAAGGATTTAAACCGGTCTTCCAGCACTGGCCCTTCCACAACTCTGCCCCCAAGGGGGTTTGGCCGGTCCAGTACTACGATAGGCTTATTGTATTTCTGCGCCGCAACCATACTGTAGTTTAACGTCGATATGTATGTGTACGATCTGGCCCCGATGTCCTGGATGTCAAAGATGAGCAAATCCAGGTCCTTCAGCATTGCCTCGGTCGGCATTCTGGTCGGTCCGTAAAGGCTGTACACAGGGATACCCAGTGTCGGATGTTTATAAGACTCAACATAAGACCCCGCGGGAGCCTTCCCGTCAATACCATGTTCAGGACCGAACAAGGCTGCCAACCGGGTTGAGGAATCTCCCGCCAGTACGTCTATCATACTCTGTCCGCGACTGTTTACCCCGGTCTGGTTGGTAATCAGGCCGACCTTCTTCCCCACTATCAGGTGGTGGTATTTATTCATCAGCATTTCGTCGCCCAATACCACCCCGGATTTTTCGGGAACGACGTTTGTGGCGGCCTGTTCCGGCGAAGTTTCGATTTGGTTTCCGGAGTTTGATAAGCCGGTCTCAGTGGCGGCAGCTGTGTTCGGCTTTTCGGTAATAGCAGTCAAGCTGAAACTTATCACCAGTAACATCGCGGCAACTATGATTGCTAATGACTTCCTCATCACGTACTCCTTTCTGATCTTGGCCGTGTTGATTTGCTCAATCCGCTGTTGGCAGTACATACCCGAAACAGATTCACTACCTTATTAGACGACAAAAGACCAGGAATTGTTCGCAGATAAGTCCTGGAAAAAAAAGGGTTTTGCCGAAGCAATACCCCTACTGTTAACCCATTGCCGGGTGAACCTTCATTATTTGCGAGCTGCGTTCAACGTCACCAACACAATTTCGGCTCTGTTGTTAATGCGAATTGATAAGTCGCTCTCGCCAAGGCCGCTGTTGACTATCATAGTTGTTTTTCCGGTCTCAAACATCCCGTAATCCCACTTGGGCAAAAACCCCTGACCCGGAATGACCAGAGCACCGACGAACGGAAGCCTCACTTGTCCTCCATGAGTATGCCCGACCAGGAGAAGGTCAACTTTTCTGCTGATGGCCTCGGGGAAAATATTCGGCGCGTGAGCCAGCAGCACCTTCGGCGCGCCGTCATCTGTGCCTGCAAGCGCAGTCTTTAAATCGTCCCGACCCCGGTATGGATCGTCAACTCCCACCAACCAAACATGCTGATCAGCTATTTGAATTTTCTCGGCGCTGTTGATGAAAATGTTGACCCCGGATTCCTGGAGAAGCTTTCTCGTTTTAAAACCATTCCACCATTCGTGGTTGCCGGGCACGAAATACACTGGCTTACCAGCGAGGCGTTTCAACAACTGGGCCACCGGCTCGGTCTTTGGGTTGTGTTTATTTGTCAGGTCTCCCGTAATGACCACGAGGTCATAATCCTGCTTGTTTATCAGGTCCATGAGCTTTTGCTGCTCTTTGCCAAACTGCTTACTGTGGAAATCGCTGAGCTGCAGGAGCGTAAAACCGTCGAATTTTTCCGGGAGATTCTCAATGTAAACCGTGTACTTTGTAACCCGAACCATGTGGACCTCAAAAAATACGTACGCTGCTACCAATATGATCCCAAGAACGATTAAGGCCAACTTAGTGTGCTGCAATGTTTAAACGTCCTCCCTGCTGATTTAATCACCGTTTTCCATGTTTTGGACTCCGGCCTGCCTTGCAGTCCTTATAATACCTACCAAACCACGGGATCCGAACAGCAAGACGACCCCGATGATTATTTTCAGAATCGCCACCCCCAAGGCCACTTTTGTATGTACAGTCATGCCCTGATTCATGAACTGAACTTTTCCCACGAGTAGGTAGTTGAGAATAACCATAGCCAAATTCGGAATCCCTTCTACAATTACGAACAAACCAATTAAAGAAAAGCCAATTACCTCCAGCTCACGGCCAGATAGTCTCGATTCCGTCCCTTCCTGTTTCTCCTCATTGATCATGAATCCTGCAATCCGATCCGCTCGCGCCCAAAGTATGATTCCCACTGACAAAAGCAGCAGGACCGGCACAACGGAGGAAACAATCGCAAAAAGCCTGGGTCCAACGGTGAAATTGACGGCAACGGGAACATACTTGGCGGCCTGGATTACAGTGTAGATTCCCAGTATTTTGCATGCCAATGCGGCTGTTTGATGGCCACTCATTAGAACCACCCTCCGATTCATTGTTAAATGTGCAATACTCTTTAACGTTATTCCATATTGCCAAAATAATTTCCTTCTTGCTAATCCATTATTTGGAAGGGGGTTGGGCTGGCGCATGTTTTCGATCATGGAGGGGATGGAACGCGCGAGTGATCCTATTTCATCCCGGCCGCCGATAGCAACCTTTGTTGTAAAATCACCACCTGCCACCTTCTCGGCCGCTTTTTCCAGCGCTTTGATGGGAACGGCACCCGGGTGGGTTAAATTTGGCGGGCCTTTTTGAAAATGTGGTGGAAAACCCATTACAGAGGTGGAAAAAACCGCCGGGTTTCCTTATTAAATAGTACCGGCGGTTATGCCTTCCAGATATATTTTAACTTTCTTGACAATCTCTGTCGTAAAAAAACTGTTATTGACGGGATTAGCCCAGTAGGCTCGGGCGCATCTTAAGCAATACCCCACTAATGTCGGCCAGGAATTCGGCAGCTTTTTTATTATGTTGTTTCCGGGCTTCCCCTTCTTTATCCGCAAGGGCTTCAGCGAGTGCCTTAAGGTTTTGGGAGTCGGCAATTCGAATTTTATGAACCAGGCGCCACTCCTGGTCATTGACTAGAAGTACTGCACCCTCTTCGGGTATGACGATTATACCCTTGTCCATGA
>Ga0310040_1002011_pt1 | contig 13546 bp, 22 predicted proteins | sample EPASupsiteHSE623_FD_200237 | JGI IMG/M metagenome (GOLD analysis project Ga0310040, IMG submission 200237) | Bioremediated contaminated groundwater from EPA Superfund site, New Mexico - Sample HSE6-23 (v2) (version 2) | ecosystem: Environmental > Aquatic > Deep subsurface > Groundwater >... | reverse complement strand
GATGCAGTTTCGCCAATCGCACTGCACATATTTCAGCATGCAGAGAATTTGGAGCATGGACTTGAGAGACAAAAGCACCGTGATATTCTGTCAAAAAGCCGACATTGAATGTCATGCCGACACCGCCTGCGCCTCTGCGCATTCCAGCTCGTGCGAATCCGCCTGGGCGATTGCCTGGTAGCGCCCTGTCCTGACCTCATGTGGCCGTCCGCCGTAGTTGCTCGTGGCCTTCTCGAGCTCGATCTTTCCAGCGTCCAGGAGACTGTGCAGGTGGATCCAAACTTCATGCCGGCCCATGTGGCAGACCATGACGAGATCGTCGGTGCTCTGCGGCCCTTGCTGGATGGCTGCCAGAACCTCATCTTCATGCCGCTGCCGGCGGGCGAGTTCACTTTCTCGGATTGTGCGGGCCACCCTTTCACTCATGACGGCTCACCGCCTTCTTCCGCAGTGTTGTCGGCTGGGGCAACGGGGACGAATGAATCGCAGACCATTGGGTTACAGTCGGCCCGGCGCTCGCAATATGGCGCGTTCAGGCACTTCATTCAATCACCCTTAGATCGAATAGTCCGAGGTCCTGCTCTCCGTTATCGTGCCAATATGGCTGAATCGACGCCAGAAACTCGACCTGTTTTCCAGATCGCGGCAGAGGGCCTCTCCAGTGTCCAGGGCTGACATACGCATGATTCGGGCCGCCGATGGGTGAGAAGACATCCTCAAGGACCACTATGCCTCTATCCGTGATCTTGTTGAAGCGGGCGGAGAAGCGGGCACGCGTCAGGCCTGCCTCCCGAAGAAGGGCGAGATCGCGTCTCATGGCTTCCGCACCCCCTTGCGATTGGGCTGGGCTTTCATTTGCTGAATCAACTGGTGCGACTGCGGCAAGCTGCTCTCCTCGGGAACCGACCACACGCAGTATTCACGATCCAGTCGCGCCACGAAAACGCGCTTCCCGACCGCCAGCTTCAATCCAGCCGGCAGAAGCACCAGCCTCTGGCCGATCTGAGCCCGGACGGTCTCATTATCGATTGGCTGGATGCTGTTGAGCAGGCCGTAGACTTCTTCGCCTTCAACAAGATGAGATCCTGATGCAGAAAATGCCTCTTCGGTGGCATAAACAGATGAATTGGATGCCATCGCTCAGGCCTCCTTGAGTTGCCGCTTCTCGGCCCGCTCTGCTGCAATCTCATCGAGAAGGCGATCGCGGTCTTTCAGGATAGCCTCGAAGAGCGTTGTTGAGGCGACAGGGACGGATGCGAGCAGTTCCTTGGGATTCAGTCGGTTGAGGTTCTGCATCCTAGACCACCTCCCTCAGGCTGCCGTTCTGCAGCACTACCCAGACGGTGCCGTTGCCCGCCGCAAGAAGGGAGTCGTTGGCTGGCTGGATGGTGATCTTGCAGAGGAGCCCGCTGGCCGAGATCTCGTGGTAGCCGGAGCCGCTGAAGTGGCCGGACTCGTGTAGCAGGATTGTATTGTCCTCTGCTGCCATGCCCGCCGTGTGAAGGCAGACAAGGGCTGTGATGGCAAGGATGGCCGCCGCCTGAGCCCGACAGCCTCTACTTCTTCCGGGCATTTCGGGTCACCGCCGCCTTTGCGCGTTCGCGAGCCATCAAGATCGAGGAGTACCTGTAGAACTGCTCCAGCTTCTTTTCGTCGAATGTCTCGGGCAGTCCCAGGACCCTGGAGGCATAGTTGAGGGATGAGTCCACACCAGTGGAATATCGGCCATCAAATCGCGGGGCAATTTGCCTGATCACCGCAGCCAGACATTCCTCCAGCTCGTAGATCCTCATCTGCTTCTCATCCAGGGGCACGAGAAATCCGCAGAGCTTTCCCTTGACATTCTTAATTTTGATCTTCTGCCCCACCCAATCGTGTAGATCAACCCTGCCGCCCTTCGTGGGCAGCCGCCTGGCAGGCAGCCGGACGCCAACATCCTCGAAGTACGCTACAATATGCTTTCTATCCGCCTCTTCCGCTACGCGGAGCAGCACACCCCCTGCGCTCCATCTTCGTTCGAGCGCATGGACGGGAATGGTTGGCGGAAGGGCCGCCTGGCATTTCTCCCAATTTTCACAACCCCCGCAGTCATCACGAATTCTGCAGGCTTCTGGGATGGAAGAAAAGTCCTGGGCAGGATCACTTAGGGGGTTTGGGTTTTGGCTCGCTTCACATGTTTTAAAGGAAGCTTTATTTGCAGAAACAGCATTACCGGCCATAAGGCAGTTCACACCCCTTCGGCGTGGGCTGCCTCATGACCCACAGCGCATTCTCGGAGAGCGGCACGGCCCGCTTCGGTAATCTTTACGAAAACGCGATCCTTCTGCTTATCAAGCGCTACATAGCCCGCTTTCTCAAGGTTCCTTATCCTGTAATACAGAGCATGGTAGCACTTGTCGGATTCGTTTTGCAGTCCCTTAAAAATGTCTATTATGGCTGGTGTTGCGGTCTCCTGATTCTCGACCAACCGCAATGCAGCTTCGTCGTATCGATCTATCCTAATCCTTTTTCGCATGACCCACGACCCGAGCCGAACACCACGGGTACGAAGGCCATTTAAAACATGTAAAAGACTGAAAAGACTTAAATCCTAACAGCCTTATACCTTCCAGTACCCGAGCGGCGGGCCTGATCGTCTTGCCAGGTGAACAGGTCCGCTCTTGGCTCTCAACATTTAGTACCTTTAGTTGTACCTTTCTTCCTACATTGATTTCTGGTTTTCCTTCATTTACCTTCTGCACATAAAAGGGTTTCCAATCAAACAATGCATTCCTCCTTTGGTATTTTTTGTCAGTTTACCTTTTCTCATTCGCTGCAACGAGTTTTATTGCTTCGTATTCAGCTCTACCTTTGTCCACATACTGTTATAATTTTATTGAAATATCTATTGGAGATTCAATTAGACATTATATATTGCGATGCAATCCATAGAGTCACGCCTCGATGAAGAACTTGAAGAGAAACATCTGCGTTTACCTAGACGAGGAACGCATTGCGTGGATCGAATCCGAGAAGAAGCGCACCCATCAGCCGCGAAACCGCGTGATTGCCAGGGCAATCGATTGTCTCCGCGAGCATTCTTCACTGAATGCAGAGGCCATCCGGCAAATGATCCGCGAGGAGGTTGAAGCCATCTCAAAGAAGTGAGCATCACTTCAGACAACGGCATCATACTCCTTCTGAAGCTCGGCTAGGCGAGCTCTGCAGTGCTTGGCTTTCTCCTGGTTTCGGCGGCTCTTGGCTGTGAGGAGCTGCTTCTGGGTGTCACGCAGATCCTTCATAATGCAATCGCGAGCGTGGGCCATTCAGGAATCCTCCTTCAGCGGATTGCCTCCGGGGATACCGGGCTTCATGCTGCCCTGGGCTACGAGGCGGTACATGGCGTGGATGTGAATGCTGTCGGTTTCACGGTCGGCAAAAACCTCGCCGATCGAGTAGTTCTTGCCGGGCTCCGTCCTCCTGCTCCACTCGGCCAGGGCGGCGCGCTGGGATGATGTGAGTTTATTTTTCATTTTTTTTTACTTCCTGTATTCGGCATTCAGACCACGCTCCTCAGCATTGAGCTCTCCAGCCTGAACCAGAGGTCCCAGGCGATCTCAAGGGCGATTGCGGGCGAGGTGCTGGGCCCCAGCACGTTGTCAATGAACTGGATGAGGTCCCGGACAGCGCAGCGCTCGGGAGTTATGTCGCCCGGAAGCCTGGAGAGGTGTCGGCAGGATATGCGGCGCAGAGTGAGGAGATAGCGCAGCGTGTTCAAGATGCGACCTCCGCCAATTCCTGCGCATCCATCCTCTCTTTTGCCTCTCTAACGATGCAGATGGGGCCATAGCCTTTGGCCCTGGAATCAGGGTTCTTCAGGGCACGGTGGCACCTGCGGCAGCGAATGTCGGCCTTCAGATCGCATTCTTCGGGCATGCCTGAATCCTCCGATTTTCTCGACGGGAGTCACTGATGGATTCGCATTGCCTGCAGACCGGTCCTGTTGTGACCGGCAATCCGCCCAGGCTCGGCCTGGTGAAGTGCTCTCCCACTGCGATGATGCGGTCGCATTTCTTGCATTGCAGCTCCTGCAAAGCCTCGTAGACCTGTCGAGACTCGTAGGGATTCTCAACCTTCTTCGACTTTGATCTGCTCAATTCTTACACCTCCTGAATCTCTCATAGCCCGCGGCGAACTTACCGTGGAACTGGCTGAAGACATGGATGCCGCTGCAGAGGTTGCGGGCATTGGGGGCCGCGTCCAGGGCCTGCCAGGCCAGGGTTTCGATCTGCAGGAACTCGCCCTCGTATTTTTCCGGGCGATCCATGGTGATGATTACGGGGCCGCGGTAGTGACGGACGCGCTTGGGATGGATATCTGCGCGGTGGAGGGCGGCTTTGATGATAGTGGTCTCCTCGGAGTTGGTGAGAGCCGGCAGAGGAATGTGCTCTCGCCAGGTCTTCCAGCCCTCCGCGGCATCATCGAGGAACGCTTCGATGGTGGGGTAGGTCTTGCCCTTCATGTGGCCGTAGATGTCCCAGAGATTGATCATAGTCGCAAGGGGCATCCGGTAGCCTGCGCCGGGAAGCTGCTCCACGGAGACTATGTTCTCTCTGCCCGTGCGGCTTACGAACGAGACCCGCACGATCTTCGTGCCCTGGGGGGCGAGCTGGACTATTGTTGAAGCCGAAGCGGCCATTTGTGTCACACTCCAATCTATGCATAGTATTCACAAATATTTAAGTCTTTTCACTAATTACTCAAAGTTTTAACTACAATAGCAGAAAGGAGTATATACTTTGAACAAAGAGCATAGTACATGAAAGAAATACCGACCACCTTAAAGGTGGATTCGATCGGGAGGGTTATGATCCCAAAAAGCATCCGCGATGCTTACGGAATTAACGCGGGTGACTTGGTGACAATAATAATCCAAGTAGAAAATGAAAGAGTAGAAAAGAAGAGTGAAAACTTAAACCCTCTCGTGGCCGTTAACACTCTTCCCGTTCTCGCTTAGACATGTAGGTGACACTACATATCGGCGGCAGATACAAAGGCAGCGGAGGCTATAAACTTTCCTGATGCCCCGGCCCCTGAGCTGATTATGCCACACTGAGTGCAGCCGGACATGAGGTTAGAGGCCACGGGCATGTACCGGCCCACGAAGACCGCGTGGGGCGAGACTACCTTCGCTGATGCAATCGGTATTTTTGTTCCGATAGTTATATCTAATTTTTCCAGAGGGACATAAACAGATGTGGATATATGAATAAAGAGCAACAAACTCGAGAAGAAATATTAAAGGAAGCCTATGAGCTACAAGAGGCGTTAAAGAGTGAACGCCAGCAATTGAAATCCCACGAAGAAGAATACAGAAGACTATTGGCAATAATAGCTACTTATGAGACACAGCGTGTCGGTCCTTATGAAGCGGTCCAAACGATTCAAAGGAGACGATACATAATTTCTGAGCTTTTTCGGAAGAAATGGCCCGGTTTATTTAATCGCTTCGCAAAAGTTTCAATCAAGGACGCTAAAGTCGAACTTGAGGAGAATGTTATCGATACTGTTTGCGGTTTCAATGAAATCGTCAAATGGGAGTTCGTCTTCCATAAAGACTAGCAGATCGCAAGTTATTTATTATATGCATGTTATGCGCTTCGGAGAAGCGCATAACATATTAGTCCTTCCCCCTTTTTATACACCGAAATATACATATCTGTTAAGGTTGGTGTAATAAAAGGGGAACTATGACACAGAGGAAGCTATGACCATTGAGATCCTCAAATCCATGGCAAAAGAGGGTCAAATATTCTCCTTTAGCGATATTTACCGTAAGACCCATATTAAAAAAGAAGAACTTTCAGTAATTCTTTCTCGATTAGAAGATCATGGCTTTATTGAGAGAATTGAAAAGGGAAAATATCTGATAATTCCTCTTGGAAGCGAAAAAGGAAAATATACGCTCCATGAGTTTGTCATTGGCTCATATCTTGTTGAACCGTCCGCGATTTCCTATTGGAGTGCTTTGCATTATTATGGTATGACTGAGCAGATTCCAAGAACTGTATTTGTGCAAACGCCGACACGGAAAAAAAAGAGCATATTGAACATTTTTGGTCTGGATTATCGGATAGTGAGGATCAAAAACAAGAAGTTTTTTGGGCTACGAAAAGAATGGATAGAAGAGGTTCCGGTCAGCATCACTGATAAAGAAAAGACCGTCATAGACTGTCTCGATAAACCACAACACTCTGGCGGGATGATTGAAATTGCGAAGGCACTAAAGACTGGTCAACTGGACCAAAAGCGATTAAACGAGTATGCTTTTAAGATAGATAACCAATCCGTAGTTCGCAGACTAGGTTATTTGTGCGATCGAATGGGCCTTGAGGCAACTCTGCCTCCTTTAAAATCAAAGAGGTATATTTTGCTTGATCCCACTATGCCCCCGATAGGTTTCAACGATTCAAAATGGCGGTTGGTGATTAATCTGGATGCTATGTTCTTGGACGACCTGGAATGATTCCCACTATAGAAATCAAAGAAAAAGCTAGAGAATTCTCTGTGCCACCCTCGACTATCGAGCGCGATTACGCACAAAACTGGTTACTCAAATATCTAAATCCCATGAAGATGGCGTTTAAAGGTGGCACGAGCATACGGAAGCTATTTATCGAAAACTATCGCTTTTCCGATGATCTCGATTTTACTATGCTTGAGACTTATGATAAGGAGACTCTCCGGATTGCTATAAGAGATTCGGTCATTCAAGTCCGTGACGAATGCGGTATACAATTTGAGGACGATATTGGTATTATCGAAACCAAGAGCGGTTTTCGGGCAATAGCTAAGTTCAGGATCATTAACAGAAGCACAATGGCACCCATAACAATTAAACTAGATCTAACAGATCCGAAAAACGAACAGATTCTACTTCCCATGCAACAAAGATATGTATTCCATCGTTATTCGGACTCTCTTGATGCTTTAGTTATCACGTATTCCCTTGAGGAGATTATGGCAGAAAAGATCCGCTCACTCTTTCAGCGAACACGATCACGAGACTTATACGATATATGGCAATTATCTGATACTGTAGATCGCGAAAAAGTAAAATCGATTATTAATGAAAAATGCAGGTACAAAGAGGTCACTCTTGATATTTCGTTACTCGTAGAGAGACGCCGGAATTTTGCATCATCATGGGATGCATCATTGCAAAACCAAATGAATTGCATCCCTGATTTTAATAGTGCATTCGCGAAAACAATTAAATTGCTAGAATATTATATGTCATAGATTTAAAAAAACAAAATAGTCGAAGAAGGCATCCACAGTGGGGTAAGATCCTGCCTTTCATGTAGCCGAAGACCTGCCACTGATTGAAGAGGTGGCAAAGGGGGGCTGTTAGCCTCCAGGAATCTGCTCGACTGAGGGGGTCTTTTCGATGCCTGCGCGTGAGGTGTAGGCGATCTGTTTTAGATACCCGATTGGGGGGCGCGGATTGGGTTGAGGCGTGGGAATTCATCTTCATCGGCTAAGACTTATACTAATAATTGACTGGATATTATTCAGGTAGAAAGCTTTAAGGAGCCAAATAGAGAACAGAGCATGAATTTAATCAAGAAGGAATACTCGATGTATATTGCACTTGATGCTAATATATTGATCCAGAATCAGGCCAAGAAAAATCAAAATATGCGCATCTTGAATGATTATGTTAGAAAGACTGAATCAAAGATTTTGATTCATGAAATTGTCGAAGCAGAAATGCTTGGTCATATTGAGGAAAATGTTTTAAAAGATTTTAGGCAAATGGAGGCTACTTTTCACAATTTGGAAAAATATAAGATATCCATTTTACCTAATATAGAAATTATGAAATTTAAGAACAAAGCTGTTAAAAAAATTAAGAAAGAGTTCTTAGATAATTTGTATATGGAAAATACGCTTCGAGTGAATATAGATGGCAAAGCTTTGCGACAAGTGATACGCCGCTCCATTGAACGGAGGCGTCCATGCTCTAAGAATGGTGAAGAATTAAGAGATGCAATAATTTGGCTGAATCTTTTAAAGTATTGCAAAAAACACCATCAAGATTTGACATTCATTTCAAATAACACAAACGACTTTGCGGATGATGATAAAAGAACGCTTCACGACGATCTCATCGAGGACACAAAACATCATAAACTCAATGTTAAATATTTTGTTACGCTTGATGATTTCCTAAAAGAGCATGCTGAACCCATAGCTAGAATTACTTTTGAATGGGTCAATGAAAGAATCGATTTTGAAGAAGCCAAATCAATTATAATGAGTTATTTGTCGTATAATGAAGTGGCCAACTATTTTGCTTTATGTGATGAGTTGGAGAGAAACTATTTTATCCCCGATGGCGAAGCAGAATTTCCAAGTTGGTTCAGTCCTGAAATCGAATTTGAGGACTTCTTCGTATGGGGGTTTGATGATAAACATATAGAATTGAACCTTGTTTTTTATATATATGTCGAAGCTGAATTCAAATGTATCCCCAAGAACCCTTCAACCATCTATCAGCCATATCCATCCTGGCAAGATTCATACTATTCATCATGGCATGATTCATATTCTTGTAGCCATACAACCATATCGGAAAAGAGAATCTGTTTTTCAGATCTGAAATTTCGAATTTCTGCCAAATTGGAAAATGAAAAGATATTGCTAGAGAATGTCGAAGATCTTTTTAGAGCTTAGCCCAAAAATCAACTAATATTTCAATCAAATTTAACTGAACCCCACATTCCGCGCTTTAACTTCCTAAAGCGAGTATTTTTCTTGCTATCGATTTTCAGACTATAATTATAAATAATACTATTTATTATAATTAATATTTGTCTGCTTGCCCTTGCTCTCCGATTGAGTGAAGATAATGACACCTCCACCCACAAGATAAAAATCAACTAAAAACAACTTATTGTCAAATTAGTTAATAACAAAATTTCATTTGATCAAAATATTTTTATTGAATAGCAAAAATCGATAGCTGTAAAAATATTGAATCCGAAACCCAAAGTGCGGAATGTGGGCTGAACGCTCCGCTCTACAATATTTTCTGCTTTCCGTCACGTCCTCCGAGCTGCATCCTAATAGGATGGGCTCTGTAGCTTTCCCGGTTCGGGGGAGCCACTCGGCGATCCCGCTCGACCGTACAAGAGCCACCGAGCGGGGATCTGGCATCCCCGCAGCAGCCAATAAGCAAGTCCGGCCATCCTGCTCGATTACAGGTGATTCACGCTCGACCAGATTCCCGGCAGGCATCCACGTCGCCCGGGCTACATTTCTGCGAAACAGGCCTGCTGATATGTATGCCAGCTAATATTCTCATAGGGCCGCTTTTGAAGATGCCACCTCAGGCCATCCTCCATATTCCCCGTTTTTCTTGAGCTTTGCAACTGCTTCCTGGAACCATGGTTCAAACAGCTTCTTGTTCTTGCGATACCACCAGCCAAACGTGCTGTCCAGAATATACGTTTCCGAATAGTCTTCAGGAGTGCGCGTGCATCTTCCTGCTGCTTGCTCGATGTAGACTGCGGTATTCAGGTTATAGAAATGGCTTTTGTCAAGCTCCATGCGCCTTTTCTGCCATATATCCTCAAGACTTGCAAAGGGAACTTTGGCAATGATATTCAGCGGATAATCCGGCCCCTCGAAATTATAACCCTCGTTGAACTTCACACACAGGAAGATGCCTTCAGGAAGCTTCATCCAATTATCAAGGTAGATCTCTCGACCGTAGCCATCCTCAGTTCGGCTCTGCTGGAGGATCACGTTCTCTTGGGGCATATACTTCTTCAAGAGCTTGCCGACATCGTAGGAATGACAGTGCACGAGAGTATGTTTGTGAAACTTATTGTGCAGCTCAAGGATTCGATGCGCTACAAAGGGCGCGCTATTTACCCGGTTCTTCTGTGTCATAGAGGCTACAGGCGTGTAAAAGACTCTTCGGCGTTCGACAGCTATAGGGTGGGGCATGAAGATGGCAGTGTATTCTTGAGGCTCGCAGAGCAACGATGTGGTAGGCGTGCCGCTGGCCAGTATGACATGTGAGAATTTGCTCACTAACCTCTGAAAAGGCGCACGCCCTCGCAGCAAACGAAAGTTGTAATTCTCGTCAATGAAGTATTCATGCATCAGCAAGCCAATGATGCGTTCACATTTGCCGATATTGCGCTCAACATCGTCCTTCAACGCTGAGAGGCGTCTCAACTCCATTTCGTCATCAGGATTGAGTTTTTCCTTGGATTTAAAGGGGGTCAGCTCGACCGCCAGATCTTCTTTCTGCTTCTGCAGCAGACCATACCATTCAAGTAAGAACCTGTCAAGCACGTTCGGATCATCGAGGTTCGACCTGCCCCTGGCGGCATCGAGCTTGATGCTCAGGTGTTTGAGTAGCAGCTCCTCAAGATCAGAGCTTTCGTCCACGATCAATAGTTCGCGATCAGTGCTGCCACGCCAGTGGGTCGATAAAAAATAGTCGAAGGTTGTGAGGGCAAAGTTGGCTTCTGTATAGGCCATGCGGTCTCGGTTGAACTCGCATGGATCGCAGACGGGAGGTGAATCCTGCCTATGGACACAGCAATTGGCCTGCATATTGGAGTACTTTGCACAGGGGTAATTTCCGCGCCCGACGACATAGGCGTTAACAAGCACCTTCTTGCCCTCGTCGTTCTGCAGATAGTACTTGAACCAGCCACTTTTAGCAAGGAAGTCGACGAGCTTTACTTGGGGAGTTGTGTAGATCACACGATCCACAAATCCATGGGCTATTAGCCACCGAGCCACTGTCGTAAGCAGCCCGCTCTTGCCGCTGGCGGTGGGCGCAGACAGGCCGATGATTCTTTCGTTGCGCCTCACGGAGTCGATAATCTTGATCGCTGTTTCACCCTGATTTGGCCAGAACGAAGGATACGGATTGAACTCCTGCAACTCGTCTATCGTTGGCAGAGGCTCTTCCATCATGCGCTTCTCTGCCCACTGATTGTAGCAGTGAAGGCAGAATACGCCATCCATGAGTTCTCGATAGGTTGCGGCCTGATTTCCACAGTTCTCACATGGTGGCCTGGAGGAAGAAGTGTCATCCTCATTACTATAGCGCATTCAAGCCTCGATCCTGTCTAGCAGATTGTGGACCACGAATTGCTGTTAGCAGGCTTGGTTGCCTCCCCCAGCGTAGTCCTTCAGGAACATCCTTTATGCGGATCATAGCAATGCATCCATATATTGCTTATAATATTTTAAATATCTTCTTCCAGAAGATCTGGAGCAATTCAAGCTCCGCCGAGACTGGCAAAAGGCCGCATGGGAGACGTCTAGAGTAGGATCATGGGGCGCTGAGGAAAGCGAGCCAATCACAGCAGCAAATACTCTTCCCGGCATCGTCCGCTGGACATTCGTCTTCTTGGCGTCATTGATGTCCAGCCCGTCCCGTGCCGCCCAAGCATCCCGATCCAGAATGAGATCGCCCGGATCTCCTCCAACGACTTCCTGCGGAAGAGCCGCCGGGTATCCAGCAAGTAGAAGACCGCATCCATCCGCGGTCCTCTGGCCTTGAGCCCCCGGACCGCGATCTCCCGCAGCCCATTCCTTGCCAGGCCACGCAGGTCCTCGAGTGCCTCCATCTCCAGTACCATCTGGAAATTGCATCTGGGCCTGCTCGATGTCGCCCTTCTTCTGATAGGCGATGCCCAGGGCTACATAGGCGTGCGAGTAGCCGGGCGCGAGCTGGAGGTAGCGGTGCAGAAGCTCCATGACCTTGTCGAGCTGGCCGAGGTCCACGTAGCAAAGGCCCAGGTTGTAGAGGAGATCTGGATTATCGGGGTCCTGGCGGAGAAGTTCCTCCAGTAGATGCGGGCCTCGTCGAGGTGGCCGGATGCGAGGAGCTAGAGGGCACGGGAGAGGTTGTCGGTCATAGGGCATCGTGTAGACTTAGGCATCTGTCATAATTGGCGTTACAGCCTCATAGTGTTCGATCACAAAATGTCGTCCTTCAGTTTTTGGTTCTTTTTATCAATGCCAGTCTTCCTTGATCCGTCAGACCAGCTGCATATATCCCGTTGGGGAGACTAACTCCAGGCATGTGAGAGCCCCATTGTGCTTTTATGAAACCCTTTGAATCCATTACACCCAAGCGTGCCCCTAGCTCCTCTGGGTCTAGATTTATGCGTGCATTAATCCTATCCGCGTTTGGAATAGAGACTCCGAGGTCCAGAATCGCCTGCATAATACGAAAGTCAGTATCTTCTATCTGTTGCTGTTGTCCGAGACTTGGGTGGCTATAGTTTCCCCCAAAGATTATGTTACCAGAGGCATTACCACCTATGGCCACACCACCATTAGATGCAGTGGTGACCCGATTCTCGCTAACATTCTCGGCAATTATGTTTCGAATTTCATCGGTAGTTTCTGACGGCATATCGGTCAGTATCTTCTTCAATTGCCAAGGAAGAGTTGCCCTTGCATCTGGATCGTCTGCATTCTCTACCACGTCCTGTAAGGCTTGGGCGACTTCTGGCTTCTTCTGTACCTCTGGCAGGATCTTCTTCCATATAGCAGAGGCTTTGTTCCAGCCAATATCAACGAACTTCGCACCTAAGGCCTTCACCGCTGCATCCTTTCCAACAGAGACAACAGGAGTCATGAGGTAAGGCAAAAAAGGAGCCAACAAAGTAGTCGCCTGTTGAACGATTTCTGGATCGGTCATAATCACTCCCGCTAAATGCAATGCTGCTATTCACTAAAAAAAGATTGTGGAGACTGTAACAGTAGCTCCAAGGCATTACATTACCCATCAAAGACTGCAATATAGATCTCAAAAAATACTTCTTTGGGAAGTTCAGATGCGATCCTCATTCAGTCCTTTTTTCAGAAATGATATCACCTGTATTGATCGTATCTCTTGAAGCATTACCCATTATCGCTACGCCTTTATTCTTGGCGATTATTATAACCTTATTTCCGTTCTCGGCAAGCTTCTTGGCAAGTTTTTCAATTGTCTCGTCTGAAAGCGTTACCTCTCTTGATATCGGTATCGGTTTTATAAGTGAAAAGTCAAGCGATCTGGATTCGATTCTCGCTGGCATAATTAGCATCGGATCTAGAGATGGTTTAATTTCCGCTATCTTTGGCATGGCATCCGCCCATTCTTTCGAGGACGCCTCACATGAGAACCCAATAAACCCTCCCGCGGCATTGTTTATCGATGATGCAGCGAAGGAGGCACCCATAGGAGACATGCCCTGCATGAATCCTAGTTGTTTCGCGTTTTCCTCAAGAGATGTTACTGCCAAACCTAAGGAGCTTTTCTTAAAATCATCCCCAAAAGATGACCCCATCAACCCTCCGGCGGCATTGTTTATCGATGATGCAGCGAAGGAGGCACCCATAAGAGACATGCCTTGCATGAATCCTAGTTGTTTCGCGTTTTCCTCAAGAGATGTTACTGCCAAACCTAAGGAGCTTTTCTTAAAATCATCCCCAAAAGATGACCCCATCAACCCTCCGGCGGCATTGTTTATCGATGATG
>Ga0310040_1002008_pt1 | contig 13556 bp, 9 predicted proteins | sample EPASupsiteHSE623_FD_200237 | JGI IMG/M metagenome (GOLD analysis project Ga0310040, IMG submission 200237) | Bioremediated contaminated groundwater from EPA Superfund site, New Mexico - Sample HSE6-23 (v2) (version 2) | ecosystem: Environmental > Aquatic > Deep subsurface > Groundwater >... | reverse complement strand
GTGAATGATTCTGCCGATCGTAAAAATGCGTTTTTCAGGTTCTGCCATACCGGTTTCTGGAGACCAAGATCCTGGTAGTCACGGGTGAATTCTACCTGAAGACGGATGATCTCGACAGTCTTTTTCATAGTATCCAGATAGCCGGACAAACCCGGATCGTGGATTTTCTGCTGGACGAGTTCAAGATATCCAGAGAGAGCAGTCATCTGGTTGAGGATGTCATGACGGGTGATATTTGCCAGCAGGACAAGCTTGCGGTTCGCTGCCCTGACTGCGTCATCTGCATGCCGCTGTTCGGTAACATCGTGAAAACTATAGACCCGGCCGACCGTGCGGTTATCGATGCGCTGCGGTTGAACGTAGAGTTCATAGATCCTGCCGTTACTGAATGTAAGATTTGATGTGATGATCTGTTCGGAAGAATCAGGCAACGGGGTTATCATCTGGAGAAAATCCTCCGGATCTGAAAGAAGAGTTACGGTTGTCGCGGTGAATGTCCTGCCCTCCTTTAACTCTCCGGGCAGACGCCGGGGGATATTCAGGATATGGGCTGCTTTCTGGTTGTATGCCTGGATCACGCCGGTTGTATCGGTGACAACGATCCCATCTGCTGTGGACTCTATCGTGGCTTCCTGAAGTGAATTTGCCTGTCGGATTTCAGCAGTCCGCTCTTTCACAACCCCCTCGAGGCGGTCCATCTGGCTGATCAATTCCCTTTCTGCCTGTTTCTTCCGGTCGATGAATCCGATAAGGGAGCCAAGGAAGAGAGTGCCCAAAAAAACGACAGTCATGTAAGGAAGTACGGACTGGATCCGGAGTGCGTCGGCCTGGACGCTGGATGGCCCCTCAAGCAGGGCAAAAGCGGACATCGTGAGGAGATGGATAAACGACATGCCGGATGCGAGAATAAGGAGCTGGACAAAAGTGGATTTGGGAAATCTGTTCCATGACCGGGCATAGTATACGAGCGTCCCCAGCAGAACCCCACTGACAATGGTTAAAAGATCGGGATATGACAGGGCTCCGTCCGATGCTCCAATCCCCAGCAGGAGGGCCACAGCAACGATGATAGCCGAAACCGGGCCTCCGGTGAACCCGGCAAGAGGGATAAGGAGGATATTAAACCCGATGACCGGTGCATCTACATCACCCCAGAGGACAGGGATGCTGATTGTAACGGCGAGACCGAAAACGATCCCGACACCTATAGAGAAGAAGAGTTTTGAACGTGAGAGAAGGGTATCTGGTATGACAATGTAGAGAAGAACCAGCATTGCGATAATGGCAATATTCTGGACCATAGTCTGGATCAGGCCCATTGATACCAGGGGCAGTTCAATCATCGGCATCCATCCGTTCTTGAACCGATTATATATCGCATCATTCTATCACGCGAGGGACTATACTTCTCATCATTTTTAATAATCCGCGGACCAGTCCCGTTCACCAGTGAATCTGCATCTCTCGTGATATAAGTATCTTTAAACCACGACTGTTCCTCTCAATCTGGTGGTGTTTTTTAGGTTCGACCGCGTACACTGCATTCAGCAAAGAGCGGAGTGATACCTGATGGAGACCTACCCCATAATTCTTGGCGGCATAAAGAAGCAGACCGATGAGATCGTAACCGTGCGGTTCCCCTTTACGGGCGAAGCGTACGCGCAGGTTTGCCAGGCAAGTTCATTGGATCTCAAAGCGGCAGTCACCGAGGCAGTGAAGGGTTTTGAGACCACAAAGAAACTCTCGTCCGGCACCCGGTCACAGATCCTTACCCGGCTTGCGGATGAGATTCACACGCGGGCAGACGAACTTGCCGAAGTACTTGTCATGGAAGGGGGCAAGACCCGGAAGTTTGCCATTGCCGAAGTTGCACGGGCGGAAGTTACGGTCAGGACGTCTGCGGAGGAAGCCAAGAGGATTTACGGCGAGATCATCCCGCTCGACTGGAGCGATGACACGGCGGGGCGCACCGGATTTCTCCAGCGTTTCCCACTTGGCCCGGTTGTCGGTATAGTACCGTTCAACTTCCCGCTCAACCTCGCATGCCACAAACTGGCGCCGGCGATTGCAGCAGGCAACCCGATTATCCTCAAACCCGCATCCTCCACCCCCGTCTCCAGCCTGCTGCTCGGTGAGATGGCGATCGCCGCCGGCATGCCCCCGGCAGCGATCAGCGTGGTGCCCTGTGCCGGAGGGCGTGCGGAACAGCTGGCCCGCGATCCCCGGGTTGCGTTCCTCTCTTTTACCGGCAGCTGCACGGTTGGCTGGCACCTGCGGGAGATTGCCGGCAGGACAAAGGTCGGGCTTGAACTCGGCGGGAATGCTGCGGTGATCGTGCACGAGGATGCGAATCTCGACTATGCTGCACAGAGGATTGCAACCGGCGGGTTCATCAATGCCGGGCAGGTCTGCATCTCGGTGCAGCGGGTGCTCATCCATCGCCCGGTATACGAACGTGCCGCAGAAAAGATCCTTGCCGCGGTAAAAGCGCTCAATGTCGGAGACCCGCGGGACCCGGCCACCGATGTCGGGCCGATGATCGACCGGTTGAAGGCAGAGGATGCGTACCGGAAAGTGCAGGAAGCCGTTAAGCAGGGCGCCAGGATCCTGACCGGTGGCACGCTGGAAGAGACGATGTTTGCACCCACCATTATTGTGGATACCACCCCCGCGATGCGGGTGAATAAAGAGGAAGTATTTGCGCCGGTCATCTCTCTTATTGCGTACGATGATTTCCCCGAAGCACTCCGGATTGCAAACACCGGCGAATACGGGTTGCAGGTAGGGATCTTCACCCAGAACATCAACCGGGCAATGCAGGCATTTGCTGATATGGATACCGGCGGCGTGATCGTGAACGATATTCCTACCTTCCGGGTCGACCAGATGCCGTATGGCGGGGCGAAGGGCTCGGGGCTTGGCCGGGAAGGACCCCGGTACGCGATCGAAGAGATGAGCGAGCTCCGGCTGATGGTGATCAACCGGAACAGCGGAGCAGAGTAAGATTTTTCCCTGCATCTCATTCCCGCCACTCTTTTCAACAGGTTTAATAAAAGTTCCACAATATTTATCTCCCCATCTTCCTAAGGCAATCATTTAAGTGAAGACGATACGCGACCAGTATACCCATATCCCGTTCCGGATAGCGGGACTTCTCGATCTCGCCTATAACCTCTGGTGGAGCTGGCATCCTGAGGTACGGATCCTTTTCAAGCAGTTGAACCAGGAAGCCTGGAAGGCAAGCATCCATAACCCGGTCCGGATGCTGCGGGATATCCCGGCCGAGTTTTTGGAAGCTGCGGAGAATGATGCCGAGTATCTCCGCCGTTATGATATCATCATGAACCGGTTCCGGCGCTACCTGAACACCAAGACCGGCTGGTTCGGGGAACATTATCCCGGGAAGGAGGCCCTTACCATTGCTTATTTTTCCGCTGAGTACGGGCTGCACCACTCCCTGCCCTTTTATGCCGGGGGGCTCGGTTTTTTAGCCGGCGACCATCTCAAGGAATGCAGCGACCTCGGTGTGCCGCTCGTTGCCGTGGGATTCATGTATTCCGAGGGATACCTCCACCAGCATATACAGCCGGATGGCTGGCAGACCGCGGCAAAGGAGATGCTCGACCGCGAAACCACCCCGGTAAAAAAGGTGCGGAACTGGGACGGGGATCATCTTGTAGTCCAGGTACCGTATGTTGAACCGGCAATCTATGTTGCCGTATGGCGGGTGGATGTGGGAAAAGTCCCGCTCTACCTGCTCGATACCGATATTCCCCTGAATGACAAGGAGAGCCGGAGGATCTCATCGAGCCTGTACATGAGCGATCGCGAAGAGCGGCTCTTACAGGAAATTGTGCTGGGCATCGGCGGCCGCAAGGTGCTCCGGACGCTGGGCATTGAATATTCCGCAGTGCACCTCAATGAAGGACATCCTGCCTTTGCCCTGCTGGAACGGGTTCGTGAACGGATCGAACACGGGTGCCCGTTTGACGAGGCGGTGCGCCAGGTGCAGGGAACAACCATGTTTACCACCCACACGCCGGTCGCGGCAGGTCACGATGAGTTCTCAACCGACCTGATGGACAAGTATTTCGGCACGTATTACGGGGAGCTTGGCATTGACCGCGACCAGTTTCTTGCCCTGGGAAAACATCCGGATTCCCCGGATAACGGCTTTAACATGACTGTCCTTGCCCTTCGACTGTCCGGGTACCACAATGCGGTCTCGAAAAAACACGGGGAAGTCACCCGTCACATGTGGCGGGGACTGTGGCCGGACCGCAGCGAAGACCAGATCCCCATCGATGCGATCACGAACGGTGTCCACCTGCCAACATGGATGAACCCGCGTATCCAGGATCTCCTCGATTCCCATTTTTATTACGTGGCCCCCAACTGGCAGGAGGAGCATGATGACGAGACGATCTGGAACCTGGTCGATGAGATCCCGGATAAGGATCTCTGGGAGCTGCACACCCGGCTCAAGAACAAGCTCATCAACCGGATCCGCGAACGCAAGCGGGTAAAATGGACAAAGGAGCGGGATGAGACCGCCAACTTCGTGACGGAAGGGCTCTTTCTGAACTCATCTGTCCTGACCATCGGGTTTGCACGGCGTTTTGCCACCTACAAGCGGGCGGATTTGATCTTTCATGATCTTGAACGGCTCAAGAAGATCGTCTCGAACCGGTGGAGGCCGGTCCAGATCATCTTTGCCGGCAAGGCCCACCAGTCGGATTACGAGGGAAAACGGATACTCCAGAAGATCTACCAGATCGCCCGGCAGCCGGAGTTCGAAGGACGGATCGCCATTGTGGAAGATTACAGCGAACAGACTGCCCAGTACCTGGTGCACGGTGTCGATGTCTGGCTCAACAATCCCCTTCCCCCTATGGAAGCATGCGGCACGAGCGGTATGAAGGCGGCTATCAACGGTGTCCTGAACCTGAGTATCCTTGACGGCTGGTGGCTGGAAGGCTACAATGGCCGGAACGGCTGGGCGTTCGGTGCAGCACAAGGAGAGGGAAACCGGGATGAAGCAGATGCAGCTGCCCTGTATGATATTCTTGAGCGGGAGGTTGTACCGCTCTATTACGGGAGCTCGCTCGATGCGATCCCCCACGGGTGGGTGAAGATGATGAAGGAGTCGATAAAAAGCACGGCACCCCGGTTCTGTGCCCGGCGGATGGTCAAGGATTACGTGAACCTGTATTACCCGAAGATGGTCTCGTCTGCGGATGCCGAGCGCACGTGAAAAGTAAGACTGTTCTTTAATGCTTTTTAGAGTGGGGAGATTGGGTGTTTCTCCCCGATGAATGGCTGCCGCCCCTTGGGGACCCTCCCGCAGTCTCACCGATCAAGAAACAAACTTCCTACCCTTCCTTGCCCCTGATGGGCCCTGAAGCGGGGAGACAATTTCCATTGCCGCATCTTCTCTGGTATCTATTGGACGAGATATCATACGGATACACTCCATTGCCTCAGAAATGTGTCGATAGCAACAAGAATGATGATGGATGAGTTATCATTTGAGCGGGAGTTGTTATCGGAGTACATGTACAACCTGGTGGTAACGTCCATGAATGGGCATTACATGAAACATTACATTCGGTATCGATTGTAGATTTGCTTGGCCAACCTTCACATCCCATTGTGAAGATGAAAAACAGGAGAATCAGAATTATCAAGATTTTTTTCATACTTCCTCAATTTAAGTTATGATGGATCGCAAAATATTCGGTAATTAGCTTAATAACTGGGATTGGTGTTTATTTATTAATAAAAAAAGCTCGAAAATGTGATGTTTGTAGAGCCTGAAAAAGGATTATGACTAAGGTGTAGATTCATGAAAGAATTGGATAATTTAACGAGAACAGGACAAATCATTTGTGTTATTGGTTTGTTTCTATTCATCGTTGGTTTTATTATTATAGCGTCATTAATCCCAGTTGCTCTTTCTCATTTTACAATTGTAAGTGGTATTTCCACACTCGATCTTAATGAAGTGTATGAGGGACTCTTAAACGCTACAGTAATTGGTGGAATTGCATATTGTGGATTAGGATTGGGTTTCATTGCAATTGGAGCACTTTTTCAAAACCCATAATTGTGGGCGCACCCTTTAAGGATTTTTTCCATATTCGTGATGTCGAGATTTCATCACTTTCAATAATACTTTAGGTGCAGATAATGTAATTTAGGTGCAAAACTGAGTTTAGATGCAAAGCCGTTTCGCACAAAAAAATTTTCAATCGATCTCCGGAAATTTTTTTTCAATCGACCCCTCACCCCCTGCCTGAAATTTTTTAATCAGACCTTGATTTTATTTCCGGATCCTCACCCCGGAGAAAATGATTTGTTGTTAGATAATTATCCAACAGTTGGATAATTATCCAACAGTTGGCAACTTATCTAACACCCTGTGATCGCGATTGAAATTTTTCAGGCAGGGTCTGCCATAAAAAAGTGCGATGAAAAAGAAAATTATGCATGGAAAATGTGCGTGATAATCAGGAGCCTTACCGGAAACAGCTTGTCTGGGAACCTTTGATCCGGATCCCATGAGCCTCGCAATAGTCCCGGATCTCCTTTTTGGTGATGCCATAGCGGACCGCAAGGGAGAATGCCTCATCGCAGGTGACCGTGGTTCCGATACCGGCACTCTGGAATGCCTGTGCAATCTTATCCGGGTCCATGCACCAGCTCCTGTGTTTCCGATACAGTAGTTAAAGGGACAGCACCATGAACCTTATGGGTTAAGCCCATCCTATATACCGGTAATGAAAGTCGCGCTCGTCAACTCCCTACAGGATAAGGCGGGAGTGAACATCCGGCACCATATCGAACAGCTGCTGGCCGCTGATCCCGGTGGGCAATGGCAACAGCAGGGGCGAACGTATGCATTTTTTGAAACGGAAGGACGGTTGATCCATGCCGAAGATGTGGATGCACCGATTGATGCCGACCTGGTGATCTTTCTCTCCCGGCATTCGAGCGTCAACCCGGTACCGGTTCTCACCGTTCACGTGACCGGGAACTACGGGGCCGCAGAGCTGGGAGGCTCTGCCCGGACCCTTGTCCCTGCTGCGCCGGCAATGATGCAGGCAACCCTGCGGGCGCTGGCAAAACATTGTCCGGAAGGCTACCGGGTCGCCTATGAAGTGACGCATCACGGTCCCACGGCCCTGCACCACCCCTCGTTCTTTGTCGAGATCGGGAGCACCGAAAAAGAATGGACCGATCCTGTCGCTGGCAGGGCTGTGGCCGAAGCCGTGCTGGATGCCGTCCCGATCAACGCAGTCCCGCTGATCGGATTCGGGGGTACGCATTATGCAGTCCGCCAGACCGAGATTGCTCTCACCTCCCGGGGGGCATTCGGGCATATCGCCCATACCCGGGAGATTGCCGGGATCGACGCAGCCATGATCCGCAGTATGCAGGTACAGACCGGAGCGGTTGCCGCCTATATCGATCGTAAGGCGCTCGACCGTGAAGGTTTTGACCGGCTTTCCGGGATGCTTGACCAGCTGGCCATCCCCCGGCTCTCGGAAAGCGAGATCTCTGCACTGGGGCACCTCTCGTGGAATACGTACCGGGCAGTGCGGGCAATGGCCGAAGAGGTATGCCCGGGTGCCCGGTGTTATATCCATGACCTGAGGGGGGAAGGAACACTCAGCCTGATCCGGGCAAATCCTGTTTTACTGGCCGAAACAGCCAAATCAGACGAGCCGGGGCTGATAAAAAATCTCGATAATCTGCCGGTCGTTCATCTTTCCACGCGTGATAATCGCCTGCTTCCTGAATTTATCACCTTTAGTGAACATTCGTCAGGAATAATAAATGATTTAAATACCTTGTGCGTAAAAATCATACGTAATAAAGAGATCACTGTAACAGAGAGCGATCACCTGATCATAACTAAGGTACGGTTCGACCCCAGAAAAGCGCATGAAATGGGGGTACCACCCGGACCTGCCTACAAAAAACTGGCAGCAGGCCAGTCAATAGAGATCAACGGTCAGGAAATCACACCAGCCATGGTGTCTCTGCACAGTAAGACCGACATCCACATCCCGGGGTTGGAGAAGTTTTCATGAGGTCCATTGTTGAAGAGGCACTAACCAAGGCGAGAGATGAAACCGTTACTCCCTCGCAGAATAATGAAGACCTCGACCAGATTCTGGCCGAGATGAAGACCGAGATCGCTGTAATTGGCTGCGGTGGCGGCGGATCGAACACGATCTCCCGCATGATGGAAGAGGGCATCCACGGTGCGAAGTTGATCGCTATCAACACCGATGCCCAGCACCTGATCCGCACCCACGCCGACCAGCGTATCCTTGTCGGCCGGCAGCGGACCCGGGGCCTCGGCGCCGGTTCCATCCCCCAGATCGGTGAGGAAGCGGCTCTCGAAAACGAGCAGGAGATCCGGGCGGTAGTCTCCGGCTGCGACATGGTCTTTATCACGGTCGGTCTCGGTGGCGGTACCGGTACCGGTGTAGCACCTGTGGTGGCAAAAGCTGCCCGGGAAGAGGGCGCTCTCACGATCGCAGTCGTTACCCTGCCGTTTGCTGCGGAAGGTGCCATCCGCATGGAGAACGCAGAGGCGGGCCTCGAACGACTCAGGGATGTGGCAGATACGGTCATTGTTGTGCCCAATGACCGGCTGCTCGAAGTCGTGCCCAAGCTGCCCCTCTCCGCAGCCTTCAAGATCGCCGATGAAGTCCTGATGCGTGCGGTCAAGGGCATCACCGAACTGATCACGATGCCCGGTCTCGTCAACCTCGACTTTGCCGATGTCCGCACGGTCATGGAACGCGGCGGTGTTGCCATGATCGGTATGGGTGAGAGTGACAGCGAGGACAAGGCAGCAGATTCGGTCAAGAAGGCAATCCGCTCTCCACTGCTCGATGTGGATATCTCCGGGGCAACCGCAGCGCTTGTCAATGTAGTGGGCGGTCCGGACATGACCATGGAAGAAGCCGAAGGTGTTGTACAGGAAGTCTATGGTCGCGTCGATCCGAACGCCAGGATCATCTGGGGTGCCCAGATCGATCCCGCCATGCAGTGCAAGATGCGGACCCTGCTGGTGGTCACGGGCGTACGGTCGCCACAAATATATGGTCGGAGCGAGAAACTTACCCCCAAAGTACAGAAACAGTTTGAGATCGATTTTCTCAAGTGAGTCAATATGGAAATATCAAAACCTGATTTCAAAACAGACGTGCTACATGAGGAATTATTCCGCAAGTACCTCCGGGTCCTGAAGCTCGCGCGCACCCCAACACGGGAAGAATTTGGAAAGATTGCAACGGTCGCTGCCGCAGGTGTGCTCCTCATCGGGCTGATCGGGTTTACCATCTACGTATTATTCGAACACCAGAAACTGCTGGGATTCTGATCCTGATGGCTATGACTCCCCAGGCACCCCCCGCAGCACCCACGGTTCCCGACGCCCCGGAAGTCTTTGTCAACCGGATCTTTGCGATAAAGACCACATCCAAGCAGGAGCGGACGGTAGCGGATAATATCCTCAAAGCAATCGACACGAAGGCAACCGATGTCAAGGTGACTTCGATCATTGTGCCCAATGAACTGCAGGGTTACGTGCTTATCGAAACACCGGAGAAGATGAACCGTGTCGAGCAGCTCGTGGAGTTGATTGCCCATGCGCGCACGGTCATCAAAGGCGAGACCAGCCTTGCCGAAGTCGGCCATTTCCTCATACCCAAGCCAGTCGTTGCCGGTATCGATGAAGGCACGATTGTCGAACTGATCGCCGGGCCGTTCAAGGGCGAGAAGGCAGTAGTCAAGCGGGTCGATTCTGCAAAGGAAGAGATCACCGTAGAACTCTACGAAAGTGTTGTCCCGATCCCGATCACGGTTCGCGGTGACAATGTCCGCGTTGTCGAGAAGTTCTCGGACCGGTAATTTTCCAATGCTATTTTTTTTATCCTGATGGTACGGACGGCTGTGCAGGCACCTGAGCGGTTCGAAAGGCTCTTTACCCTCGGAGAATCTGCATTCCCGATGTGTCTGCACTGGGCAGAAAGTGGAAACTGATTGATATGAGCGATGGCTCCCCGTATCAGGGTCTCTCCGAGGCACGGCGGGGCAAGGCGGTTTTATCCAACTTCATTTTTTTACCCGTTGTCCTGATCCAGTTTCGTATGAATCCTCCATGTTGCGACAAGACTCCGGAATCTTAGTAAAAATCCCTGGAAAAGGAAGAATCAAAACGGGGGTCAAGGGGGTGCACCCCTTGGGCTGCCTCCCCCTCTGGGGGAGAGAGGGGGTCACCATCATAACTGCCGCAGAGAATATCCGGACAACCGAAAAATAGAATTTCTACAATTTTTAATTTTCATTCGCAAGATAAATCAATCATAATGATGTCTATAACACCATGCTCTTGCACCCCGATACTTCGTACACGGTCAACTCGGTCGGCGCAGCCATCCACCCGGCACATTTCGCAAAATGGTCCTGCATATGGGAGGTGGTGATATGATCGTCGAGATGCTTCCGGCTCTCCCACTCTTCACAAAATACGAACAATCCCACATCGAAGACATTCGCGTGGAGTTCATACCGGTGACATCCCGGTTCTGCACGGACAAGGGGAATGATCCGTTCAACCTGAAGAGCAAAATCCTCGCAATGTTCCGGGTGAACCCGGCACCGGGCGGCAACAAGTAACATAGATATTATTCGGATTTTATCAGGAAAAAGTACCCGGTATTGAGGGTTACGGGTTTGATTGGGTGGAGAATCTCATCCCGGTTCTTTTCTTTATATCCGCTTCTTCAGGTTGTGCCTGCAAACCGGTACGCACCCTTAGGCACAGTAATCTCGAATCTCGCCCCTTTTTGCTGTTCGCCGTTTTCAGTAATGGTAATCCCGGTAATCCCGAGAATCTCCCTGGAGAGAAAAAGCCCGAGTCCGGTGTTTTTCCCAAAGCCCTTTGTAAAGAGGTGGGCTTTGTCCTGAATGGCAATTCCTGTACCATCATCCTCAAATACGATTACCAGCCCGTTCCCGTTCTCAAACGACGAGATGCGAATAGAAGTCATACGGTCCCCGCCATACCGCAGGGCATTGTCGATAAGATTGTAGAACACTCTTTCCAGCAGCGGATCTGCGAACACTTCAAGAGCAGGATCTCCGGCATCAACACGGATGTCTTGCATCGGAAGCAGGGTGACGACATTGCCAATAATCGTATGTATGTTCTTCCACACAGGAGCATTCACGCCCAATTCCTCATAGTCCCTGGTGAAATTGATCAATCTGGCGATCGTATCTGCGATATGCATTTCCTTGTCGGTGAATCCGGATATGCGGGCTGGATCGGCCAGGGACTCCTTCGACAGTTCAAGAAATTCTGAGAGGGCAAGGAGCTGGTTCCCGATATCATGGCGCGTGATGCCCGACAGGAGATTGAGCTTCTTGTTGGCCAGTTTCATGGCATCCTGAGCACGGGCCTGCGAGGTTATATCCATTAAGGAGGCAACCGATTTTTTCGTTTCGGGAATTACATCAATGGTCAGATATATATTATGAATCTCACCGGTTTTTGTAACGAACCTGAATTCGTAATGCCTGAGTGCGGTTTCATGCCGATCCCTCCTCAGGCGGTGCTGGGCGAGCATCCTTTCGAGATCTTCTTTTACTACAAATTCCGTCCATCTCTTTTTGCCTTCAATTTCCTCCCTTTGATATCCTGACAGTCTCACGAATTCGGCATTGGCAAGGGAAATAATAGTATTTTCTTCTATCAGGACCGTAGCAGCGCCGGTGTTCTCAAAAATCGTCCGGTACCTGTTCTCCGACGCAACGAGCTCTTCCTGTGCCCGTTTTAGTTCGGTGATATCGGTAATGGTTTCGATGGCACCGGCAACATTTCCGGCTTCGTCATAGATGGGAGCGGCAATGGCCCTTAACACCGCATGTTTCCCCTTAAGGGTTGGACTGGGAGTCTCGGCAGAAAGGATCTCCCCGGTCCGGTTTATCTCTACATAATCTCCTTTTTCCAACTCATCCTCTGATGCAAAGATGAGATCGATCAGGATCGGCCGCCGGTTTCCATAAAACGGGAGGGCATATTCGTAATCTCCCTTGCCGATGATATCCTTAGCCTTTACCCCGGTCATTTCTTCAATTGCCCGGTTCCACGCAATAACCGAACCTTTCCGGTTGATGATGAAAGTGGCATCCGGCAGATAATCGATCGCCCTTGACATTTCGAACTGGTAACGACGGCTCTTTTCCTCAGCAGCTTTCAAAGCGCTGATATCGTCACAAATTCCGTCAATCCATGCAATCTTTCCCTCCGGGTTTTTCTTTGCCTGTGCGGTGATCAAAACCCAGATAAGCGTACCGTCTTTCTTTTTCAGCTGGAGTTCATAATCCTTAACAAAACCGTCTTTCTCCACCACACGGATGAATTTTTTTCGCTCTTCCGGATTGACATAGCTATCCGTGACCTGGTGCTCCAGGAAATCTTCTAATGAATCATACCCGAGTATCCTGACAAATGCCGGGTTTGCCCAGAGAGTCCTGCCGGGAAATTCGGCTGTGTTCCGGTAGACTCCCACGTTGAGATTATCGACAAGAGAGCGGTATTTCTCTTCGTTTGCTTTGAGCAAATTCTCCATTTTTTTACGCCCGGTGATGTCCCGGAAGATCCCCTCAACCCCAAGGAAATTCCCGGATTGATCAAAGTACCTGTGGCTGCTTGTCGATACAGATACCGGCGTCCCGTCCCGTTTTTTCAGGGTAACTTCGTAATCGGTGACCGAACCCCTGCTGGTTATTTCAGCAAGGAGTTTTTTGCGTTCTTCCGGATTGTAATACAGGGATTGTGCAATATTCTTCCCGATCAGTTCTGATACCGAGTCGAACCCGAGCAGATGTGCCACCGAGGGGCTTGCCAGTATGAGGTTTCCGGCAGTGTCACTCCGGTAGTAAGCATCCTGGATATCTTCAAGGATGCTGCGGTAATTCTCCTCACTTTCGCGAAGCGCATCCTCCCCTTTTTTCAGTTCCTCATATTGTTCACGCAGCTCTTCTTCTGAAGCAGCGATCTGCTCATAGGAAGCTTGCAGTTCCTGCTCTGCTTTCTTTCGTTCGGTAATATCTTCGAGAGTTTCAATTGCGCCGACGATATTACCCTCCGAATCCCGGAGCAATGCTGCCGTAAAGAAAAGCCAGGTGCCGCTCCCTCTCATTCGCGGGAAAAAATCGGTTGCTTCGTATGCTCCATCGACATATTTTGACCTGTTGGATTTCCCGGTATACCATGCCGGAATTTTTTCAGGCTCATTTGCCACCAGCAGGTCCGCCATCACCGGCCGTTCTGTATCATAGAATGCTTCCCAGGCACGTGTTGTACCAAGCACTTCCTTTGCCCGCACGCCACTGTATTCCTCAAGTGCCCGGTTCCAGCTGACGATCCGGTGGTTTTTATCTATAACAAATTGCGGGATGGGGGAGCCAGAAACGATCTCTTCTAACATTTTTTTACGATCGCTGATCTCCTTTTCCGCGTGTTTTCG
>Ga0310040_1001989_pt1 | contig 13630 bp, 9 predicted proteins | sample EPASupsiteHSE623_FD_200237 | JGI IMG/M metagenome (GOLD analysis project Ga0310040, IMG submission 200237) | Bioremediated contaminated groundwater from EPA Superfund site, New Mexico - Sample HSE6-23 (v2) (version 2) | ecosystem: Environmental > Aquatic > Deep subsurface > Groundwater >... | reverse complement strand
TGGGCGGCTTGAGGAAACCCCGGCGCCGGGTATTGCTGATCGAAAAGCGCTTGCGGGAAGCCCCCGAAATCATGAATCGTTTTGGGCCGGGCCATGGCGGTCAGCCACCAACCCGGTGTCAGCCAGTGGGCAGAAATACACAAAATGAGTTGCGGAGTGGGCCACTTCACGCCAAATTCGCCGCCCAGGGCCTGCCAGCTGCGACGGTACTCGTTGTCTTCAATCGCATTCATGGGGCTGCCATGACCCAGAAAAAGAACCGGCATTCTGGCCGTTTTTTTCAATGATTTGAGTGAATCAAAGGCGCTAACATTTGAAATTTCGTTCATCAAGACTCCAAAAATGCCACAAAAACAGCATTGACAACCATGTTCGGCGATCCATGGTAATTTGCATAGAGTCAGCTATGAGCTTAACCCGCCTGACCACTTAAGGTTCCTGACTTCTGCAGGCACCAAGGTGACAGATGACGCAGGTTATTGGTGTTTCTACTCCAACGCAATGTCATCCAGACCTGTTATGCTGCACTGCACCATTTCCTGAAAGAGAATTCACCGTGCTCTACCAACTCTACGAAACCCGACGTTCCCTGATGGAGCCATTCACCGATCTGGCTCTGACTGCTGCCAAGGTCTACGGCAATCCCCTGTCAATGCTGGGGCAGAACCCGTTTGCGCAGCGCATTTCAGCGGGCTACGACTTGATGCACCGCTTGGGTAAAGATTACGAAAAGCCGGTATTTGGTCTGCGCACCATCGATGTCGACGGGGTAGGCATCGCCATCCATGAACGCGTTGAAATCGACAAGCCATTTTGTGAATTGCGCCGTTTCAAACGCTTCAGCGATGATCCGGCCACCTTGGCCAAACTCAAGGGTCAACCCGCGGTGCTGATCGTGGCCCCCTTGTCTGGCCACTATGCGACGCTCTTGCGCGATACGGTCAAGACCATGCTCAAAGACCACAAGGTCTACATCACCGACTGGAAAAATGCGCGCCTGATTCCCCTGTCCGAAGGTGAATTCCATCTGGATGACTATGTGAACTATGTGCAGGAGTTCATTCGCCACCTGCAGGGCATTTACGGCAATTGCCATGTGGTCAGCGTGTGTCAGCCCACCGTACCGGTACTGGCCGCCGTCTCACTGATGGCCACGCGTGGCGAATTGACGCCTTTGACCATGACCATGATGGGCGGTCCGATTGATGCCAGGAAATCTCCCACGGCGGTCAACAACCTGGCCATGAACAAGAGCTACGAATGGTTTGAGAACAACGTGATTTACCGCGTCCCCACCAGTTTCGCGGGCGCCGGACGGCGTGTCTACCCCGGCTTCCTGCAGCACTCCGGCTTTGTGGCCATGAACCCCAGCAACCACGCCAAGAGCCATTACGACTACTTCAAAGACCTGATCAAGGGCGACGATGCGAGCACCGAAGCGCACCGCAAGTTCTATGACGAGTACAACGCCGTGCTGGACATGGACGCCGACTACTACCTGGATACGATCAAGGTGGTGTTTCAGGAGTTCAGTCTGGTGAACGGCACGTGGGATGTGAAAGGCGTTGACGGCAAAATGGAACGCGTGCGCCCGCAGGACATCACCACCACGGCCCTCTTCTCTGTGGAAGGCGAGCTGGACGACATCTCCGGCTCCGGCCAGACCGAAGCCGTCCACAGCATCTGCAGTGGAGTTCTCGCCTCGGAGCAAAAACATCTGGAAGTAAAAGGTGCCGGACACTATGGCATCTTTGCCGGCCGCCGCTGGCGTGACGTGGTGTACCCGGAAGTTAAATCATTCATCCTCAGCCACCAGCCGGTAGCGAAATCGGCCAAGGCGCCGATCACCGACGTAAAAACAGCTGCATCCCCCGTAAAACGGACGTCAACAGCTACTAAAACTGTAGCAAAAAAGGTTGCTGGCAAAAAGTGATGACTGCGCTGGTCGCCAAGATCCTTGCGGTGCTGCCCCAAACGCAGTGCACCCGCTGCGGCTACCCGGACTGCGCGGCCTACGCGCAGTCCATCGCCTTGGGCACGGCGGGCATTAACCAGTGCCCGCCCGGCGGTGCGCAAGGTATTGAATGGCTGGCAGCCATCACGGGCCAGCCCATCGAGGGGCTGAACCCGGCCCATGGTGTCGAGGGTCCGCGCAGCGTCGCCTTCATTGATGAAGATTGGTGTATCGGCTGCACCCTGTGCATCAAGGCCTGCCCGACCGACGCGATCATGGGCAGCAACAAGCTGATGCACACCGTGATTGAGGCCTACTGCACTGGCTGCGAGCTGTGCCTTCCGGTTTGCCCGGTCGATTGCATTGAACTTGAAAACGTGACGGGTGCAGCAACCGGCTGGGCTGCGTGGTCGCGCCCACAGGCCGAACTGGCCCACAATCGCTATGAATTTCATAGCTACCGACGCAGTCGTGACGTGGGCGATAACGATAAAAGGCTTGAAGAAAAAGCACTGCTCAAACTGTCAGATCTACCCAGCCATTCACTGCACACCGACCCCGTCGTATTGGACAAAAAACGGGCCGTGATTGAAGCGGCGCTGGCGCGTGCCCGCGCCAAGCGTGGCTCCGGCAGAAGCGCCAGCTAGGCCCGCCCGCATTAGCTAGCTGATCACCAGGTTTTTGTAAACGCCACAGCCGACGAACAGATCGTCCACCTGCTGCACAAAAGACATTTTGCTTTGCACGCGTCCGGTCGTCGGATTGGTGATGTCGTATTCGACCCAACCCGGCTCAATGCTGGCTTGCGTGATGATGGAATCAAGCAAGCCGTCACCGTCGATACCCGCGATATCCTGCACCCGGCTGCCGACCTTGGCCGGGTTACCACCAAACGCCAGATAAGTGCCATTAAGGTCCAGCACAAAGACATACATGTCGCGGTCGTGAAACCCTTGTACCGGATCGGTCACGTCACGCAAAAACGAACCCCGAGAGGCGCTGCGCCGGCGCAGCGCCAGAGCTTGGTCAACCAGTTCTATCGCCTCTTCCGCAGAGCCCTGCTGCAGCTTGAATATGGCAACGGCCTCCACCAGCGTGGAGGCCCGGCCTTCCAGATTGGTCGCTTGCGTCACCGCGTGCTCAACCATCTGGGCATTGCGCTGCGTGATTTCGTCGAGCTGGCGCACCGCCGTTGTGATTTCGGTCAGCCCCGCGCTTTGTTCTGCGCTGGAAGTCGATATCTGCGACATATTGGCCGCCACATCACGTATGCCCGACACAATCTGCGCGTTGTTGCTGCCCGCCGTCCGGATCTTCTGGACGCTGGACGCCACCTGCGCCGACGATGCCCCGATGAGTTGCCGGATCTCTTTGGCCGACTCGGCTGAACGCTGGGCCAAAGATCTCACCTCGCTGGCAACGACGGCAAAGCCACGACCGGACTCCCCTGCCCGGGCCGCCTCCACGGCCGCATTAAGCGCCAGGATATTGGTCTGAAAAGCCAGCCCGTCAATCACACTGACAATCTCATCCATGCGCTTGGCGCTGCCCTGGATGGCTTCAACCGACGCGATCGCCTCGGCCATGGTGGACGCCCCCTGATCGGCCACATCCCGCACGCTGGCGGCCTGAGCGTTAGCTTGGGCTGCGGTCTGCGCGTTGTCCTGCACGGTGGACGACAACTGCTCCACACTGGCCGCCGTTTGTTCCAGATTGGCCGCCTGTTGCTCGGTCCGCTCTGACAACTCACGATTCCCCGCCGCCAGACTTTTACCAGAATACGCGACGAAAGCGGCATTACTGCGCACATTGGCCACCATCGCAGACACCGTAGCGCCAATTTTGCTGGTTGAGGACAGCAGACCGGCAAGTTCATCCTGACCCCGAGCCACCAGGCTCAAGCGCAAATCGCCCCGTACGATCTTGTCCATGGCCTGCGTCACCTGCCCCAAATCCTGGGCAAAGCTCTGGTAAAAAACCAGCAGAAAATACACAGACAACACCACGCACACGCCGCTCAACCACGCCAGCAACGTTGCGCCAGATCCAGTCGGCCCAGTCAGGAAATATTGGATCAACATCACGACCGGCGGTGTCATCAAAACGACCGCCAACAGCAGGAGCTTGGCGGCAAGACGCAGGTGCCGCATCAGCCACAAACCAGGCGAAAAGAGTCTTCCAAAAATCATGGGGCATGTCTCGCTAATAGTTTTAATTAACCGGCCGTTGTACAGCAAGCGTCCAACGGCAACCTGACGAATTCATTCTACTTTCGAAACATCACACACAAGCCGCTTATCGGCAGGTCAGACAGACCCTCCAGCAAGCTGGCAAAATGCGACAACAACTTCCGCCGGGGCTTGCACCAACTCAATTAACACCCCCTCGCCACTGACAGGGAATTCGTCATTTGACTTGGGGTGCAAAAAACAGATGTCGAACCCGGCAGCGCCCTTACGGATGCCACCCGGGGCAAATCGCACGCCCTTGGCCGTGAGCCACGCCACCGCGCGGGGCAGATCGTCGATCCACAGGCCGACGTGATTGAGGGGCGTGGTGTGCACCGCTGGTTTTTTGTCCGGGTCCAGCGGCTGCATCAGGTCGACTTCGACCTTGAAGGGACCGCTCCCCATGGCGCAGATGTCTTCATCCACATTTTCGCGCTCACTGCGAAAGGTGCCGGTCACTTCCAGGCCCAGCATATCGACCCAGAGCTTCTGCAAACGGGTTTTGTCAGGACCGCCGATGGCGATTTGCTGGATGCCCAGCACTTTGAATGGGCGGGTCATTTTTATACAAACTCCACAATCACCTGGTCCACGGTCAGCGATTCGCCCTTGTTCGCCACAATCGACTTGACCACGCCGTCGGCCGCCGCAAACAGCACGTTTTCCATCTTCATGGCCTCGATCACGGCCACACGCTCACCGGCCTGCACTTTCTGACCCGGCTGCACCGCCACTTCAACCAGCAGCCCCGGCATGGGTGACAGCACAAAACGGCTCATGTCAGCCGGCGCCTTGTAGGGCATCAGGGCGTGGAGCTGGGCAGCACGCTTGGAGAGCACCAGTGTGTCAATCTGGGTACCGTTGTGCGAGACCCGGATCGCCAGCGGGTTCTTGCCCGCGAGACTGCCGCGCTCAACCTGCGCCGTGAATGGCGCACCATTGCAGGTGCCGCTGATACGCACTTCACCCAAGCGGTAGTTGCTACATATTTTGTAGCTTCTTGCGCCCACTGTGATTGAGCTGGAGCCGGTTTTTTCTTCAAAATCCGTCACCGATACCGGCGTTGGCGTGGAGCTGCCCTGCTGGCCCAAGGTGACAACGACGAAGTCCTCACCCACCGCCACTTCGTGGCCTTCCATCTGCCCGCTAATATTTGAGGCCCGGTTGCGGTACTTGCGGTTGACAAAAGCGGCCAGCGCAATCAGCAGGTCGGCGTCGTCATGTGGCACGTCTTCAGCCCGAAACCCTTGTGAGTAGTTCTCGGCAATGAAACCGGTATTGAAGTCACCCGCGACAAATTTGGGATGCGCCAGCAACGCAGCCTGAAAAGGGATATTGCTGCTGATGCCACGAATCACAAAACCATTGAGTGCTTCGCGCATCTTGGCAATCGCATCGAGCCGGTCTTTGCCATGCACGATCAGCTTGCCGATCATCGAGTCGTAATACATCGGAATCTCGCCACCGTCCTGCACGCCGGTATCGACCCGAACGCCGTACCACTGGTTGATATCGGCGGCAAACATAGTCTCAGTCGGTGGCTGAAAGCGCACCAGACGACCGGTGGAGGGCAGGAAATTGCGGAACGGGTCTTCGGCATTGATACGGCATTCAATCGCCCAACCATCACGCTTGACCTCCGCCTGGGTCAGCGGCAGTTTCTCGCCGGCGGCGACGCGGATCATCAGCTCCACCAGATCGAGACCGGTAATGCACTCGGTCACCGGGTGCTCCACCTGCAAACGGGTGTTCATCTCCAGAAAGTAAAAGCTCTGGTCCCGGCCGACGACAAACTCGACCGTGCCTGCGCTCTGGTATTTCACCGCTTTCGCCAGCTGCACGGCCTGTTCGCCCATGGCTTTTCGGGTGGCTTCGCTGATGAAGGGCGACGGTGCTTCTTCAATCACCTTCTGGTGACGGCGCTGGATGGAGCATTCACGCTCGTTCAGGTAAATCACGTTGCCGTGGCTGTCGCCAATCAGCTGGATTTCGATATGGCGTGGTTCTTCAACGAACTTTTCGATGAACACACGGTCGTCACCAAAGCTGTTGCGGGCCTCATTGCGGCAACTGGTGAAACCCTCGAACGCTTCCTTGTCATTGAAGGCGACGCGCAGGCCTTTGCCGCCACCGCCTGCGCTGGCCTTGATCATGACCGGATAGCCAATGCCCTTGGCAATCTCCACGGCGCGCTCAGGCGTGTCAATCGCGTCATTGACACCCGGAATGCAGTTCACACCCGCCGCACCGGCGAGCTTCTTCGATTCGATCTTGTCGCCCATGGCGGCAATCGAGTAATGCTTGGGGCCAATGAAGACGATGCCTTCTTCTTCCACGCGTTTGGCAAAGCCGGCGTTCTCGCTCAAAAAGCCGTAACCGGGGTGCACCGCCTGCGCGCCCGTTTGCTTGCAGGCCGCGATGATTTTGTCAGCCAGCAAATAGCTCTCGCGGCTGGGGGCCGGACCGATGTTGACGGCCTCGTCGGCCAGCATCACATGGCGGGCATCTTTATCCGCGTCGGAGTAAACGGCGACGGTTTTGATGCCCATCTTTTGGGCGGTCTTGATAACCCGGCAGGCGATTTCGCCACGGTTGGCAATCAGTATTTTGGTAAACATGAGGTACTCCAGTTTTGTCATGCCGGACTTGATCCGGCATCCATGGATTGCGGGTCAAGCCCGCAATGACAGGGTTCGTTTCAATGACAGGGTTATTTCACAGCGGGATGTTGCCGTGTTTGCGCCACGGGTTTTCCAGCTTCTTGTCGCGCAGCATCACCAGTGAGCGGCAGATGCGCTTGCGGGTCTCGTGCGGCAGGATCACGTCGTCAATAAAGCCACGGGCACCCGCCACGAACGGGTTGGCAAAGCGGGCCTTGTATTCGGCCTCTTTGGCGGCGAGCTTGACCGGGTCGCCCTTGTCTTCGCGGAAGATGATTTCCACCGCACCCTTGGCACCCATCACCGCGATTTCGGCGTTGGGCCAGGCAAAGTTGACGTCGCCGCGCAGGTGCTTGGAGCTCATCACGTCGTAGGCACCACCGTAGGCTTTGCGCGTGATGACGGTGATCTTGGGCACCGTGCACTCGGCATAGGCATAGAGCAGCTTGGCGCCATGCTTGATGATGCCGCCGTACTCTTGAGAAGTACCGGGCATGAAGCCGGGCACGTCGACAAAGGTAATGACCGGGATGTTGAAGGCATCGCAGAAGCGCACAAAGCGCGCCGCCTTGATGGAGCTCTTGATGTCCAGGCAGCCCGCCAGCACCAGCGGCTGATTGGCCACGATGCCCACGGTCTGGCCCTCCATGCGGCCAAAACCAATCAGGATGTTCTTGGCGTACTCGGGTTGCAACTCGAAGAAGTCGCCGTCATCAACCGTTTTGACGATGAGCTCTTTCATGTCATACGGTTTGTTGGCGTTGTCGGGCACCAGGGTGTCCAGGCTCATGTCCATGCGGTCGGCCGGGTCGCCGCTGCGGCGCACGGGTGCTTTTTCACGGTTGTTGAGCGGCAGGTAGTTGTAGAGGCGGCGCAACATCAGCAGCGCTTCCACATCGTTCTCAAAGGCCAGATCGGCGACGCCGCTCTTGGTGGTGTGGGTAATGGCACCGCCCAGCTCTTCGGCCGTGACTTCTTCATGCGTCACGGTCTTCACCACTTCAGGGCCGGTGACGAACATATAGGAGCTGTCCTTGACCATGAAGATGAAGTCGGTCATGGCGGGCGAGTACACCGCGCCGCCGGCTGAGGGGCCCATGATCATGCTGATCTGCGGCACCACGCCGCTGGCCATCACGTTGCGCTGGAACACATCGGCATAGCCGCCCAGGCTGGCGACGCCTTCCTGAATCCGCGCACCGCCTGAGTCGTTCAAGCCAATCACCGGGGCGCCGACCTTCATGGCCTGGTCCATCACCTTGCAGATTTTTTCGGCATGGGCCTCGCTCAAGGCGCCACCAAACACGGTGAAGTCCTGGCTGAACACAAACACCAGGCGGCCGTTGATCATGCCGTAGCCGGTGACCACACCGTCGCCGGGAATCTTGTTTTCTTCCATGCCGAAGTCGACGCAGCGGTGTTCCACGAACATGTCCCACTCTTCGAACGTGCCCTCGTCGAGCAACAGTTCGAGACGCTCACGGGCGGTGAGCTTGCCCTTTTTGTGCTGTGCGTCGATGCGTTTTTGGCCACCACCCAAACGCGCGAGTTGGCGCTTGGCTTCAAGTTGTTCAAGTATGTCGTGCATGGTTTTCTCTCTTTGCAAAGTCCTGATCGTCTCTGTCGTTGGTTGCTAATCGTTAATTGCTATTATTTATATAGCTTCCTACGCCCTATTCATATGGGCTAGAAGCAAATTCCGTGCTGCAGTGGAGGCCGCCAAGCGGCCTGTCAGCACTTCCTGGGTGAGCTGCGGTAGCAGTTGTTGCACCTGCGGCTGCTGACGAAACGCCTGTTTCAAACCGGCATCAATGCGCTCCCACATCCAGGCCAGCGACTGTTGCTGGCGGCGCGCGGCCAGCTTGCCATTGGCGGTTTGCAGGGTTTTGAATTCGGCCACTGCAGCCCAGAATGTGTCCACGCCCTGTCCGTTCAAAGCACTGAGCTGCAGCGCTTTCGGGTGCCAGCTTGTCTCGTCATGGTGACCAAACAGGCCCAGCAGCCGCATCGCAGATGTGATTTGCAGTTGCGCCCGCTGCGCGGCGATGGCGTCAATATCGACCTTGTTGATCACCACCAGATCGGCCAGTTCCATCACACCCTTCTTGATGGCCTGCAGATCGTCCCCGGCGTTCGGCAGTTGCATCAGCACAAACATGTCGGTCATGTTGGCCACGGCTGTCTCTGACTGCCCCACGCCTACGGTCTCGACGATCACCACGTCATAGCCCGCCGCCTCGCAGACCAGCATGGCCTCGCGCGTTTTCTCCGCCACGCCGCCCAGCGTGCCGCTGCTGGGACTGGGTCGGATGTAGGCATTCTCATGGACCGAGAGCTTTTCCATCCGCGTCTTGTCGCCCAGGATCGAGCCACCCGAGACCGTAGAAGACGGGTCAACGGTGAGCACCGCCACGCGATGACCCTGGCCGATCAGGTACAGGCCCAGCACCTCGATGAAGGTAGATTTTCCGACCCCCGGTACACCGCTGATGCCCAATCGGAAAGATTTGCCGGTGTGCGGCAGTAAGGCCGTGAGCAGCTCATCGGCCTGCGCGCGGTGGTCGGTGCGGGTGGATTCGAGCAGTGTGATGGCTTTGGCGATGGCGCGGCGCTGCTGGGCACCTGTGGCCTGAACGATGGCGGCGACGGAAATCACCATTTCCTTCAGGCGATGGCCTTCTTGATTTGCTCCAGCACGTCTTTCGCGCTGGCCGGGATCGGCGTACCGGGGCCATAAATGCCTTTGACACCGGCCTCGTAAAGCATCTCATAGTCTTGCCGTGGAATCACGCCGCCAACAAAAACAATGATGTCATCAGCACCCTGTTTTTTCAGCTCGGCAATGATGGCGGGTACCAGGGTTTTATGGCCGGCGGCCAGGGTACTAACGCCCACGGCATGGACGTCATTTTCAATCGCCTGGCGGGCACATTCTTCGGGGGTCTGGAACAGCGGGCCCATGTCCACGTCAAAACCGAGATCGGCAAACGCAGTGGCCACCACTTTGGCGCCACGGTCATGGCCGTCCTGCCCCAATTTGGAAATCATGACGCGCGGACGGCGGCCCTCTTTTTCGGCAAAGGCGTTGATTTCAGTTTTGAGGGCATCCCAGCCCTCAGCCGAGTCATAAGCTGCTGCATACACGCCGGTCACCTTTTGTGTGTCGGCGCGGTGGCGCCCGTAAACAGTTTCCAGCGCATCGCTTACCTCGCCCACGGTGGCGCGCAGGCGCATGGCTTTGATCACCAGATCCAGCAAGTTGCCAGAATTGGATTCTGCTGCAGAAGTAATAGCAGCCAACGCAGTATTGACGAGGGCTGGGTCCCGATTTTGCTTAATAATTTTCAGGCGCTCGATTTGCCCGTCGCGCACCGCCACGTTGTCGATATCGCGGGATTCAATCGCATCTTCGGTCTTGAGCTTGTATTTGTTGACGCCGACGATCACGTCTTTGCCACTGTCGATGCGCGCCTGCTTCTCGGCGGCAGCGGCTTCGATCTTGAGCTTGGCCCAGCCACTGTCGACCGCTTTGGTCATGCCGCCCATGGCCTCGACCTCTTCAATGATCTTCCACGCCGCGTCCGCCATATCCTGCGTGAGCTTTTCCATCATGTAGCTGCCAGCCCAGGGGTCGATCACATTGGTGATGTGAGTTTCTTCCTGAATGATGAGCTGGGTGTTGCGGGCGATGCGCGAGCTGAACTCGGTGGGCAGCGCAATCGCTTCGTCAAAGCTGTTGGTGTGCAAGGACTGGGTGCCGCCAAACACTGCGGCCATGGCCTCAATGGTGGTGCGCACCACGTTGTTGTAGGGGTCTTGCTCGGTCAGGCTCCAGCCGCTGGTCTGGCAGTGGGTGCGCAGCATGAGCGACTTGGGGTTCTTCGCATCAAAACCCTTCATGATGCGGCACCACAGCAGGCGCGCGGCCCGCATCTTCGCCACTTCGAGATAGAAGTTCATGCCGATGGCCCAGAAGAAACTCAGGCGCCCGGCAAATTGATCCACGTCCATGCCCTTGGCAATGGCGGTCTTCACATATTCCTTGCCGTCAGCCAGGGTAAAGGCCAGCTCCAGCGCCTGATTGGCACCCGCTTCCTGCATGTGGTAGCCGGAAATCGAAATCGAGTTGAACTTCGGCATATTTTGGGCCGTGTACTCGATGATGTCGCCGATGATGCGCATGCTGGGCGCAGGCGGGTAAATGTAGGTGTTGCGCACCATGAACTCTTTCAGAATGTCGTTCTGAATTGTTCCGGAGAGCTTATCCTGACTGACGCCCTGCTCTTCCGCCGCCACCACATAACCGGCCAGCACCGGCAGCACGGCGCCATTCATGGTCATGGAGACGCTGACCTTGTCCAGCGGAATTTCGTTGAACAGAATCTTCATGTCCTCCACGGAGTCAATGGCCACACCGGCCTTGCCGACATCACCGGTGACACGCGGATGGTCGCTGTCGTAGCCGCGGTGCGTGGCCAGGTCGAAGGCCACGCTCACGCCCTGCCCGCCGGCAGCGAGCGCCTTACGGTAAAACGCGTTGGATTCTTCCGCCGTGGAAAAGCCGGCGTACTGGCGGATGGTCCAGGGACGCACCGCATACATGGTGGCCTGCGGGCCGCGCAGGGAGGGCTCAAAGCCCGGCAACGTATTGGCGTAGGGCAGGCTCTGGGTATCGGCGGCAGTGTAAAGCGGCTTGACCGTGATGCCGTCAGGCGTTTGCCAGTTAAGGGCACCCACATTGCCACCTGGTGCGGACTTGGCAGCGGCCTTGGCCCAAGCCTCAAGGCTGGCGATCTGAAATTCAGGATTTTTTGAGGTCATGACGGATGCTGTTTGCGATGAGTATATTGAGGGCACTTCTATAAATTTGCCATTCCCCCGAAGGCGGGAATCCAGTACCCGGCAAGTGATCTACCTGCAAGGACAAAGTGAATCCCAGCCTTCGCCGGGATGACAAAAATGTGAATTGCAGTAGTTTACGTTATTTATAATTATTGATTCAAAATATTATTTCAAAGCTTACAATTCGCGCTATGGTAGCGCTCTCCTTATCCCCCCGTGCACTCTATGAAGAGGTGGCTGAACTCCTGCGTCAGCGAATTTTCAGTCGCGAACTGGAGCCCGGCAGCTGGATTGACGAACTGAAAATTGCCGAGGCCTACGGCATCAGCCGCACCCCCCTGCGTGAAGCGCTTAAAGTGCTGGCGGCTGAAGGTCTGATCACCATGAAAGTGCGGCGTGGCGCCTACGTGACCGAGGTGTCCGAACGCGACTTGTCCGACGTGTACCACCTGCTTGGCCTGCTGGAAGCGGACGCAGCGAGCGTGGTGGCAGCAACGGCCACAGCATCCCAAACCGAAGACTTGCAGACCCTGCACCATGAACTGGAAGTTGCAGCCAAGCCTGGTCAGCAAGACCGGGAACGCTTTTTCGAGATCAACGAACGCTTTCATATGCGGCTGCTGGAGATTGCCAACAACCGCTGGCGCGATCAGATGGTGGCCGACTTGCGCAAGGTGATGAAGCTGAACCGTCACAACTCACTCCTGAAATCAGGACGCATTGAAGAATCGCTGAATGAGCACCGCGCCTTGATGGCCGCCATTTCGGCACGGGACGCAGCGCTTGCGATGCTGCGGATGCAGGAACACTTCAAAAACGGTCTGGAAGCGGCCAACTGAAGCGCGCCTCAAAAGGCATAAAAGGGACCGGTTCCGAGCGTTGATGCCTGCCCCTCGATGCCGATAAATACCCGGCGCCCGTAAAAGAAAGGTAAACCCCAGTCAAAAGTATGGGCGTCACCAATGGGGCCCGACAAGGTTGGAAGAACCGCGTTGGTGGACCCCACAAACAGCGCCGTCGCATTGTCAATTGAAAACGAAACTGGACTGCTTACGCCATTGGTGCCTGAGAGTGTGGCCGACAAAGTGATCAGTGAGCTGGGACAATAAAACCCGGCGCTGCTGCCTGTGCAGCTTGGGATCGTGCTGGAATCAAAATAAAGGCCATTGGATCCAGTGTCGATGAGGCTGGTGTTCAGATTCAGGGTTTGACTTGAAGACAACGTAAGCGAGGTGCTGATGTAGCCTGAAGAATTTGTCATCAGGACCCCAGCGGCCGTCGACTGGTTGTTCGACTGCGTACCGATGCCGAAAATCAGCGATCCACTCAGACTGGACGCACCCGCCGAACTGACAGCGGGCAAGTCGATCAGCACGCCGTTGTTGTCTGCCGCAAACAAGGGGACCGGATTTTTCACCTGTTGCGCGGTACTTGCCATGGTGGCATTGATGGATGTGCAGCCAGAATTGCTGCATGTGTAGTAATACCCATTGATGGCATGGTTGGTACACCTTGCCCCACAGTCTTCCTTGAACAATCCAAGCCCAATAATGCCGCTAGCACCAAGCATGGCCGCTGTAGTGATCGCCGTGCCACCGACCAAACATGTCGACGCCTGGCTGTTAAATGCCGGGTCTGCAATGATTTGAATCGGCACATTGGCGGCAGTCTTACCGCCCAGCACAATATCCGCCGTCGCCACCGGGCCCCAGGCAAAGCTGTTGTCAATGAACTGCTCACAATTGAGCAACGGAAAACCGCCGCTACCGGTCAGGCGACTCAGGTTCAAGTCCGGTGCCAACACGCTGGACAAAAGCCGCAGACCCGTGGAGCCGGTGTCAACCAACACATGGTCAATGATTTGACATTGGGTGCTGCTGCCTGACTGGCAGATCTTCACGGTCGTGTACAAGCGGTTGACGTTGTAGCCCGTCCCTGCAGGGCCA
>Ga0310040_1001987_pt1 | contig 13640 bp, 7 predicted proteins | sample EPASupsiteHSE623_FD_200237 | JGI IMG/M metagenome (GOLD analysis project Ga0310040, IMG submission 200237) | Bioremediated contaminated groundwater from EPA Superfund site, New Mexico - Sample HSE6-23 (v2) (version 2) | ecosystem: Environmental > Aquatic > Deep subsurface > Groundwater >... | reverse complement strand
CCGCTCTCAGTTGGTGGATTTTTGCCCTGGCCGGAGTACTGGCGTTGGGAATCGCATTACTGACAGTGAGCTGGCAAAGCTGGAAGGCGGCAACGAGGAACCCGGTGGAGGCGCTGAGGTATGAATAGACCAAAGTTAAAGGATTTTTTGTCGACAGTCGGGCAAATTTACTTTAACTGGTTCAGGTATTGGAAGTAAATAATCAGATCTTAAACAATTAGAAATGAAAACAAAGCTCTTCTTACTGTTAATCATTTACCTGTTTTTAAGTCAAGCGAATTTTGCACAGGTATTTTATGTCGATTTTCAAAACGGAAACGATATGAATGCCGGAGATGTTAGGACGCCTTTTAAAACGATTCAAAAAGCAATTGATATCGCGAATGAACTAACCGGACAGGGTGGCATAACTATAAAAATGATGCCAGGGTTGTACCTGTTATCCAACAGAGTCGATATCAACCCGGTACGAATTCTTGGTGATAATTCGAAATTTATTATTGAATCCGCAATAATGCCCGGTGATTCATCGTGGACACCTTTAAAGATGCCTGTTATTGTATCTTGTTCAACGAATAATTCAGAAACACAATTTGATCATTCAACTGGTTTTTTGGTCGCTTCAAGCTTTGTTGAATTCAGGGGCATTAAATTTTATGGTAATGCAAACCCCTTGGTTAACTATTACTACCCAATTACAAGGGAAAATCCAAACTTAAAAAACCTTGTTGTTTCACAATGCGTCTTTATTAGCGATAAAAACTCAAGCATTATTCAAGGAGGGATTTGGGCGCATGGGGCTGATATTAAAATTAACCACAACATTTTTTATCAATGTAGAAATGCAGTTTTGCTATTTCAAAACATCAACAATTCTGTCATCAGTAACAATATCATTTACGGTGCTTATGAAAGCGCATTCTGGATGGGCGATGATGAAAATCTGAAATTTGAGAATAACGTTGTAAGCAATTGTGATTACTTCTGGATTGGGAATCCGGATAGTAAAATTGAGTTTAAAATTTCTAATTCAATAATATCAGATAACCAACATTATAGGGGAAGTTGGGGGGATAATGGCATAAAAGAGAATAAAGAAAAATTTATTGAAACCAATATCAATAAAACGAACAGGATATTTCTTGTAGAGCGTAATAGCGAGAAAATTCCTCAAATGCATTTACACATCATGCCGGACTCAACAGGCTGTGATTTGGATGCGGGAATATTTGATTAGACGTATTATAAATTTTATAATCGTAAATGATAAGTAAACCATGAATGTACTCATTTTTAAACCGATATTCCGGGGTATCCGCAGGCAGAAACTGACAACATTTATTAACCTGATGGGGTTGAGTATTGGCCTCTCATTGGTTATGCTTATCGTAGTATATTTAAAAAATGAGTTACAAACCGATAAATTTCACCAAAACGCAAAAAACATTTACAGGGTAGAATCGGAAGTCCAGTCGAAGATTTACCCTCTTACCGCTGGTCCAATGGCAGAATGGCTTAAAAACGATTTTCCCGACATTGAACAATCGGCCCGTATCTTCAGCCCGTTCTTTAAAACCCTAAGTTACGTTACGGTCAACAATCAGTCTTTCGAAATAAAAAAACCAGTTTTTGTCGATCCTTCTTTCTTCCGGATATTTTCGTTTCCTGTTGTATCGGGAAATATTGACAACAATTTCAACAATAAACATGCGGTTGTATTGACCGAAGCCATGTCAAGAAAATTATTTGGAAAGGACGACGCTGTGGGGAAAACATTGAATTTCTGTGGAAAAAGCCTGCTCACTGTTACGGCAGTTTTAAAAGAGCTACCAGCCAATTCATCCATAAATTTCGAATTATTATTGCCCTTTGCCAGCTTTAACGACTATAATAGCTTCGATTTAACAAGCTGGGAACGACTGACTTACCAAACCATTGTGGTATCGAAATCTGATCCGAAACTTTTAGGTAACCTGATCAATAAAAAAATCAAAGAGCAATTTCCCGAAAAGGATTTTATATACTCGCTCATACCTTTCAGCAGCATTTATTTTGCCCAGGGATCAGCGTACGACATCATTTTCAGGCATGAAGGCAAAGCCAGTCTCTATCTGTTCATGATTGTTGCCATTTGCATTTTGCTCATTGCAGTTATCAATTTCGTAAACCTAACGGTTGCCACGTCGTCGTTACGCGTAAAAGAAAACGGCATTCGAAAAGTTGAGGGGGCCAGTTGGATACAACTTTCCGGGCAGTTCATAGCCGAAACTGTTTTGATTAGCTTTTTGGCAGCCATCATTGCGGCACTCCTTATTGAACTGTTATTCCCGCTTTTCACCATTTTTTTGAATAATTCACCAGAACATTTTCAAATCAGGCAGCCCTGGTTTTATTGTGGTCTTGCCGGAATTAGCTTGTTTACAGGTATTATTGCCGGCGCTTACCCTGCATTCAAATTTTCGCGTATTTCTACTATCGCAATTTTGCAAAGCAAATCATTCTCAAAAACAGGCATTTCAGGTAAATGGAACAATGGGTTGCTGGTTTTCCAGTTTACAACGTCGATTGCGCTGATTGCATCGACCCTCTTTCTCAACAAGCAAATGAATTACATTCAAAACAGGGAGTTGGGTTTCGACAAAGAGCAAATAGTATATCTAAGGTTGACCGAAGACCTGATCAAACAAAAAGATGTAATAATCAAACAACTCGAAACCATTCAGGGAATTACTTATGCCAGTACCTGCGATTTTATGCCGGGACAACCTTACTCACAACGAATTCTTACATTTAATGTTGATGGCGAAGAAAAAACACACCAGATTTATCACACCAAAGTAAGCAACGAATATCTCAAAACTCTGGGTTTGGAAGTGTTTCAGGGCAGGGACTTTACCATAGATAATCAGGCAGACTGCAACAACTTTATTGTAAACGAAGCGTTTGTAAAAGAATATGGGATCACTGATCCATTGGGAATGCCATTGGATGGGGCACAAATTATTGGGGTAGTTAAGGACTTCAACTTTGACTCATTGCATCAACCCGTTGGCCCGTTGACCATTCGTTTAGCCGATGGCGATCAAACCACCATGATGATCCGTGCAAATTCTTCAACCATGAAAGAAATTTCAGGGCTGCTAAACTCAATTAAAAAGCAAATCGCGAAAATTGTCCCCAATTCGTATATTGATGTTCAGTTTTTAAACGATCAAATTAAGAATCAATATCTCAAAGAGATAAAAACCACAAGTTTATTAGGTTACTTCACCTTCTTCGCCATCTTTATTTCGTGTTTGGGGTTGTTCGGACTAGTTATTTCAACGACAAACCAACGTATTAAGGAAATAGGTATCCGCAAAGTAAACGGCGCCCATATTTCAGAAGTCATGGTAATGCTCAACCGCGATTTTATAAAATGGGTGGTCATTTCCTTTGTAATTGCCACGCCCACTTCTTATTACGCCATGAACAAATGGCTTGAAAACTTTGCTTACAAAACTGTGCTCAGTTGGTGGGTTTTTGCGCTTGCAGGTTTGTTGGCTTTGGGAATTGCACTGCTAACCGTGAGTTGGAGAAGCTGGAAAGCGGCAACACGAAACCCGGTTGAGGCGCTGAGGTATGAATAAACTGAACGAATAAACTATAGTTGAATGGTGAAAAATTTTAAGATAGTATTTCGGAAAATAAAAAACGAAAAAAGTTTGTCAATCCTGAGATTGGCTGGTTTGGTACTGGCTTTTAGTATTGCAATTTTGTTAGTAGGCAATGTGACTTACCAAAAGTCATTCGACCGTTTTCATAAAGACTACGAAAGAATTTACAATGTATATATCGATGAGGTTTACCGGGGGACAAAAGATATTTATGGCGAATGTCCCCTGGCTGTTGGGGCATATTTAAAAGATTTATTTCCTGAAGTGGAAAGTATGGCGAGAACGAAAGACAATTCGGATGTGGTCATCGCTAAAGAAAATGGAAATGCTTTTAGCGAAAGTGTGTTGTGGACTGACCCCTCTTTTATTGACGTATTCTCACTGGATTTGCTCTCCGGCGACAAGTTTTCGTTTTTAATGCAATCAGGCGGGATATATATTGCAAAATCACTTTCTGAGAAAATATTCGGAAGTCTGAACCCTCTCGGGGAAATAATAAAAGTGAATGACAGGGATTACACTATTGCAGGCATATATAAAGATTATCCGCTTAATTCACACCAGAAATTTACCGCATTACTGCCGTTAAAGGACTACGTCTATCAATATGATTCGTACAATTGGGAAAGTACCGAATTCCTTACCTACATTAAATTCAAAAAGGAAACCGACCCGAAAGCTTTTGAGGTCAAAATACAGCGACTTGTCAGCGATTATTGGATTCCCTGGCTCAAGACACATTACAATTTGGATTATGTCCTTAACGATGAGAATTCAATGAAACTTAAACTTCTTCCTTTATCCGACATTCATTTGCACGGCTCTTTTGTTTCAAGTTTTGAAAAAGAAAGCAATGTTTCGGTCATCTACATTAGTTTGGCAATTGTTTTGGTGTTGTTGTTCATTGCTTATTTTAACCTCATGGGATTCGCTCTTTCGAAAGGGAAAAAGCACCAGTTTCAACTTAACATTAAACGATTTTTAGGAGGGACGAAGAAAGATATTACTCTTGCATTTATCGTTGAAAACCTGGTTTACACCCTGCTTGCTTTTCTGCTTGCTTTAGGAATTTCCGTTTTTCTGTATAACCTGAACTTGCCAATTTTAGCAGATCTCTCAAACATTGCTTTGACAACTTATGCCGCCCCGCTTGCTGAACTATTGGTATTTGCCGGCCTGATCGCGATTTCATGCGGAATAATTTTGGGGCTCTATTTTAGTCGAACCCGGCTAAAAACAAGCGTTGTTAAATCAACCGGTTACTCTGCGTTTTGGTTAAATCGCGTGATGTTGATTACACAGATGGCTGCTTCAATCATATTATTAATCAGTATAACAGGAATATATAAACAACTAAAATTTATATCGGCTTTTAATCTCGGAATCGATACCGAAAATGTTGTGATTATCAATCAAGCCTACAAAATCAGGAACCATTATGATGCATTCAGGAATGAACTAAAAAAATCTCCTTTAATTCAGGAAGTTGCCTGTTCAAATTCCTATCCTTTTAACGGCATGAGTACAGGAAGTTACATCCCTGTCGATTCGCCGGATCAAACGCCTTATCCATTTCCTTATTTCCAAACTGACATCGGTTTTCAGGGAGTATTCAATTATAAAATGGATGAAGGCCGGTGGTTCTCGGGTGAACCGGCAAGTGATAAAGATGCCATCATTTTGAATCAGACAGCCGTTAAGGAAATGGGGTTCACGAACCCTATCGGCAAAGAGTTTTACAGTGATTTGTCCAAAACCCGAAAAGCTAAAGTAATCGGAGTGGTTAATGATTTTAATTTCCGCTCATTGCATCATCAAGTAGAGCCACTTTTATTGACGCCTTTAAACAAAGATGATTACTATCGCTATATCGAAATAAAAGGGAATACTCCAAACCGTAAAATCCTTTTGGCAGAGGTTAGTAAGGCATGGAATAAAATAGTGGGAGATGAATACCTGAACTATTCCTTTCTTGACGACCGGATGGCTGTTTTGTACGAAAAGGAGATGAAAGCCAGGCGTTCTATTGGCATATTTAGTTTGATTGCCATACTGATTTCCTGTTTCGGCCTTTTAGGAACAGTGTTGAATATCACGAATGAAAAAACCAAGGAAATCGGCATCCGAAAAGTGAACGGAGCCCGCATCTCGGAAGTAATGGCCATGCTCAACCGCGATTTCGTGAAATGGGTAGCTATTGCGTTTGTAATTGCCACGCCCATTGCATACTACGCCATGAATAAATGGCTCGAAAGCTTCGCCTACAAAACCAGTTTAAGTTGGTGGATTTTTGCACTGGCAGGCTTGCTGGCATTGGGAATTGCGCTGCTCACGGTAAGCTGGCAAAGCTGGAAAGCAGCTACGAGGAATCCGGTGGAAGCGCTGAGGTATGAGTAATTTAAACAAATCATAAAAACTTGCAGGAAACGATGAACTCTATAGTTTTTAAATCTATTTTCCGGGGGCTTCGCAAACAAAAGCTGATTGCGCTTATTAATTTCATTGGATTGAGTATTGGCCTCACATTGGTCATGTTTATTGCTTTTTACCTTAGAAATGAACTTCAGGCCGATAAGTTCCATCAAAATGCTCAAAGCATTTACCGGATCGAAGAACATATTCAATCGCAATCGGCTCCGCTTACCCCTCTTCCAATGGCGGGGGGGCTAAAAGATAATTTTTCTGATGTTTAACTCACAACACGAATTTCCCCTTTGTTTGAAGCTATTAAATATGTTACGGCAGGTAATAACAAGGTGGAAGTGAAGAACCCTCTTTTTGTTGATTCTACTTTTTTTCGGATGTTCTCTTTTCCAATAGCATACGGAGATAAAACTGGAGGTTTTAGCAATAAAAATGCGGTGGTATTAACAGCCTCGTTGGCCCAAAGACTTTTTGGCAAAGAAAACCCGCTTGGGAGGACAATAACTTTCTGCGGAAAAAAACCATACACAATCACCGCGGTATTAAAAGAATCCCCGGCCAATTCATCGATGCAATTCGATTTGCTTTTGCCCATTTCAAGCATGGCCGATTACCAAAGTTTCGACGAAAAAAACTGGGGGAGTAGTTCTTACCAGACTTTTATAGTTCTAAATTCCGATGTACATACATTATCCGAAAAGGTCAACTACAAGGTAAAAAAGGATTTTCCTGATTTTACAGCTTCTTTTTCATTCGTGCCTTTGCCCGAAATTCATTTCTCGCGAGATTCTCCTTTTGATTCTATTTTTAAACACGGCAGCAAAACTGAACTGTACGTTTTTTTACTCGTTGCCTTGGTTGTATTGCTCATTGCTACAATCAATTTCATTAACCTCAATGTTGCCTTTTCATCTTCACGGTTCAAAGGGAACGGGATCAGGAAAATTGAAGGGGCAAGCCAACTCCAACTCGTAGCCGGATATCTGCTTGAATCGGTTTTGATTAGCCTATCTGCCGCGATTGTTGCTGCCTTCCTTATCGAGCTGTTTTTCCCGCCATTTAACCGATTGTTAAGCAATCCACTGGAGCGGGAACAGTTGAGACAACTTTGGTTTTACTGCGCTTTAGCCGGAATGGGCTTGTTGACAGGTTTAATTGCCGGGGCTTATCCTGCTTACAAATTTTCACGTGTGTCACTCACATCCTTCATTCGCAATAAATACTATTCTCAAATCGGTTCAGAAAAATGGAGTGACCGTCTGGTGATTTTTCAGTTTACCATCTCAATAACATTGATTATATCAACTCTTTTCCTGAACCGTCAGATGGACTTTATTCAGACACGAGAACTGGGCTTTGATAAAGCGCAGGTATTATTTGTCCCACTTACTGATGAGTTGAAAAACAAGAAGGGAATTATAGTGGATCAGTTAAAAAATATTCCTGAAGTTGAAAGTGTGAGTACGAGCGACCGTATTCCCGGGCAGACTTTTGCGCAATGGGGACAAAAATATAGTGTAAACGGAGAAGAAAAAGATATCAGGTTTTATTATACAGGCGCTAGCAACGAATATATAAAAACGTTGGGACTCCAGATTTTACAGGGGAGAAATTTTGATCTGACACGACCGGCCGATCAATATTGTTTCCTGGTTAACGAGTCGTTTGTAAAGAAGTATGGGATTAACATTCTGGAAGAAAGTATTTTATGCGAGCATAAAATAATCGGCGTTGTAAAGGACTTCAATTTTGGTTCCCTATATAAAGACGTTGAGCCATTGGCCATTCGTTATAATAATGAGGATTGTAACATATTGATGATCAGGATAAAATCTTCAACATTTATGGGCATCTCAAGTCTTATAGGAACAATTAATAAAAGCATTTTAAAGGTAACCCCGAATGCGTTTTTTGAAATCCAGTTTCTCGACAATCAAATCCAAAACCAGTATGTAAAGGAAGTCAAAGCCTCACATTTGCTGAGTTACTTCTCCTTCTTTGCCATATTCATTTCCTGTTTGGGCTTATTTGCACTGGCTAAACTGACCATTAACAAACGCACCAAAGAAATCGGCATCCGAAAAGTAAATGGGGCAAAAGTTTCTGAAGTATTGGCCATGCTCAACCGCGACTTTGTAAAATGGGTAGCCATTGCCTTTGTAATCGCTACACCCGTTGCATACTATGCCATGAACAAATGGCTCGAAAACTTTGCCTACAAAACGAACCTGAGTTGGTGGATTTTTGCACTGGCTGGTTTGCTGGCATTGGGAATTGCATTGATTACTGTTAGTTGGCAAAGCTGGAAAGCTGCCACGAGGAACCCGGTGGAGGCGTTGAGGTATGAGTAAACGAAAAGCTTATAAAAATGGAAGATAACAGAAGAAAATTTATTCAAAAAGCTTGTTTCGCGGGAGCCTGCCTGTGTGGATTTGCATCCATAGCAAGGCCTGCATCATCAATCGAAAGTCAAGCCACAGAACCAGACCGCGATAAAATGCTGATGCAGGATTGGATTTCGACCTTGCTGGGAAGCATTGACGGACAAGAAGATGATGCCACGTGCCGAAAAATCATGAGGAATTGTGCCATAGCCCACTACAACCACATGCAGATGGACAATGTACTTGAACCGTACATCGGCGACCTTGAGAAGTTCCTTGGCCTTATGGAAGAGAAGTGGGGGTGGAAAATTGATTATCAAAAAGAGGCCGGGACCATTATTGCCAACGAAAACAAGAACTACTGCGTATGCCCTTTGGTAAACCGGGAGAAAGGTGTAAAATCTTCTGTATTGTGCTACTGTGCCGAAGGGTTCACCGAAATGATGTTTTCGAAAGTGCTTGGCCATCCACTGAAAGCAGAGGTCATTTCTTCTGTCCTCCGTGGAGATGCCGGTTGTAAATATAAGATCGCGCTGACCTAGACTAAAAAATAAATAACTAAAGCAAAAAAATGTTCAAACACTACTTATTACTGATCCTTAGGAACATCAAACGGAATAAATCTTCGTTTTTCATCAACCTGATTGGCCTCTCCACTGGTTTGGCCTGTGCGCTGCTGATCTACCTATGGGTAAACGACGAACTGCATGTGGACAAGTTCCAAGGCAGGGGCAGTCATATCTGCCAGGTTATGCAAAACTCGCCTTCGGCTAATGGTATTGTAACTTTTGAACCAACACCCGGTCTGCTGGCAAAAACCCTGATGGAAGAAATGCCCGAAATCGAATACGCAACATCGGTAGTACCTGCATCATGGTTCGACCAAAAAGGGATACTTTCTGTCGGGAAAAACAGTTTGAAGACTGACGGGCAGTTTGTCGGGACCGATTTTTTCAAAATATTCCCCTTTAAACTGATCATCGGAGATCCGGATAAAATTCTGGCCGACGACCATGCGGTGCTTTTGTCGGACGAACTGGCCTTGAAACTGTTCAATACCACCAACATTATTGGCGAAACTGTTGAATGGGCCCAGGAAGATTTTAACGGCACCTACAGGATTACAGGCGTTTTTAAAAAACCTGCAGCGAATTCAACCGCCCAATTCGACCTTTTATTCAACTACGGGCTGTTCCTGAAAAATTTCCCCAAGCTTCAAGACTGGTCAAACAGCGACCCCGCCACCTATATCACTTTGAAAAAGGGGTCAGATATCAATCAGTTCAATACCAAAATTGAAAACTTCTTAAAATCAAAAAATAATCAATCGAAATCGACCCTGTTTGTAAGGAGTTACTCCGACAAATACCTCTATGGCAAATATGAGAATGGTGTACAGGCAGGTGGCCGTATCGAATATGTGAGGCTATTTTCTATCATTGCCATATTCATACTTCTTATCGCCTGCATCAATTATATGAACCTTTCTACCGCAAAAGCAATCCACCGGATGAAAGAGATTGGGATAAAGAAAGCCATCGGTTCGAGCCGGAAATCATTGATTGGGCAATACCTGGGAGAGTCCATACTGATTGCTTTTGTGTCGTTAATAGGTGCGGGGGTATTGGTTGCGCTGCTTTTGCCCCAATTCAACGCGATCACGGGGAAAAACCTTGATTTGGCCTTCAATCTGAATATGGTCCTTTCTGTTCTTGGGATTACATTGTTTGCCGGGCTTGTTGCCGGCAGCTATCCGGCATTTTATCTTTCAGGCTTTAACCCCACAACAGTTTTAAGGGCAAAACTCAATACTTCGACGGGTGAATTAGGAGTGCGAAAAGGATTGGTCATTTTCCAGTTTACCCTTTCAGTCGCTTTTATAATTGGGTTGTTGATTTTAACCAAACAAATTGAGTTTACGCAAGCAAAAAACCTTGGGTATAACCGCGACAACGTTATTTACTTTTCGATGCAGGAAAAGGCCATCAACAATACTAGTGATAATGGGACCGCAGGGAAGCCGGAAAAAGAGACCGCTACTTTTTTGTCCAGGATAAAAAGCACGCCCGGTGTTGTCAATGCTTCAACCTTCTGGCAGAATATCGTGGCCCGTCATGGCAGTACTTCGGGGGTTAACTGGGATGGACAAAATGAGGGTGACAGGCTCAATTTTGCCTGCCTGAATGTTGGGGTTGATTTTATTGAAACACTGGGGATCAATATCCGGGAAGGAAGGGCTTTTTCAAGGGAATTTGGCACTGATAATTCAGCGATTATTTTTAATGAAACGGCCATAGAAAGTATGGGGCTGACAAATCCGGTTGGAAAAACCGTAAAGTTGTGGGGCAAGGACAGGCAGATTGTTGGCGTAGTCAAAGACTTTCATTTCGAATCGTTGCATAACAAGATCGGGCCTCTTTTTCTGATACCGGAGCCGCAATTGGATAATTATATTGTAAAAATAAGTTCTGCTGCTCCTGTAGAAACCATTGACCGGCTTAGGGAAATTTATAAAGAATACAATCCGGCGATCCCATTTGAATTTAAGTTTCTTGATGCTGATTATCAGGCCCTCTATCAATCGGAAAGTAAAACTGCCGCTTTGTCGGAATACTTTGCCGGAATTACCATCATCATCTCATGCCTGGGCCTGTTTGGCCTGGCTGCCTTTACTACCGGGCGGAGGCGCAAAGAAATTGGAGTACGTAAAGTGTTTGGCTCAAGCCGGCTTAGTATCTTTTACCTGCTATCGGGCGATTTCACCAAACAGGTATTGGCCGCAATACTGATCGCATCGCCGGTAAGCTATATTGCAGCTCGCTACTGGCTCAATACGTTTGCCTATAAAATAAACCTTGAATGGTGGTTTTTCGCAGGTGCAGGGATTATCGCGCTTTTCGTTGCCTGGCTTTCTGTGGGATCGCAGGCAATAAAAGCGGCAAACATGAATCCTGCAATGAGTTTGAAGGAGGAATAAAAGTATGGTGATTTGGAAATTAAGATTATGAAGTACATAAGTACGGCTACCCGCTCGATATTCCGGTTTAAAAGAAATTCAGCGATAAATATCATTGGGCTTTCGTGCAGTTTTGCCACGGCCCTGGTAATTTCAGTTTATATCATGCACGAATTTCAAATCGATAAGTTCAATAAAAACATCGATAAAATTTTCAGGATAGAACTGGGGGACGAAGAGAGCAGTCATGCCTACATGCCCGAAATCGTTGCCCGAAAAATTGCAGAAGACTTGCCTGAAGTTGAAAATTTTGTACGGTTCGGCATCACTGAAGGTGACGATATCCTGAAGTACAACGAAAGGGCATTGGTAATCAATGATTTTCTGTTCGCAGATAGTTGTATATTTGATGTATTTACCCTTCCTTTTGTTCAGGGAAACCCTTCAACGGCCCTTCAACAACCCTTTACACTGGTACTGACAGAAAGTACGGCAAAAAAAATTTTCGGTTCAGAGAATCCGGTAAATAAAATCCTTAAATACAACAATTACTTCAATTTTACAGTGACCGGTGTCATCAAAGATATCAAAGATTTCCATATTTCGATAAAAGCACTGGCTTCGTTTGGCAGCCTGGCTGTGATGAATGGTGGGGGTAACCTGGGATATAATAATTGGTCGTACCCATCGTATCTGATGTTGGGGCAAGCGAATTATGATATAAAATCAATCGAAAAGAAAATCAACGAGGGCTTCAGCAAAACAGACTATTGGAAAGATAAGCAACCCAAATTCAAACTGAATAATTTGGCTAAAGTGTATTTTAGCCGGAAAGTTCTAGCCAATCACGCAAAAACCGGGAACCTGCAATTTATTTTTATATTGGGTTCAATAGGTATCCTGACTATATTTCTCGCATGTATCAATTTCATTAACCTTGAAGCTTCAAAAGGGATACTGAAACAAAAGGAAATCGGGATAAAAAAGATATTAGGGATCACTAAATTTCAGTTGTCGGCACATTTTTTTATTGAAATTTTTATCGTCAGTTTCGTTTCAATGCTTATTGCTTTCCTGTTCTTGAAAATTTCACAACCTCATCTCACCACACTTCTGGGGACTGATTTTCCTTTTCAGCAGTTATATTCTTTCAAAGGGTTTCTATCCATTTTGATGATATTACTAACTACAACGCTATTTGTCGGGGCTTTCCCTGTGTCCGGAGGCTCCTTCTTCTTTTTTACAAATACAAGTAAGTCCTTACTTTCAGGAAAAAGCAACATGCCCGGGAAATCGCTCATTGTGTTCCAGTTTTTGCTGTCGATAGTCCTGGTTATGACCACCACATTCACATATAAACAGTTGAATTTCATGAAGAACAGCGACTTGGGATTTGAAAAAGAGCATGTTGTTATTGTCCGAATGGGTAGCGATATTAAAAATAACGCAAGCCGGCAACAAATTTTAAAAGAAAAACTGCTAAACGATCCAAGTATCGTTGAGGTTTCTTTTGCTTGCCTTGAACCTGGAATTGGCTGGTGGTCGGCAGGCGCTGAAATAGATGGCGAAAAGAAAGATGTAAATGTAAATTCAATTGACCCCGGATTTTTAAGTACGCTGAAAATCGGATTAATTGCCGGCAGAAATTTTTCGGCGGAAACGGAAGCAGATAAAGGAAAAACATTCATTTTGAACGAGAGCGCGGTCAAGCTCTGGAACATGGGTTCACCTGTTGGAAAAGTGATTAAAAGCGACATTGGTGAAGGTACTGTTATCGGGGTAACAAAAGACTTTCACTTTAATTCGTTGCACACACCAATCCGGCCACTGGTTTTTTACAATGATCCAGGAATGTATAATAAATTGATAATAAGGTGTGTTCCGCTGAATATCACTGCCGCACTGGCCCATATTCAGGAGGTTTGGAAAGAGATCAGTCCTGATATCCCCATCGAATATAGTTTTCTCGATAAAACTTTCGATTCGAATTATCGGGCTGATGATGATTTCAATAAATTATTGGGAACATTTTCTTTGCTTGCCATTTTGATTGCATGTATGGGAGTGTTTGGCCTTGCCTCGTTTCTTGCAAGCCGACGCACCAAAGAAATTGGCATACGCAAAGTAAACGGCGCCCGTGTAACGGAAGTCATGGTTATGCTTAACCGCGACTTCGTAAAATGGGTAGCTATTGCTTTCATCATCGCTACTCCTGTTGCT
>Ga0310040_1001963_pt1 | contig 13752 bp, 23 predicted proteins | sample EPASupsiteHSE623_FD_200237 | JGI IMG/M metagenome (GOLD analysis project Ga0310040, IMG submission 200237) | Bioremediated contaminated groundwater from EPA Superfund site, New Mexico - Sample HSE6-23 (v2) (version 2) | ecosystem: Environmental > Aquatic > Deep subsurface > Groundwater >... | reverse complement strand
GGTGATGTCTGCAAACCACGCAAGCAAGCCTACGAATCCGGCTCCGAGGATGGTGATTACCGGGATGTAGCGCTCAAGAATCTTTTCAGTCACGCGCGGATCCTGCCTGAATCCTGGGATGAGGAGCCCTGCGCGTCCAAGCTGGTCAGCCACCTGCCGCGGGCCCATCCCGGTGCTTTCAACCCAGAACCATCCGAAGAGGACTGAGAGCGAGACAAGGGCGAAGCCGTATGCGAGGATGTGCAGTATCCCGTCAGCAGTCATTATCGTGCCGAGGTATCCCTGATACCCTCCGGGAGTGAAGAGCGGCGACTGCAGGGGAGTGAGGTAATATGCGATTCCGTCAATGGGCGTGGAGCCCGAGCCGTAGTTGCCAAGTATTGGCATCCCTGCACCGGCAAGGAACATCCCCATAAGCTGCACGTTCAAAAGAACCGCCGAGGCGAGGATGACGGGGATGTTGCTTACGTAGAGGAACTTCAGCGGGTAGCGCGCCCCAAGGCCGCGTGCCCTTCCATAGGAGAGCGGGAGCTCGATGCGCATGCCCTCTGCGTAGACCACGACAAGGAACACGATGACTGTGAATATCAGCGGGAGCAGGGCCCAGAACGCGCTTGCGACGTTGCCTTCCGACACGTACTGTATCGCCTGGAACACCAGTCCCGAAGCCATGCCGCTGCCGCTTGCGGAGATGAAGCTGAACGCGCCGAGGAAGAGCGCCTGCGCCACTCCTGCGGCGATGAACAGGCTGATTCCCGAGCCGATCCCGTACTTCTGCAGGACCTCGTCAAGGTAAAGAAGGATTATCGAACCGAGCGCGAGCTGGAAGGCGACGATTGCCATAGTGGCGAACATGCTGCCAAAAAGCGGGGCGGTTGAGTTGACGGGGATGTAGCCGGACCAGACGTAGATGATTGCCTCCAAAAAGCTCAGGCCGATTGCGAGGAGCTTCTGGAATCCCTGGAAGAGCTTCTTGTTCTCCGGATTTGAGAGGTCGAGGTTGATGATGCGCGCGCCTACTGCAAGCTGGAGGAAGATGGATGCGAGCACGATTGGGCCGATACCCGAGGTGATGAGCGAGCCCATCTTGCTTCCAAGCAGGATTTCGAGCTGCTGGAAGGACTGTATCTGGGTGCTCATGGCGTTTACGCCGATGGGGTAAATCTGGCCTAGTATGAAGAATATGAGCAGGCCCGCAAGTGTCCAGTAGAGCTTCTTTTGCAGCGACGGCGGGCGCGCTGGCGCACCGACTTCAGGCAAAACGTCAATTATCGGCTTGAAAACTTTCAACACGTCCCAAAACACCCTCTGTGAAACGACGAAAAAGGCTCTCTCCAAAACGATACGTTTGGAGGACACGGCAAAACGCCAGTTTGCATTTGCCGTTTTGCCTATAGCGCAACCGAAATTATTTCGACTTCGCCATCGGTTCGCTATAGTAAACTATTGCGCCAGTGCATTTAAAGATGACGCAATGCAGGAGGCGCTTTTGCTCCTGCATTGGAAAAAAAGAAGAAATGAAATTAGGCCGACTCGAGCACCTGGCCGCCTGCCTTGGTGATCTTTTCCTTGGCAGCAGCTGAGAACGCGCCTGCGCTTATCTTGAGCGCTGCGGAAAGCTTCCCCTGGCTGAGCACCTTGCAGCGGACCGGGAGCGTGACGTCGTACTTTCCTTCCACGGACTTGTACTTGCCTGCCTCGACGTTCCTCTGCAGCTGTGCAATGGTAATCTCAGTGGTAAGTGCGGACTCGGAGTTGCGGTTGACAAAACCGTGGCGCCTTGACTTGTTCAGGCCCTCCTTGATGGTCTTGAGCCACTTGTGCTTGTGGTAGCCTGCGCGTCCCACTCCACCGCGGGTACCCTTGCCACGGCCGTTCTTGGTGTTGCCGCGACCGTACGAGCGGTTGCCGAGGTACTTGCGCTTCTTGCTCTTGATTCGCCTTGCCATAAAAATCACAATTGCAAATTATCCTAAATCATGGACGCTATTAGCGCTTCCATTTCCTTGTCGTTGCGCACGCCCAGCGCGCCGTCGGGGAAGACTCCCTTGATTGAGCCGAATCCCTTACGGGGCGGGCTGAGCCGGAAGATTGCCTTTACCTGCTTGACGCGGGTAAGCCGGGTTGTCCCTGCAAGAACCGCTGCGGAAAGCTCCTTGATGGAGCTGAATCCGGACTTGCTTGCCTTGAGGTAATCGTCAGTAAGGCCTTTGCCATCTGCAGTGCGTCCCCTCTTTGAGAAGAGCGCCTCAACTGCCTTGGCGCTTGCGGGGCCGAAGGTGATGAAGTCCTTTGCCTGCTCAATCATGCCGCGGTCTATTGCGTCGTTTGGCAGGATTGCGCAGTGGAACTTGCGCGAGAGGTTCATCAAAAGCATGGTGTGCTCTATCGTGCGGGGAGTGGTCCTCATTCCGCGGATGCGCACTACTATGATGCTGCCGCCGTCAACGGGCTTTGCCTTGTGGGCTGCTGTGTGTGCGGCTGATTTTGGTTGTTTCTTGTCCATGAAAATCAAATCCTGAAATTTATGCCTTCTCTGGCTCGGCTGCTGCCGGTACCTCGACAAGCTCGTCAGCGGGAATCTTTGCGACCTCTGCTGCGATGTCGTCGTAGATGCTGCCGCCCTTTCCTGCCTTGAGGCTGTTGAGCGAGTCAAGCGCGTCAATGGTGGCGAGCACCATGTTGAGCACGTTGCGCGTGCGTCCCTTTGCAAAGGTCCAGGCGTCCGACACTCCTGCGAGCGTGAGCACCTTCTTTGCCACTTCGCCTGCCACGAGGCCTACTCCGCGTGGTGCGGGCTTGATTGTAATCTGCGTGCTGGAGTTCTTGCCGATGACTTCGCGGGGCACCGAGTGTCCCGTCCCGCATCCGCACTCCCACGAACCGCATCCGAGGCGGACCTTGATGACGTGCTTCTTGGCGTCCGAGATTCCCTCTGCGATTGCGTCGCGTGCCTCGACGGCCTTGCCGATTCCGAGTGCTATGTATCCGCGCTTGTTTCCAAGTGCGACGAACGCTTCCATCTTCTGCTTGCGGCCCGATGCGGTCATGCGCTGGGTGCTGCGAAGTGCGAGAACCTCTTCCTTCAAGTCAGGAAGAAGCATGGTGACGATTTCGGGCTCGAGTATCTTCTGGCCCTTCTCAAGTATCTGGTCAATCGAAGTGATCTCGCCCGACTTGACCTTACGGCCTAAAGTGGTCTTTGGAGTCCAACCTGAAAGGTCGATGACGCGCTCTTCGCGGGGTCCGTTGCGCCTGCTGTTTTTGAATCTCATTTCTTGTCAACCTTCTTGGCCCCTTTGGGCTTTGCGGCTACGTCCGCCTTTAGGATTGCTTCCTTTGCCTTGGCAAAGTCAGCTGCGTTCTTCAAGTGCGAGCCTGAGATGCGCTCAGCCGGCGGGAGCTTGTCCTCGTTGAGCGAGGACTCCAGGCCTGCGTCGATTGCGCCCTTCTGCGCACAGAACACGATGCTTCCCTGGGTGTTGGTGTGAAGCCCGATGTCGAGTATGACTTTTGTCACGCCTGCAGCCTTTGCCATCTTGGCCACGAGCATTCCAGTAAGGTATGCGGAAGGCGCGTTGCACTTTCCTGCAAAACCGTATTCCTTGAGCGCCTGCGAAGTCGCGTGGGCAACAGTTACGTCACCCTTTTCGGACAGCTTGGAAACGTGGACAACTACGTAGCGGTTGGTCTTGCGGACAACCATTCGGGGAATACCCGACTTGAGGAGTCCGAGCCTGCGCTGGTAGTCAGTGCGTCCTGCGCGGCGCCTGCGGAAGTGTACCAGGAAATTTGGTCCCTTTGCCTTAGTCAAAATCAAAACACCTAATAATTATTTCAAGTATCCCTTTGCAACTGCGTGCGAGAGCAGGTGCTTCTTGTCGCGGAACATCCCGCCCTTGACCTGCGAATAGAGCTCGCGGTAAGCGCCGTCAGCAAGCCTTGCTTTGAGGTTCACAAGGACCTTGCGCTGTGCGCGAACCTTGCGGACCCAGCGGTCCTTGCGGGTCAGCTTTGCAAACTGGCTGCCCTTCCTGCTTCCGCTTCCACGGCGCCTGCCTGCCTCCTTGTTGGCCTGCTTTGCGCGTGCCTTGGCACGTCCGACTCCCTTTGCGGGCTTTATCTCGATCGCGCCGGTCTTGACAAGCTCGCGCATGTCGTCAGCAGTGAGCGCTTCCTTTGCGGCCTTGTAGTCGCGGATTGCAATGCGGCTCTCGCCGACCTTTGCGAAGCGTGAAACAACTCTCTTTGTAGTCTCTATTGACACATCAATGCACCATCAATCTATTTTGCCTTGGGGGCCTCTGCGGCCTTCTTGTCTGCTGCTGGCTTTGCCGACTCCTTTGCCACAGCCGCCTTCTTGTCAGCGGGGTTCTTGCGTGGAATTCCGGAATTGTAAACGCGGATGCCCATTGCAGTCGCCTTTGCAAGCAGCACTACGCGCTTTTTCTTGCCTACAGTCCGGGCAAAGTAAATGCCATCTGCCTTTGCGTCGCACGCCGCGAGTTCAACCTCGTTGTGCACGACCTTGAGCATCTTGCCGTTGCGCATCCCGCGGGTGTCCTTGGGCGAACGGTAGCCGATGCACGGGAGCGCTCCGCACCACTTGAGCATCACGCGCTGCTTGTTGTCGATACCGCGGGGCTTGCGCCACGCCTCTCCGACGCGCTTGTCTACAGAGCGGTTCTGCCTGACGAACTTCGGGTGGATTGCTGCCATAAAAATCACAAATATCTTTTTTGCATTTACTTAAGCGTAATAAATTCCGTCCTGGAAGACACGGATGTCCTTGTTGGTGATGCGCGTTGCCTTGGCGATGTTGTTTGCAGTCTGGCCGACGTCATCCTTGCTCGGGCCTTCGACAGTGATGTCCTGGCCTGCAACCTTGACCTTGGTCTTTCCTGCAATCTTTGCCTTTCTCGCGAGCTTTTCTCCAAGGAAGTTCTTGATGAACACTTCCTGTCCCTTGACTTCAACGGATACCGGGAAGTGGGCGTATACAAGCGAGAGCTTCTTTGAGTACGGGGTTGCAAAGCCCTTGATCATGTTGCGCACGTGCGCCTCTGCGGTGCACACTGCGGACTTGACCTTGCGGCCCTGCTTGCCAATCGGCTCGAACGAGACCTTGCCAGCCTCAATCGTGACCTTGACAACGTTCGAGTCGTAGTAGTGCTCGAGCACTTCGGCGCCCTTGCTGACTGTGACCTTGTTCTTGGACGTTGCGACGGTTATGCCAGACGGGATTTCCATAAAAACCACAATAATCAATAAACGAATGCCAGGAGCCTTCCGCCCACTCCCTGCTCGCGTGCCTGCGCGTTCGTCAAGAGCCCCTTGGAGGTGCTGATGATGAGCATGCCGACGTTGCGTGCGGGAAGGTAGCGCTGCTCCCACTTCTCCCACTCATCCTGCTTTGCGGAAAAGCGGGGCGAGACGATGCCGCAGTTGTTGACCTTGCCCTTGAGGCCTACGCGGATGTTGCCGCTCTTGCCGTCCTCGCGGAACTCGAAATCGCCAATGTAGCCTTCGCGCTGCAGTATGGCGAGGACTTCGCGGATGAGCTTGGACGCCGGCACGACTATTTCGTGCTTGCCCTTGCCTTCCGATACCTTCACCGCGTTGAGCGCGTTTGCGAGATTGTCAGCCATGAATATTTACACCAATTTTAGCCGTACTTCTTGAAGCCCAGGTCTACCGCAGTCTCGCGGAAGCACTTCCTGCAACAAAACAGGCCGTACTTACGGATGAGCCCGCGGACGTTCCCGCATCTCCAACAGCGGCGGTTGCCGCGCATTTTGTACTTGCTTTCGTCTTTCTGCAAAGAGGTTTTCACCTAATAATGAATGTAACTTATGCCCCGTCTTCGTCTGCGGAAGCCGAGATCAACTTGACGCTGAAGTTCTTTGTCATGAACTCCTGCGCCTCCTTCTTGCCTACGCGCTGCTTGCGCGGAAGCTTCTTGGGCTGTATCTTGCGCCTCTGGACGCGCACACCTGCCTTTACAAGCGTGATGCACACATCAAAGCCCATCATCCCGATTTTGGGGTCGTACTTGATTCCTGGGAAGTCAATGTACTCCTTGATTCCGAACGCAACGTTGCCGTTGTCGTCGAAACTCCTTTCGGAAATCTGGTGGTCCGGAACCTCGAGCGCTTTCTTCAAAAGCTCTGAGGACTCCTTTCCGCGAAGCGTGACCTTGCAGCCGATGTTGTCGCCCTGCCTTATCTTGAAGGTGGGGTTGCGTTTCTTGGCCTGCGTGTATACTGCCTTGTGGCCTGAGATGCGCTCAAGCAGGACGCGTGCGTTCTCAAGCTCCTGGCCTGGTGCGCCTACGCCGCAGTTGAGCGTGACCTTGTCGATGCGGATTATTTCGCTTGCCATAAAACATCAATCTTGTAAGTAAAATCTACTGGAACCCTGAGTTGACCACGAACAGGTAATCCTTGCGCGTTGTGAACTCCTTGCCGTCGTGCGTCTTGAGCTTGGCGTCCGTTGCCCTGCTCGCCTCGCGCTCGATGAGCGCCTCAAGCACTGCCACGACTCCTGCGTGCACGCCCTTGTCGATGAGGCAGGTTGCGCCCTTCGAAAGTGCAATGTAGTCCTCGACCTTCTGGCTTGGCACCGCAATCTTGAGCGTGCCGCCGGTCAGGTACTTCTTGCCGTCCTCGACCATTATGTTGCGGCCGTCGTGCAGTCCCAGCTGGAACTTGTTCTTTGCAAGCTGCTTCTTTGAGGCAATCCTGCAGAGCTTGTGTGCCATCAGGTCCTTTGCGACCGGAGTGAATGCGAGTTTTCCCTTGAAGATGGTGACGCGGATGTGCTTGTCTGCAAGGGGGATTGAGATTACGTCCATCAGGCCGATCGGGAATGACGGGTCGGCAACTGCCTTGCCGTCGACTATGACCTGGCCTGCACGCAAGAGCTTGCGTGCCTCACGCGCGTTCTCAGCAACTGCGAGAATCTCTACAAGGAAAGTTGCAATCGGGAGTGACTGGTCCTTCTTGTGCGCACCTGCCGAGGCCTTCCTCAGGTAAGTGTACTTCTTGGGCGAAATAGGCATGGCCTTGGGCCTTGCCAGGCGCTTCATATGCCTCTTCATTCCGTGGCTTGCCATAAGTGTTTTTTACCTCGAAAATTACGCAGTCTGAGCCTGCTTTGAAACGGGCGCTGCGGGTTTGTCTTCTGCTTTCTTTTCCTCCTTCTTTGCAGGGGCTGCAGCGACGGGCTTTGCCGTCTGCTTTTCGTCCTTGCCGGAGTACTTCTCGATGATTTGGAGGTTTGACGAGTCGAAGGGCACGAACGAGCGCTTCTTGCTCTTGCGTCCCTGGACGGTCATTCCCTCTACGAATACCTTGAGCGTCTTGTAGTCGACTTCTGCGACCTTGCCTGTCTGCTTCTTGAAAGTCCCGCGCATCACCTTGACGGTGTCGCCACGGCGCACGAGTACGGTCTTTGAGCCGACCTTCTTGCGTATCTCCTTTGCAACGTTGCAGTGGAGGAACTGGCGTGCAAGGTGAAGCGGCGCCTGATAGCGCTCCTTCCTCTTCTTACGCGGCTGCTTTGAAACAGTTCTTGAGAATTTCATGAAAAATCACGTGTAAATATCTAGATGACTGCTGAGGAGAGGGGCACGACCTTGGGGAAGCGCTCCGCGATTTCGCGTGCAACTGCGCCCTTGATTTCAGTTCCCTTGGGCAACCCTGCGTCGTCGATGATGACGCAGGCATTGTCCTCGAACTTTACGCGCTCCTTTCCGCGCCTGAATGCGAACTTCTGGCGGGTGATTACTGCGCGCTCCTTCTTCTTGACCATCTCGGGCTTTCCCTTCTTGACGGACACGATTACGATGTCGCCGATTCCCGCAGACGGGTAGCGGCGAAGCCTTCCGTGGCAGCCGATGACTCCGATGATCTCGACGATTTTTGCGCCGGAGTTGTCATCGCAAGTGAGGCGGCTCCCGATTGTGAGCGACTTTGGAATGCGTGCTGTGAGTCCCTGCATTGTAAATCACGAATAAAAATTAATCCTTCAAAACTGCCGTGACGACGTGGCTCTTGGTCTTTGAGAGCTTGCGGCACTCGACGAACTTTACGTTGTCCCCTTCCTTGACTTCCATTCCGTCAGGCACGTGGACGTGGAGCTTGGTCCTGCGCTTTTCAACACGCTCGAACTTGGGCACCTTGCGCAGGTAGTCAATCGAGACCACTGCAGTCTTGTCCGCCTTGCGGCTGACCACGAGTCCTGTGAATATCATTCCGCGGGTCGAGATGACCTTTGCGGATTTTGCGTCGGATTTGTTTTCCATAAGCTCAACTTCTTTTCATCTTAGCCTGTTACGCCTCAAGAGGTCTGAGACCTTCTTGGTGCGGTCCTCGGGACGAAACCTTAACCAGTCTCCCTTGATTGGCGCTTCGGGATGGCCTTCGAACTCGAAGACTGTTCCCTGCTTTGGGACTAGTTTGTCGCCCTTTGCGGTCCGGATTACGAAGTTGTCCTTCGTCTCGTCAACCACTTTTCCCTCCAAGCCGATGAGACCTTTGCAGGGCGAATCCAGGACTTTGGCGGAAAGCCCGATGAGCTCTTCGCACAAGAATCCCATGCCTTGCTTTTGGCTTCGGCGAAAGGGTGCGGACGTCTTTGCGTCCATCAATATCAAATCTTGCATATGATGCAATAGCCGTTTTGGCAGATGCAAAAAAATGCGGAAGCAATTATTGCAAACCAAGGTTTTTAATTGCTTCCTTGGGATACCCCAAGGTTACCAGGTAATCCATCGCCTTTTCCAGGTGGTTTCCCTGCAGGATTATCCGGCCGTCCTTTGCGGTCCCTCCGCACGCGAGCCGGTTCTTGAGTTCCTTGCCGACCTTGTTCAGTTCGTCCTCCTCGAGGCCTTCCACGACGGTGACGAGCTTGTTGAAGCGCTTCTTGGTTGCGAACACGCGCAACTGCTTGGTGGTCTCCTTCTCAAGCGTCCTGCACGCGCAGATGTCCTTGGGAAGGCCGCATTTGGAACAGATATCAGACATTCTTTCTTAACACTCCGAAATATTTTCCGCCTTTTTTTCGGCGTTTGATAATAGTAGCGATAAACCCTTATAATACAGGCACTGAGCTTGCTTCCCCTCTGGGAATTTACCACCATGCAGGGAATAAACTTGAAAGTTACAACGGTGCAACCCTGCATTTTTGAGAAAGCGCAAGCACTGCCTTGCTTGGGCCTTTCGACTAACAGCCCAATAATATAATAAATCATTAGATTTAATGAACTGTTAGGTGGTTTGGATGTCGAACTTCATAACAGTCAACGTAAACGGCCAGGTCACGCTCCCGGCACGCGACAGGAAAAAACTAGGTATAGCTCCCGGAACTACACTCTGCGTGGTCGCGCAAAAGAACGGCCTCCTTTTGCAGAAGGCAAAACCGGTGACCGAGGACATATTAGTCAAGATACGCAGACTCGCGGACGAGAAGGGGCTCACGCAAAAGGACATAGTCAAGATTTGCCGCGAGGTACGGGCCGAAGTATACAAAGAAGAGTATGGGGAAGGATAAGCTGGTAAAACATGGTTGTACTTTTTCTGGATGCGAACGTGCTCGTGTCCGCGATTATGGAACGGGACAGGCGCGCAGTCAACCTAGTGTTTTCTGAAGGCCACAGCTTGATAACCAACGAATATGCGATAAAGGAAACACGCCGCGCACTCCTGCATGCCTTTGGGCTTTCGCAGGAAGAAGCAGGAAACGCAATTGACAGGATACGCAGCCGTTGCATAGTCCTGCCCTCACCTAAAGTGGAAGCCTGCAGAAAAATCGTCATCGACGACCACTCCGACAGGCCCATAGTCGCAGGCGCGATTGCCGCACGCGCGACACTAATCACGTTCGACCACAAGCTGAGGGTGCAGGCTAGAAAATATGTTGAGACGAAGATGCCGTAAACAGCAAGCTAAACGCTAATGTTTTGAAATGAAAAAATTGGAAAAAAATTAGACTTTCTCTCCCTTCTTTGAAAGGGAAAGCTTGATTGACGCGCGGACCTTCTTCAGCTCGCGGAACTTGCCGTTGTTGGGCTTTCCTGCGCTGTGGATTGCGCCCATGTTGTGCGCTATCTCGGACTCGATTTCGGAAAGCTTCTTCTTGAGAGCCTCCTTGTCCATTCCTGCGATTTCGCGCTTTGTGATGATTGCCATAAAAATTACCTTCGAAAACTAAAATGGGGAGTTACTCCTTTGCAGCCTCGGCGGCCTTTTCTGCAGCGGGCTTGGCGTCGGCCTTTGCCTCTGCCTTGGCTTCGGGCTTCTTCTCCTTCTTGGAGGGGGCCTTCTTTTCTGCTGCCTTGGCTTCGGGCTTCTTCTCCTTCTTGGAGGGGGCCTTCTCTTCCTTCTTGGCCGGGGCCTTCTTTGCTGCCTCGAGCTTGCTGTCTATTGTCTTTTCCAAGTCGGCGTCAGCAGTTGCCGGAGCCTCGTCCTGGCTTGCTGCTGCGACCTCCTCTTCAAGTGGCTTGACTGCGAGCTTCAGGTTGAGCGCCTTCATGTCGTAAGCGTCAGGGTACTTGACCTTCGGCGATGCGATTTTTACGCTCACTCCGATGGTTCCTGCCTTCAAATAGCAAACATAGCGTCCCTCGGGAATCAGGTGAACCGGGTCTCCTGACTTCTTGAGGTGGCCTGCGTAAATCTTCATGGTCTTTGCCTTGCCGCCCTTTCCGACGACTTTTCCTGCAAGGCGGACTTCTGCACCGACAGCTCCTGCTGCCATGATGTCCTTGAGCGTCATTCTCATAATCTGCTTGATGTTGCCGCGAATCTCAATCTGGCGTCCGATTTTCTCTGCCATCAGGGTTGCGTCAAGCGAGGGGTTCTCGACCTCGATTACGTCAAGCTGGGGGTTGTCCACTCCAAAGCGCGCTGTGAGCTTCTCGCACAGGTCCTTGATTGAGCTTCCCTTCTTTCCTACTACGACTCCGGGCCTGCGCACGTAGATGATGATGCGCGTTGCCATCGGCGTCTTCTGGAGTATGACTTGTGAAACGCCAGCGCGGTCCATTTCCTTCTTTATGAATGCGCGGACCTTGTGGTCGGAAATTGCCTTGTTGATGAACTTTCTTTCAATGCCCATTTCTATGCCCCCTTAATTTCCGCCTTTGCGGCTGCTGGTGCAACGGCCGGCTTGACGGCCTTCTTTTCTGCTGCCTTTGCCTCGGGCTTTGCGCCAGCGGGCTTTTGAGCTGCCGCCTTCCTGGCTGCGGCCTTCTTCTTGGCCTTGCCTGGCAGTGCGGGCCTCTCTTCAACAGTAATCTCCATCCTTGCGGTGACGTAGTCAGAGCGGATGGCCTGCTTTCCGTAACCCAGTGCTGCTCCGCCGACCCAGGTCCTGCGGTAGCGCGGGAGTACGTTCTGCTTGTATGCGCACGCGGACTTGACGCAGAGGAGCCTCTCGTCGAGCCCCTTCTTGGTCGCGTTCGCGATTGCGTTGTTGAGTACTGCAAGTGCGGCGCGGCACTCCTTCTTGGGGAAGCGTCCTTTGCGTCCTCCAAGCTGGGAGCGGTGCCCTACGCCGGTGTTGAACTTCTTGAAAAGGATGGGAATCTTGAGTGCAATCGCGTCGTCAAGTATTGAGCGCGCCTTGGCTACGTTCCTGTGGCGCAAAGCAGCGCAGACGTTGCACAGGTCCTTGTAGGAGATGTCCAGGTCGTATCCCTGGGCCTGGCCTACCTTGGCCTTGTCATCCACTTTCACTGAATACTTGTAAAGTCCCATCTGAATGTTACACCATATTCTCTACTTGAGGTCAACTGACTTGCTTCCGCGGGTTGCGCCGATTCCGGGGCCGGAGTGCTTGACCATCTTTGTGGTGTGTGCGTACTCGCCGAGGCGGTGCCCGAGCAATTCAGGCGTTATGAGCAGGTCCTGGTATTCCTTGCCGTTGTAAACCTTGATGTGCATCCCGAGCATGTCCGGGATTATCGGCATCTCGCGCAGGTGCGTCTTGATTACCATCTTGTTCGCTGCCTTTTCCTTGCGTATGTGCGCAAGGAACGCCTTGATCTTCGGGGCGTTGCGCTTCAAAGTGCGGCGCTGGTTGGACGGAAGCGTAAGCAGGAAAGTGTCAAGCGGCATAGCCACTAGCTCCTCCGCAGTTTTTCCGTAATACAGAAACTTCTTTGCCAAACCATTTCACCTGATGAACATTTACTTCTTGGCTACGTCGGCCTTGATTTTCTTGCCGCGCTTGCGTCCGGTCCTGCTTGCCGCAATCAATCCTACCTTCTGTCCAGCTGGCGCGTTGCGCGAGATGGTAGTAGGCTTGCCCATCGACTTTCCTCCGTGGGGGTGGTCGTATGCGGACATTGCCGAGCCGCGCACCTTGGGCCAGAGCTGGCCGCGTGCGTGCATCGCATAGAACTTGTATCCGGCCTTCTTGAAGGGCTTCTCAGTCCTTCCGCCGCCTGCGCAGATTCCTATTGTTGCGCGGCAGCGAGGGTCGACAACCTTGATGATTTTCGATGAGAGCTTGACGTTGACATCGCCGTTTGTGTCGTCGCGTCCTACTATCATGATTCCTGCACCGCTTGTGCGGCCGATCTTTCCGCCGTCAAGCGGGCGAAGCTCGAGGTTGAACACAGTTGTTCCGTCGGGAATCATTGCAAGGGGAAGAATAGAGCCAGTAGTGACGATTGCGTTGTTGTACTCGAACACTTCTGGCTTTACGTACTCGTTGATGGTGCGAAGGTTGACCTTGTCGCCGATGCGCATTCCCTCTGGGGCAATGGCAGTGAACATGGTCTTGCCGTCGTCAAGGAGAAGCTCTGCAACGAGCGAGCGGCGGCCTGCGTCGTGGAGAAGCGCGGTGACCTGGCCCATCCCTTCGAGCTTCTGCTCGTAGGAGACATTGCCATAGTAGCGGTGTCCCGGAGTGCGGTACCGTGGCGAGCCGCGGCCGCGTTTTTGCGTTGTAAGATGAGTGCCCATTGATTTTCAACCCTAGATTAGCTTGAGCTTGCCTGCAATCTGCGATGCAGCGCCTTTCTTTGCGAACTTGACAATGGCCTTCTTGCGGCCGTTGATTGTGCGAAGCGTGTTAACTGAGACGATTTTCTCGCCCCATGTTGCCTCTGCCTCCTTCCTGATTTCAGGCTTGGTTGCGTCGTCCGTGACCACGAAAGTCAGAGTGTTTGACGACTCCATCGAGCCTGCGGCCTTTTCCGTTGTCAGTGCGTAGAGAATCTTCATGAAAATCACATGTAAAGCTTTTGCGTGCCGAGCTTGTCAACAGCGTCCTTGGTCCAGAGCGTGAGCCGTCCGGCGTCGCCACCGGGGCAGAGGAGTTCAACAGTGAGCTTCTCAACTGACACGACGTCGACTCCGGGCAGGTTGCGTGCAGCCTTCCAGATGCCGCTGTCCTTTCCGATGACTATGAGCACCGAGCTGGGAGTGCGGTATCCACCGCGGCGAAGCCTTGCACGGCCGCTTCTCATCGTGCGTGCGTTGTGTGCGCGCTCGATGTCAGCCTCGAAGCCCATTGCGACAAGAGCCGACTTGGCTTCCTTGGCCTTCTTGAGCTGCTCGATTGAAGTGTCAATGATGATTGGGAATGACGTTGCGTCCACGAACTTGTGCCCGCGCTTGACAACCAGCTCCTTTACGCCGGTTGCCGCGATTGCTGAGCGGATTGCGAAGTTCTTTTCCTTGATGTTGATGCGCTCGCGCAGGATCTTCTGGACCTTGGGCGGGTGTGCACGGGTACCGTGGG
>Ga0310040_1001955_pt1 | contig 13811 bp, 20 predicted proteins | sample EPASupsiteHSE623_FD_200237 | JGI IMG/M metagenome (GOLD analysis project Ga0310040, IMG submission 200237) | Bioremediated contaminated groundwater from EPA Superfund site, New Mexico - Sample HSE6-23 (v2) (version 2) | ecosystem: Environmental > Aquatic > Deep subsurface > Groundwater >... | reverse complement strand
GCGACGATCCCGCCGCCGAGCGAGACCAGAGACTGAATATATGTCTGCGCGTATTGCTGGCCGAGGTCTGTCCACGTCGTGCCGTAGTCCGTGCTGCGCAGGATTTTGCCGCCGGGATACGTCCCTGCGAGGACGATACCGCCGCCGAGCGAGACCAGAGACTGAATATATGTCTGCGCGTATTGCTGGCCGAGGTCTGTCCACGTCGTGCCGTAGTCCGTGCTGCGCAGGATTTTGCCGCCGGTTGCCGTCCCTGCTAGGACGATACCGCCGCCGAGCGAGACCAGGGACTGAATATGTGTCTGCGCGTATTGCTGGCCGAGGTCTGTCCACGTCGTGCCGTAGTCCGTGCTGCGCAGGATTTTGCCGTCGGGATGCGTCCCTGCGAGGACGATACCGCCGCCGAGCGAGACCAGAGACTGAATATATGTCTGCGCGTATTGCTGGCCGAGGTCAGTCCAAATCAATCCTATCGTATTGACGGCGACAAGCGCGTGCGTCAGAAACACCGAGCCCAACGTGTCGGAGTCAGACTCGCGATATAACATCAGCGCTGTATTCGGAGGCAGTTCCCAATCCACGACATTCTCCGTCGTGAGCGACGCCGTCCCGCGCACTTTTGCCGACGGCCCGCCAGGACCCAAAAACACACGACTATAGGTGCCGGGCGACGTCGCCTCCACAAAGAGGCTATACGCGTGTATCAGATGTGCCCACCCCGCACCAGGGGCCGGCAGGACGACCTGTCCCGCCACCGTCGGAGCCTCTTTCAGGACGCCCTGATACCGATAGGCGATCGGCATATCAAACGCTGTCTGGATTTTGCCGTCCTCATCGACGGCAACCGGCGCGGGGCTGCCCTCGAACTCTCCGACGAGTCCGACTTTCAGGTTTCCCGCCGAATCGCAATTGAGCGTCGTCGGAGCGCCCTCAAAATCACCTGTCAGCAGCGCCCGCAGGTTGCCGTCCTCGTCGACGGCAACGGTCACGAGCGTGCCGTTGTACTGTCCTTGTATGATCACCTCATTGCTGTAGTCCGCTGTCACAATCACACCTCCTGTCCGACGAGCGATCGCAGGTCGGCTAATGTTTTGGCACTCGCGGATATCGTGAGCGCGTCGGGTATCTCTACGTCGATACCAACCAAAAATGCGTGCGGGTCGCTGGCGTCCGTGTTCCACCCGCGCGCCTTGAGCGCGTAGGGTCCACCCTCCATGTCAAACTGGTCCCCGAACGCGATCTGCGAGTTGTCGCCGTGGTAGTCCTCTCCTCTCGACAGGGGGTAGATCTGAAACTCGTGATACAGGAGTTGCAGGTGGCCGCGCCCACGGTGGCCGCTCGGTACGAAAATCTCAACTCTACGGATCTCTCCGGCGGTCAGGAGCAGTATCTCCTCGTAGGGAGTTGCTGCCGCAGTACCGGCCGGGATCGAGATGTCGAAAAAAAAGTGCATCCTGTCACCTCGCGGGCATCGTCTTGATCGGTACGTATCGTGCCGATACGACGATCTCCGTTCCCACGGCGAGCGACCCGGCACCGGTGACCTTGAGACCCATCACCGGTGTCGGATAGGGGATATACACGCTGATATTTGTCGGCACGGCATCTCCCCCGACGGCAAACGTGCCGTACGTGGTGTTGGCGTCGAGATACTCCTCGCCTCTCTCGTCCACAAAAATCGGGCGCACGGTGATCGTCTCGCCGCTCGACGGCGTGCCGACTTTTGCAACGCGGAGGAGCAGGCGCACGGCGTCACACACCCCGATGTTGCGCGAGGGCGACCTGACGACCTGGCCGGACGCGACAACGTGCTCCTCAGACAGGAGCACCTCAACGATATCCTCGTAGATCACAGGTCGTGCCCCCCTCGCAGCATCACGTGATCGTGCTGGTCGCGCAGGCGGTCGAAATCCTTGACGACGCGATCGAGCTGCCCGACCTTGACGTAGATCACGCCCAGCATCGCGTAGAGCGGCCCTACGAGGGCAATCAGCACCGAAAAATCGAGAGTGTCCATGGGGACACCTCAATACTTTTGCACGGATTCGACGACGACTTTGACCGTGCCGTTTGTCCCGGCGGAGCCTGCGGTGATGTCGAGTTTGAGCTTGTCGATCCCCGCGAGGTTGTACCAGTCGTCGGGGTTCATCGGGTCCCCGAACGGGACCGGGAACGCGCTGTGTGGCTGGACACCGCTGATCGTCCCCGTGTAGTTGTCACTCGCGGTAGTGTCGAGAGCAACCGGGCTGCACTTGTTGACGGCCTCCATCGCGAGGATGTTGGTCACGGTGATCGGCGTGAGGTCAAACGCCAACTGCCAGTCTGCCATGGGGTAGATATCCCGAGCGGTCTGGTTGACGGCAATCGCTGCCGGCTCGACGACGCGCGGATACATACTGTTGATGTGTTTGAGCCAGGCACTGGTCTGGATCTCCATAGGCACGACGGCGTCGGAGTTTTCGGAGAGTTTGAGCTTGTTGGCGCCCTGCCACGGCAGATAGTCTGCCGCTGCCGCCCTGACGAGGAGCTGGCGGATTGTCTTGTCGATCGGAAGGTCAACCGGCTCGATCGTGCCCTCGGAGCCACAGGTGTACGCCCGGTGCTCCTTGGCCATCAAAAAGCCCACCGGCGTGACGGACTTTTTGTCAAACGCGTGAGCATACACCTCTAGCGTGCTCGCACTCGCAGCGGCGTCGGCCGTGCGGTAGTTGTGCGTGATCCTGAGCTGCGGGTTGATGTACCGGGTCGGGTCCCAAGCATACGACGGGTCGTACAGCCAGCGGCCAAAGTCGAGGTCAAACACCTGCCACGTCTGCACCGACGAGACATCGGTCAAAAAGCAGTTGAGCGGCGCTTTGCGGTTGTAGTGGTTGAGCGCCTGGCACTCGTATCCGTCGAGGCTGTGCAGGACAGTCGACCCGTCGATCAGCTCGATCTTGCTGATATCCCCGGCCGGGTGCGCAGTGAGCACAGTCCCGGCGGAGGTCACTTTGTTGGCGATCGAGATGCGGCTGATTGGTTTGCGCACGTCGATATCGATTGTTTTTGTCCCGGCGGTGGCATTGGATTCCGGCGCCAGGAGCGTTGCAATACGGTAGTTTCCCATTTTTCACGCCTCCTGTAGGGAGCCTACGAGGAGGCTCCCATGGCTGCAAGTCGCTTCGCGTGCAGCGCATCGCCGATCTGCTGGACACGCTGGTAGTTTGCAGCCGATCCGCGCGGCTGGCGATCGCTCAGCTGAGTGGCTGCGATTGTCGAGAGGACCGGCGCCATACCGGTGCTGTAGTCCGTCTTTCCGGCGGTGACACCCGCGCTGAAACGGTTGACGCCCTTTTCGGTGACGCCACGCTTGTATTTCTCAGTGCCGGCGGACCTGACGCCACCGGCGAACTTTGCGCCGATGTTGCCGGCGGTAATTCCCGCTACAAAGTTGTTCACGGCAGCCGCTGCGGCGGTGCTCCAGTCCTTGCCACTCTCAACGCCAGCTTTGTACTGTGCGCTGCGCCCTGCGGTGACAGTCGCCCACTTGTCTGCGACGGTCCCGACGTCCGGTACCTTTGGTGTTGCCATTTGTGATACATCTCCTCCCGCGACCCCACCCCGCGATCCGGGTTTGAGCATAGGTATATATATCGGGGTATATCAATCTTGATGTGTCCATCAGGTATAGGTGGACTTGGAGGTAGATACCGGACAATGACAGCACAAAAACCGCAAAACCAAAAAAAGGAGCCGCGCGAGTGGGAGCCAAAAACATCAGACTGCTATCTCGTCACCGGTGGCCAACTCACGAGGCTGCGGGACGCACATACACGCGAGGAGCGGAGCAAGATCATCAGTGAGATGTGGAGCCAAAAATACAGGAGCGACGCATGCACACAAAAATGAGAGTCTCATATGAACCGCGCCTCGTGACGGAGTACGTCACCGCGACGTGGCCGGACGCAACGGTGCTCTACGACGTCCCTCTGGGGCCCGTGCCGCAAAACCTCGCGCAGAAAGTAGGCGAGGCACAGGCGGCTCGTATCGCACGCACTGCACGTCCGCGCGCTGATGCGATCATCGTTTTGCCGACGGAGATCGTGCTCCTTGAGGGCAAAATTATGGATGTCAACCAGGGACTCGGGATGCTGTACCTGTACAAGCTCGCGCTCCCCCAGACACCGGAGCTGCAACAGTATCTCACGTACACGACAGAGCGCACCACAATGCTGGAGATCGAGCTCGAAGAGACCAAACTCCAGACACACACACGCCCGATCCACATGGTCCTCGTAGCCGCAAACCCACCCGAGTGGGCGTCGACTATCTGCGCGCACACGGATATCGAGGTCGTGCTGTACTGTCCGGAGTGGGCACAGGAGTACATGGACTGGCGAAACCGCGAGGGAACAAAAGCACGGATTCACGCTCGTGCAAAACGGCGCGAGGTGCTCGAAAAACTCGGGTGGACGGGAGGAGCAGAATGACGCAAACCACGCCGGAGGGCCCATCATGAAAAACCCATTCGACCTCATCGACGAGCTCACGCACACAGACTACAGCGAGTACGCGCGTGACGCGGCGCTCATCGTTGCCGCGGTCCTGACGGGGATCGCACTGACACTCGGTTTCCTGCTGATTCTCGGGGTGCCGCTCCTCGATTTCCTCGCGGCGGGAGGTGCGACGTGAGCGTATTTTCGGAGATGGACGCGATCAGGGAGCAGGCACTCAGTAGCGCCACCAACACCATAGACGAGCAGTGCACAGCGGGTACAGTCACACGTGCATCAATCCGCGACGCGATAGACCGCGAACTCGTATCTGTGATCATGGGCACAGCAAACATTGTTGCGAGGCAATCATGACCGCCGAAAAGACCAAGATACAGTGGATCGATCCCCGAAAGCTCCGTATCCCTGAGGTCAGGATCACGACACAGTGGGAGCAGGACGACGAGGAGAGCCTGGGGACCGACATCGAGAAATACGGTGTCGAGGACCCACTGAAAATAGCGTTCGACGGCTCGACCTATTGGGTCGTCGACGGGAAGCACCGGACAGAGCAGGCGTTGCTCAAAGGTCTGACCACCGTGCCGTGTATCGTGCGCGAAATGGATCTGAAAACGCAATTGCTGCGCAATCTGGCCTCGAATCATCTTCGCGGGACCGTCAAGGTCTCGGACGAGATCAAGGTCGTGCGCGAGCTCATGGACCGCCATGGCGCACGCGTGGACGATATCGTGTCGCAGTCGGGTCTATCCCGGGAGAGAGTCGAGACTATGATGCTCATCGCCGGAGGGCATCCGGATGTGATCGCCTTTTTGGACGACGGGAGGATCAAACTAGGACACGCAAAAGCCATCGTCCGCATCCCGGATCTACAGACACAGTCACGACTCTGCTATATCTTTCACCAGCACGGCGTCACCGTCGTCAACGCCGACAGGATCGTGCGCGATACGATGGAGATGATGGCAACCGCATCCGAGCCGCAGCGGTCGGTGGTCGACCCATCAGCGCCGGGCGTGCCAACGATCGAGTGCGCGTGCTGCAACCAAGATGTGCCGGTCAAGCACGCGGTGCAGCCGGTGCTGTGCAGAGACTGCTACGCGGCGTTGCTCCAGGCCAACGCATACGAGCGGCAACTCGACCAACAGCGAGCGGCAACTGACCCAGAAGTAGACAAACCGGAACAAAAATGACCCAAATGGATACACACACCCCGTTGAAAAAAAGGCTGGCTGGCGGGCATGCAGGCAATCTTTCGACCCGGCTTCGTCGAGAAAAAATTATTTTCGACGGGCAAATCGCCCGAATTTTGCCGCATTTCGACCGCAAAAAGCGCCGCGTCGTCCGTTTCCGTTTTGGACCGAAAACGACCCAAAATGAGCCCGAAACGGCTCGAAAACCACGCACCTGCGGGGCAGGGTGCATAGGAGGACAAAAATGACAGAAAATGACAACTACGTAAAAATTGAGCCAGGTGTGCTCACCCAGATGCGATTCGACAAATTCATCTGGGAAAAACGAACGGTACCGGACCCGAGTCTCGGATTTTCAAAGAACGTGATGACACTCAATTTCCACGTCGTGGAACTCAACGGCTCCCCGGTCTCGACCGTATACTCAATCACGGCGAGCACTCTCCAGGCTGCGTTCCGGCCGTATCTCGACCGGGACAAATACCTGGCGTACCGATTTTCGATCACCCGCGACGGTGCGGGGTACTCACCGCCACGTATCGCGGCAGCGACACCGGTGTAGAGTCATGGACGATCCAACAGACGTTGATACGCGCAACGTGATATGCCCAAACTGCAATATGACGATGTACCTCAACACACCACTGGACCGCGAATTGTACTGCGCAGCGTGCGAAACTGCCGCGGCGAAACGGCAACTCACGGTGTGGACGTAGTACGGAGATCAAAGATGCGACCGTACACTGAGATCCCGTGCTCGCGGTATAATGCACGATTTGTGATCGCACCGGAATTCGAGCGCGACCGTAGCACACTGCTGGCAATCTGTCAGCGCTCGGAGTCGTACCGCGACCTGATCGCACGGCTCGACGACTGGACTCTCCAGCAGCGCAGCGCCCACAGGCGACGTATCGATATTGGACTACTCCAGTCAGCGATCTACGAGTACAACACGCTGATCCTGACGGAGATCAAAACCGTCACCGAGACAAAACTCGTCCCGGAAAACAAGGAGTGACAAAACATGGCAATCGACACCGAAATGACCAACCAGATAGTGCAGCTTGTGACCCTCATCATCCTCGCCATCATCGCGTGGTACAACAAGCAGCGGACAGACTCGGCAGCCACCACGGCTGCTGCAACAACGCAGACGGCAGCGAGCAACGCCGCGATCGCAGCGACGGAAAAAGCAGCGACCGAGATCATTGCAGCAGCACCGGCATACGTCCCCGTGGACACACGAGAGCGGGACTCTACAGGCAGACTCACAACCACCCAGGTCGGATCGGAGTACTGGATGGATGCTGGCTACGTGGGACCGGAGCCGGACGAGGCGACCAAAAAGCGGTACGCCGACGCAGCCGCCGCATATCAGGCAGCACAAAAACAGGTGGACGCTCTCGCGGAGACGTACGGCAAGGACCGGCTGCAACCGGCCCTGCAAAAAATCACCACAAAATGATCTCTTTTTTGTGCCGAGTTCGCGGCATAGAGTTTGTATAGGATATCTATATATACTAGCCATGCGTATCATATATTGTGCAGGGGAGTGCCCTGCGAGGATCTGAAAAATGACACAGCCTGAATACGCAAAAATCGAGCCCTACAGCGCACGTGTCGCTGCGGCGCTGTATCACTGGAAAAACCTTCAGGACCGCAAAATCCACCCCGACGGGTCGTTTGACTCGGCACGGCGCTGGTACCCGTCAGAGACCGAGCGAGAAGAGTGTTGCAACTCGATCCGGTCACCGAGCCGGTCGTACCCGTACTCGATGATGGTGCACTGCCGGTCCTATACTCACGTGGCCGCGAAATACTGCGTAGATATCAAGGATCTGCGCCGCGAGGCAAAATGCTGTGCAATGCAGCCAAAACAGGCAACGGAGGGCGCGTAATCCCCAATATACCCAACGAAAATCAAACCCCCATTTTCCCGGAACGCGGCACCGGAGTCGAATCTCGTGTCGCACGGAGGAAAAAAAACATGGACGACAGCACGATCCAAAAAATCGAGGAAAATTTGACCTACACACCCCCACCCCCACCCACAGGGGATCTCACCGGCGTGCACGGGGATCTCACCGGCGTGCGCGGGGATCTCAGCGGCGTGCGCGGGAATCTCAGCGACGTGCGCGGGGATCTCACCGGCGTGCGCGGGAATCTCAGCGGCGTGAGCGGGGATCTCACCGGCGTGCGCGGGAATCTCAGCGGCGTGCGCGGGGATCTCAGCGGCGTGCGCGGGAATCTCAGCGACGTGTACGGGGATCTCAGCGACGTGCGCGGGGATCTCAGCGGCGTGTACGGGGATCTCACCGGCGTGCGCGGGAATCTCACCGACGTGCACGGGGATCTCACCGACGTGTACGGGGATCTCACCGACGTGTACGGGGATCTCACCGACGTGTACGGGGATCTCACCGGCGTGCGCGGGAATCTCAGCGACGTGCGCGGGAATCTCAGCGACGTGCGCGGGGATCTCAGCGGCGTGCGCGGGAATCTCAGCGACGTGCGCGGGGATCTCACCGGCGTGCGCGGGGATCTCAGCGGCGTGAGCGGGGATCTCACCGGCGTGCGCGGGAATCTCAGCGGCGTGCGCGGAACGGCGGACGAAATCAAAAAAATCATCACGGAGAAAAAAACATGACGGACAACACAGCACCAATCACATTCGCCCAGGCGGTGCCAAAAACACCGCAGGAGCCGGACAGACACGAGATCAAAGACGAGATGCTCATCACGATCACCGACGTGCTCATCTCGACCCAGACCCGCTACGACAAGCTCGCAAAAATCAACGGGCTCGTCGACGGACAGCCCACGAAATGGGTGACGACCTCAAAAACGATCGTCAAGCATTGCGAGGAGATCCTCGCAAACGTCGGACTCTCCGACAATCGCCTGAAACAGCCGGTGATCGCCCGGATATACTGGCGCACGTCAGCGCAAGGGCGGGAATACCTCGATATGGAGTAGATCATGGCTGACGACCAGACATCGATCTCCCTCGACCTCTCTCCCACTCTTTTGGCACGTCTCGACGAGGCGTGTCTCAAGGAGTTCGGGGAGCCAGGCAAACGCAGCCTCAAGCTGCGCGGCCTCATCCGCAACTACTGCGACGAGATGAGAGTATAGCAGACCGCCCAAACTATTTTTCGGCCGCGCGGAACCGCTCCAGCGTCCAATTGCTACCACTCACGGCAGGCTCCGGATCGCCACGGATCCAGTACAAAAATCGTTGCACCTTGCACGTCACGCGATCGTGGAGCAGCCCGAGACACTCACCGGTCGACTCGTCGCAATCATACTCCTGCATCACAGCGCCGCAATCCGGGCAGCGCACGTCCTCAATCGTCTCTTCTATCACTTTTTTGGCGAGCTTTTTGTCACTGATCGTGCCCCAGCGACGCGTGCTGGTCTTGGTCCACTCGTAGCAGGCGTGGGTACTCAGGTAGTACGCCAGGCGCGGGACAGCGTCGTCCTTGGTGAGATAGCCCTTCTTTTTGTATCCACACCCCGTGGTGGCTGCGTAGATCCGAGAGTTTTTGAGGTAGCCCGCGCCGACAGCGTGAAAGTGCGGGCCATACTCGACGTAGTTGTGCAGCCCGCCGATACCGAGCGCGTCGTCGTGGGCGAGTTTCCAAAATCCCACGTCGAAATACATTTCAGAAAACCTGACGAATCCGCCGTTCTTTCTCGACAATCGGCACAGTTCAGGCTCCGTTTTCCATTTCCGCATCAATGCGCGGAGCGCAGGTTTGAGCTCTGCCCTGATACGATACGGATGATACCAGACAACAGCGGCAACCATGCCCAACGCCGTATACATCTTTTTCGCGTCGGCAAACGCCTCGGTGATACTCCCGTACACCACGCCCTTCCTGCCCCAAAAAACGAGGTGATACGGGGTCAGTTCAGGATACACAGATTGCCAGCCAGCCACGCGCTCCGCTACGGCGTCACTGATACGGCTCGCGAATTTGGGGTAGCACGTCGGGCAGCAGGGATCATTGCAGCGGCGGTGCTTGAGATAGCTCTCGTGGTCCCTGCTGCGCGAGCAGACCACTTTTGAGAGCACCTGACCGCAACCCGGATCGGTCGGGTGCTCGTTGCAGCCCAGGATGTGGCCGTACTCCCATGCTGACGTCGGCAGAATCGGTTGTACAATAGCGGGATACACGGACTCGGCCTGCGGGCCGAGGCCCCCCCCTTGCGCCAGCCCTGCCCCCGACTGCGGGGGCGGGGGCGCGAAGGATGCCTCCCCCCGGTCCCCCGCCGGGGGAGCACCGGAAGCACCGGTACGCAGCGCCCACGCGGGGACGTCGCCGCCAGGGCAAAAAAGTTCTGACTCCCCAAAAGGTATATATATACCAGACGCTAACGCTGTGTTAGGGTTCGCACCCCATACCTTTTTCCCGGCGGGCGCCGGGGAATCTCTACTCATTCGGCGTCCCTCCGCGTCCATCACACCTTCCCGAGTATCAGCTGCTCGATGTATTTTGCACGGGCATCCGCCCACGCCTGAGATTTCCCCGAAGTCACATACGCGGTTTTGAGTTCGGCGATTGACATACGCCCGTTTTTCGCGGCCTGTTCGGCTGCACGGATAGTCTCCGCGTATTCTGCTTTTTTGGCGTCGTCAACCTCGACCGCTCCGCCGGCCCCCTCCTCGCCGCCAATACCCTCCTGGATATACGTCGAGCGGGCATCTGCATACGCAGCGCTGCGTCCAAGGCCCACCATCTTTTCCTCGAGGGCCGCGATGGTCATACGCCGGTGTTTCGCACGCTCCTCGTATGCCCTCTGCCACTCTGTCGCTACGTCCTCGATCAGGTCGGCCTCTGCATTGTCGGCGATGAGCTGGGCATCGGCGATCGTGTAGCCCATCTTGTCGAGCCGGTCGATCAACGCCTCCTTGGTCAGCGCGCCGCGCTTGTACGTCTGCTCCAGGTCCGATCGGGTCGGGACACGGCTATCGATATCCTCGCGGAGTTTCCCGAGTTTTTGCGTGGTGAGATACTCGACTCTCGACGTGACACGCTCCTCTGCGAGACCGAGACCGATCAAGGCAGCCGTGAGCGCCGCCTCGTCGATGCGGCCGTTTTTGTATTGCAGCTCATAGAGTTTTTGCGTCTCGTCGTTTTGGTCCTTGAGTCTCTCCGCCTCGATGGCGTCGAGTTGCGGGGCGAGCTCCTCCTCGCGCAGACCACGGCCACGCAAAAACTCCTCATATCCCGCCCTCGACAACTGACCGCTCTTGTATTGCGCACGCCGCATGGTACGCAGGTCCCCGAGTTCCTTGATCAGAAACTGGCTTCGGACGACCTTGATGAGGACCGGGATGTCGATGCGGTCGTATCCCGCTTTCGCAAATTTGAGCGCGAACCACCAATCGGGGCCCAGATACTCCTCCAGACCGGCGTGCGTGAGCCAGTCGACGGCAGCCTGCGGCGGCTCGGGGTCGGGGCGCTCTACCTGCGCGAGGAGCAAAATCTCACGGAGACGCGGGTCTGCCCAAAAACCTGTCAGGAGGGCATCAATATACTCCTCCTTGACGCCGTATCCCCTCATCGCGTCACGATACTGCTCCTCGGTGATCTCATATTTTCGCGCGAGACCGGTCAGCTCGCCCTGCGTCGGGAGATACGGCTGGAACAGGCGATTGATCGCCTTTTCAGACGGAGACCCGACCGTCGCACGTGCGAGCGGGTCGACAATAGATTTTGTATAGACTGCGAAACCAAAAGAGTCGTGGAAAACGTGAGAGAGATTGCCAAATCCGAGCTCTTTCATGGGGTGGATTAGCTCAGCGAGGCACATAGCGGCTCCGATTGTCGTTTCGAGCTTGAGAATCGGAGACAGCACCTCTGACGCCTGGCGCCGGAACGCAACGCTATCTGCGTCGTTACCGGGCACCGAGATACGGAGCGCGGAATCGACAAGCAGATCGAGCGCGCCCTCGATGCTCTCGGTGACCTTTGGCGATCCGGGTTTGAGCGCATCGGAGAGCAACTCAACAAGAGATGTTTGCATCGGCCCGGACAGCGCCGCGAACCCGTCGAGCATCGCTTTCGGCATCTGCCCAAAAATCCCATTCTCACCCTGCAAGTCGACGCGGCCTTGCGTCGCGTCCTTGGCTGCGATCACCGTGCCCATCATCCTGATCGGGGTGGGGAGGACCAGCCACAGCGACGACAGCGTCGCGGCGTCCTGGATGCCCTGCATCACCGCGATCGCGTTGGCGGCCTGCTGCTCCTGCGTCTGCTGCCCGTGCTGCCCAAAAAAACCCATGAGGGCGTCCCAAAGCTCAGCCACGATCCACCGACCCACAGTTCGCCTGCAATCGCGAGCAAGGCACCCCATTGCGTTTCCCTATGTTTCGCATAGGATTGGTATGGGGTATATCCGATCGGCCAACAGGCGCAATATTACGCCTGACAATTTTCACGTTTTTGGACGGCAAAATGTACATATCTGCACATCGCCCGGAAAAGGTCGGCTTCCAGTGGAGGGGTGTGTTTCCTATGCAAATCATAGTTGTTTCATCGCCGCCTCGACGAGATCCCAGAGTGCGTCGCTGAAACTCGCCGCCTCGTCAGTCATTTTCTTGAGGATTTTTCCCGCGAGCCACGCGAACGAATTTTCAAACGAAGCCCAATTTGAGCCCAGAAACGAGAACGCAGACGATATCAGATAGCCCCACGCGCCCGTGACAAAAGCGAGCACGGCCGTGCTCTGACCGGTCCACCACGTCGCAATCCACGCCTGTATCCGACCGCCCGCGATATCCGACCAGATCGCGGACATCGACGGGATGAGACCTGATACCAACGACTGGATCGAGGGCCAGACCCACGAGGAAAACTGCGACGCACTCATGGAGAGGATCGACCAGTACGACGATATCTGATCGCGGATCTGCCCGAAAAACCACGAGGCGGTCGCGGAGAGGACCGGGAACGCGGACCGCAACGCGCTGGATATCCACGATACGACGGACGACGCGCTCATCGCGAGGATCGACCAGTACGACGCGATCTGATCGCGGACCTGCCCAAAAAACCACGAGGCTGTCGCGGAGAGGACCGGCCAGGTGCTCGCTATCGTCGATCGGATATCGCCGAAAATCTGCGCGGCATCGTCGTAGAGGGTATCGGCCCAATCGCCCATATAGTCGCTCGCGGTCTGGAGATTGCCGCAAAACGAGGCGATCCACGCAAACGGGGACGCCAGCGAGGCACCAACATACGGCACCCCACCGACGGAATCCGCCGTGCTCTGGAAATACGACCGCAGGTTGCCAAATTGGGTCACGAACCACGCAAAAAACCAGAGCATTGCGTGGTCACTCCGTGGACATGCCTACTACGCTGTGCACACGCTCCGTGTCCGATCGCACGGCCGCGAGGATCGACTCCGGCGTCGCACCCTCTTTCGGGATCTCGACGCTGCCGTGCGTCCCCGCGTCAGTCTCGTATCTCACCGTCAGTAGCACCCGGGGGTGCCTGAGGACCGTATAGTCAGTCCTCTCCTCTACGTCTGTGATTGTCGCCGTCATGATGTCACTCCACCTCCACACTGCGCAGGATTTTGCCACCCGCGGCCGTCCCTGCGAGGACGATACCGCCGCCGAGCGAGACCAGAGACAAGATATATGTCTGCGCATACTGCTGCCCGAGGTCTGTCCACGTCGTGCCGTAGTCCGTGCTGCGCAGGATTTTGCCGTCGGGATGCGTCCCTGCGAGGACGATACCGCCGCCGAGCGAGACCAACGACCAAACATACGTCTGCGCGTATTGCTGGCCGAGGTCTGTCCACGTCGTGCCGTAGTCCGTGCTGCGCAGGATTTTGCCGCCGGTTGCCGTCCCTGCTAGGACGATACCGCCTCCGAGCGAGACCAGAGACAAGATATATGTCTGCGCATACTGCTGCCCGAGGTCAGTCCACGTCGTGCCGTAGTCCGTGCTGCGCAGGATTTTGCCACCCACGCCCGTCCCTGCTAGGACGATACCGCCGCCGAGCGAGACCAGAGACTGAATATATGTCTGCGCGTATTGCTGGCCGAGGTCTGTCCACGTCGTGCCGTAGTCCGTGCTGCGCAGGATTTTGCCGCCGGGATACGTCCCTG
>Ga0310040_1001943_pt1 | contig 13880 bp, 10 predicted proteins | sample EPASupsiteHSE623_FD_200237 | JGI IMG/M metagenome (GOLD analysis project Ga0310040, IMG submission 200237) | Bioremediated contaminated groundwater from EPA Superfund site, New Mexico - Sample HSE6-23 (v2) (version 2) | ecosystem: Environmental > Aquatic > Deep subsurface > Groundwater >... | reverse complement strand
CCAGCGACATCACCGCGATGGTGGCCTATACCAACAAGGTCATCTACCTCAACGACGGGGAAATCGTCGATATCGGAAAAGACAGTTACTCCATCATAGACAAGGAAGAACGCAAAGTAGACAAAAAAGTGGACGAGATCACCTGGGAGCTGGGTTCCATCGAAAAGGGAGCCTATCCCTGCCATATGGAAAAGGAAATATTCGAGCAGCCCGAATCCATAGCGAGAGCCTTGAGCGGACGCCTGGACGCTGAAAATTCGACGGCCAAGCTGGGCGGCCTCAATATGGAAAGACGCAGATTCGCCGGAATAGGAAGAGTGAAAATTATCGCGGCGGGCACGAGCTGGCACGCCGGCCTGGTCGGCTCCCATCTCCTCGAGCATGTGGCGCGCATTCCCGCCAGCGCGGAGCTGGCGAGCGAGCTGCGATACAGGAATCCCGTGGTGGAAAAGGACAGTCTCTGGTTCACCGTGAGCCAGTCCGGAGAGACCGCCGATTCCCTCTATGCCATGCGCGAAATCCAGAGAAAAGGCGGATCGGTCCTCGGAATCTGCAATGTCGTGGGCTCGACGATCGCCAGAGAATCGGATGGCGGCATCTACGTTCATTCCGGCCCCGAGATCGCCGTGGCCTCGACCAAGGCTTTCACGAGCCAGCTGGCCGCTTTCTATCTCTTCACCTTGCTCATGGCCAGGATGCGCGACATGTCCAGGGAGGAAGGGACGAAATTCCTCGTCTCCCTCCAGAAGGTTCCCGAGATGGTCGAGACTGTCCTGAAGCAGCGCGACAACATCCAGGCTATCGCCAGGAAATATTCCAAGGCGAAGGACTTTCTCTTCCTCGGGCGCGGCATTCTTTACCCCATCGCCCTGGAAGGCGCGCTCAAACTCAAGGAAATCAGCTATATCCACGCCGAGGGCTGCAGCGCCGGCGAGATGAAACATGGCCCCATCGCCCTCGTGACGCCCGAGGTTCCCAGCGTCTTCCTCGTGTCGGACGACTACCTTCGCGAAAAGACGATCTCCAATATCAGGGAGATCAAGGCGCGGGGAGGTCCCGTCATCGCCGTGGGCGTGGAAGGCGACGAGGAGACGAGAAGCCTTGTCGACGATTTCATACCAGTGCCCAAGGCCGATCCGCGCTTCTATCCCTTCTCCATGGTCGTGCCGCTCCAGCTTTTTGCCTACTTCTGCGCGCTGGAACTCGGGAGGGACGTCGATCAGCCTCGAAATCTCGCGAAAAGCGTGACCGTCGAGTGATGAAGGGGAAAACCTTCTCAAAGTCCGTTTTCAAGGCGAAAAAAAAGGTTGTTCATCTCCCTCACCGGGAGTATACTGTCGGTTGTTTGCATTGAATTCCAAGGAGGAATTATGAAGAGGGCGATTTTTGCTTTGGTTCTCATCGTCTCCCTGGCTTTTGCCGGCTGCGCCAGCAGCGGAAAAAGCGACACGATCAAGGTGGGCTGGTTCGGCGCTTTGACCGGAGACCAGGCTGTATGGGGCGAAAACGAGTTCAACACCGTAAAGATGTTGTTCGAGGAATATAACGCCGCGGGCGGAATCCAGGTCGGCAACAAGAAATACAAGCTCGAAGCCATCGGCTACGATAACAAAGGCGATGCGCAGGAAGCAGTAAATGTCGTAAAGAGACTCACGGGGCAGGACAAAGTCGTCGCCATACTCGGTCCCAACGCCTCCGGAAACGCGATCCCCATAGCGCCTGTCCTCGAGCAGGCCAAGGTTCCCGATATCGCCACCGTAGCGACCAATCCCAAGGTCACTGTCCTTGACGGAAAGGTTAAACCCTACAACTTCCGCGTCTGCTTCATCGACCCCTACCAGGGCGCCGTTGCGGCGGGCTATGCCTTCGACAGACTGGGCGCCAAGAAAGCGGCCATCCTCTACGATGTGTCCGACGACTATTCCCAGGGCTTGCGCGAGTTCTTCAAGATGAATTTCGAGAAGAAGGGCGGCACCATTGTGGCCGATGAATCGTTCAACGCCGGCGACGTGGATTTCAGGCCCCAGCTCTCCAAGATCAAGGCAGCGAATCCCGACATCATCTTCATGCCCTACTTCTTCAAGGAAGTGGCGCTCTCCGCCAACCAGGCCAGAGAGCTTGGCATGACGCAGGTGATGATGGGCGGAGACGGATGGCCTTCGGAGCAGCTTATCTCCATGGGCGGAAAAGCCGTCGAGGGTTCCTATTTCGTCAACCATCTCGATTACGCCGATCCGTCAGTCGCCGACTATAAAGCGCGCTACCTGGCCAAATACGGTAAGGAAACCGAGCTCAACGGTTATCTCGTCCACGACGCCGTGCTTCTGCTGGTCGCCGGTCTCGAGAAAGCGGGCAAGGTGAACGGCGAGGCTTTGGCCAAGGCGCTTGAGGGCATCCAGGTCCAGGGCATCACGGGCAAAATCAATATCAGCCCGGAAACCCACAATCCCGAAGGCAAGGACGCAGCCATCCTCAAGATCATCGATGGCCAGTATGTATTCCAGGAAAAGTACGCCGCTGAGTAAGCGCGGCCGCTAAAGGGCAGTCGACGAAGCGTCGGGGGAATGCCTCCGACGCTTTGGGACTGCCCGATTTTTTCATCGGGCGGCGCGTCCGCTGGACTTTCCGGTCAAGCGAGCGCGCCGACACCCATCCCGCCGAAAGAGGACAGGCCATGACTCAGTTCCTTCAACAGTTGATAAACGGGCTCTCGATCGGCTCCGTGTACGCCTTGATGGCTGTTGGTTATTCCCTCGTTTACTCCATCATGAATTTTTCCAATTTCGCCCATGGCGGCGTCATAATGCTGGGCGCTTACTTCGGTTTCTTCGCGCTCACGCTGCTGAAACTTCCCTTTATCGCGGCCTTCCTTCTCGCGACCGTAGGACCCACTCTGCTGGCGATACTGGTGGAGAGGGTAGCCTACAAGCCATTGCGCGAACGAAACGCGCCCTTTCTCTACTTCATCATTTCCGCGATGGGCGCTTCCATTCTCCTCGAGAACATCGTCATAGCGACGATAGGTCCCACGTTCAGGACCTATCCGCAGGTGATCGAAAGGATCCCCATAAAGCTCGGACCATTGGCTATAGGCAGGCTGGATCTCCTAATGTTCTTCATCTCCGCCATCTGTCTCGGAGGACTGATCCTCTTCATAGAAAAGACGAAAATGGGCAAGGCCATCCAGGCCGCGGCCTATAATATAAAGGCCTGCGCCCTCATGGGCGTAAACACGGACAGGATCATCCTGATCGTATTCGGCCTTGGCGGATTTCTCGCGGGGGTCGCGGGCGTCTTCTTCGGCATGAAGTACACGGTGTATCCTCAGATCGGGAATATCACGACAAAATCCTTCGTGGCTGCCGTATTCGGAGGACTGGGGAGCCTGCCGGGAGCCGTCATCGGTTCCGTGATCCTCGGCATCATCGAAACCCTCGTCGCGGGGTATATCTCATCGCAATACCGCGATCTCATCGCGTTCGTAATTCTTATAGGCGTTCTCATATTCAGGCCGACCGGCATCATGGGTAAGAACACCGTGGACAAGGCCTGAGGCCCGGGGGAAATAAGATGGATTGGACATATATCCAGGGCATCCTGATGCTCGCCGGGATCAACCTCATCGCCGTTCTCGGCTTGAGCCTGCTCACCGGTTTCACTGGGCTGTTCTCGTTCGGCCACGCGGGATTCATGGCGATAGGCGCCTTCATCGGCGCTCTCATGACCGTTTCGCCGACGACGACTCCCGCGGGCCTGGGGCTTCCTTTCTTCGTCGGCGTCATCGCCGGAGGAGCCGCCGCCGGCATAGTCAGTTACTTCCTGGGTCGCATAACCCTCAACCTGAAGGGCGACTATTTCTGCATCGCGACGCTCGGTTTCGGGGAAGCCACGAGGCTCGTGCTCAACAACGTGCAGGTATTCGGCGGCGCCCGCGGCTGGCCCGGCATTCCCTATAAGTCGACGTTGCCTGCCATAATCCTTGTCGACGTGTTGGCCGTCATTTTCCTCGCCAACCTCGTGAAGTCCAGGCATGGCCGCAACATGATAGCGGTCCGCGAGGAAGAGCTGGCGGCCCAGATATCGGGCATCAACGTATTCAGGTATAAAATGATCGCGCTCATCGTAAGCGCCGTCTATGCTGGCGTGGCGGGCGTTTTCTTCGCCCACTACATGACCTTCCTCCAGCCGAAGATGTTCTCGATGACGAAATCCACAGAACTCACCATCATCGTCATCTTTGGAGGCCTTGGTTCGATCTCCGGTTCCGTGTTGGGCGCCCTTCTGCTTACGGCCCTGCCCGAAATCCTGCGCGCTTTCGAGATCTGGCGACTCGTGTTCTATGGAGCCGCGGTCATACTCATCATGATTTCCCGTCCCAAGGGGCTCATGGGCGGCATGGAACTGACGCCCGCGGGAATCCGGAAAGCGAGGATGGAACGGAAGGCGCGGCTCGAAGCCCTGAAGGAAATGAAAAGCGGCCAGGACGGGGAGGGCAGCAATGGCTGACATACTTGAAATCTCCCATCTCACAAAACGCTTTGGGGGACTTGCCGCCGTCAACGATGTGTCCTTTTCGGTTCCCGAGGGGGGGATCGTGGGGCTCATAGGTCCGAACGGCGCCGGTAAGACCACCATTTTCAACCTGATTACCGGCGTCTATTCCCTCACCGAGGGCGCCGTGAAATTCAAGGGCCAGAGCGTCGTCGGGCTTCCCCCCTACAAGATCGCCGATCTCGGCATCACGAGAACATTTCAGAACATCAGGCTGTTCAAGAATTTGACCGTTTTCGAGAACGTGCTGACCGCATGCCACCTGAGCGCTACCTACAATATCGCCGAGTCGATTTTCCGCCTTCCGCGTTTCAGGAAGGAAGAGAAGGAACTCGTGGCGAAGGCCGAAAAGCTTCTCGAAATCATGGGCCTCACGGACAGAAGGGATCTCGTCGCCAACAATCTCCCCTACGGGATGCAGCGGAGGCTGGAAATCGTCAGAGCCTTGGCCCTGGATCCAGAACTACTGCTGCTCGACGAGCCAGCCGCCGGCATGAACCCGGACGAGACCGAGCATCTCATGAAGCTCATCGTGAGGATTCGGGATGAGTTCAAGCTTTCGATCCTCGTCATCGAACATCATATGGACCTCATCATGGGAGTATGCGAACACATTGTCGTGCTCAATTTCGGTTTGAAGCTCGCGGAAGGCGGGGCCGACGAGGTCGCGAACAACCCCAAGGTGATCGAAGCCTATCTCGGCACCACAGAGGAGGCCTGACCATGCTGAAAGTTATCGACCTCCACGTATCCTACGGCGGCATCAGGGCGTTGAAAGGTGTATCACTCGAAGTAAAGCAGGGCGAGATCGTCACGATCATAGGCGCGAACGGCGCCGGGAAATCCACCCTCCTCAACACCATTTCTGGATTCCTCAAACCTTCGCAGGGAGAGGTTCTCTATAAAGACGCCAAGCTGGCAAGACGGCCCGATCTGGTCGTCAAGTCGGGCATCTGTCATGTCCCGGAGGGAAGGCTGATTTTCGCCAATCTGACCGTCACCGACAATCTTCTTCTGGGCGCCTATCTGCGGAATGACAAGAAGGTCGTCCGCGAGGATATGGACAAGGTTTTTTCCATTTTCCCTCGCCTCAAGGAGAGGGAAAATCAGGTCGCCGGTACCCTGTCGGGCGGGGAGCAGCAGATGCTCGCGATGGGCAGGGCGCTCATGACCAACGGCGAGCTCGTGCTCATGGATGAACCCTCGCTCGGGCTGGCGCCCCTGCTTGTCCAGACAGTATTCGAAATCATAGTCAAGATCCGCGACATGGGAAAGACAATACTGCTCGTGGAACAGAACGCCTTCAAGGCGCTCACGGTGGCCGATAGGGCCTATGTGCTCGAGCAGGGACGCATCGTGAAATCGGGCCCGTCCAGGGAAATTGCGAGCGACCCCGCCGTGCGGGCGGCTTATCTGGGATCAAAATCGGGCAACGTGAAAAAAAAGCCTTAAAGGACACCGATAAGGACTAGCCCGGCGACGACGGCAAAGCAGCAGAGGATGGCGGCCAACCTTCCCAGCCAGCGATGCGCGATTCTGAGCCGGGCTGTTTTTTTCTTGTCTTTCGATTTGAATATCATCAATCCCAGACTCGGCATCGCGATCATGAAGAGGAGTGCGACTCCGCCGAAAATCGCGTGGCTTACCCTGAAGTGCGGGCCGCCCGAGGACTGCACCATAATAAACGCGAGAACAAACCCCGAGAATGCCAGACCGACGGCGGCAAGGTTGAGCGATTTATGTGCCCTGAGCCACCACTTCTTCTTTCTGAAAAACCTCGCGACGATGATGGCTGCCAGCATGGCGGCGGTTGCCGTCGCCATGAGCCCCAGGTGAAAGGGGAGGAGGCTCATTCGGAGCCGTCCATCTCGAGCGTGGCCTTGCCGGCCTTGCTGTGTTTCGCGGTGAACTGCAGACTGGAGCTGTAGGCCCAGATCACCTTGAAAGAGCCTTTGGCGGGGATGACCTTGTCCAATTTGTCGCCGGTATTCAATTTTCGGGAGAATTCGAATACGACTCGATCCTGGGTTCTTCCGGCCGCGGAGGCGAGAATGCTGTCCTTGCCCCCCTGATTCACATCAGGCGGATGCGGTCCGAACATACCGGTGGACCAGGCATCTATCGGCTGCAACATGCCCGACTTGTCCACGATGCCGAAAACCATATCGGCATTCGCCATGATATTGGTCGGCTCGAATCCTATAGAGACCCATCCGGCTGCCTTCGCGTCGATGGCCATGAATATCGCGTCACCCTCTATTTTCCAGTGGAGTCTGAAATTTCCGTTGTCGAACGAGGTTTCCCTCGCGTACTCGCCCTGGGCTATCGAACCGTTTATATCCACCGCGTAAACGGCGGAACCGATCATCGCGAAAGCGATCATAATCGATAAAAATTTGATTTTCATTACAAAAACTTAATACAGGAGATGATCCGAGGCAAGAAAAAATAAGAAATCGGAAGCGCGCTTCCGAAATGCCCGTTTTCGGAATGCCCGCTTCCTTTATTCGATGCGATTTTCAGTCTAGAGCGATGCCATCATCGTGCCGTAGAAAAGCGCGCAACGATCGAGATCGCTCAGCTTTACCCGCTCGTTGTCGCCATGAACCCCCTTAAGATCTTCCTGAGACTGGATCAGGGGCGTGAATCTGTAGATCGCGCCGACGACATTCTTATAATGCTTCGTATCGGTGGCGGCGCTGAAGAGGAAGGGCAGGCAACCCGCCTGGGGATGGGATGTCCTCAATGCCGACTCGATGGCCTTCCATCCCTCATGGTCCGTTCCGGATTCGCTTGAAGGCTCGATGACATGATCCTTATATTTGGGGGATACCGTAGCGCCAAAGGGCGCCACAATGCGGTTCAGCCTCGCTATGACTTCTTCCGAAGTTTCGCCGGGAAGAATGCGCACGTTCAGCGTAGCCTCCGCATTGTCCGCGAGGACATTCTCCTTCGGGCTGCCCTTGAGCATGGTGCAGGCCACTGTCGTGCGGATCAGGGCGTTCGTGGTCGGTCCGGATGCGAATGCCCTCATGAGAACCGGGGCAGTAAGCCAGAGCTGGCTGAAGAGGAAACGGTAAGGCAGTTTCGATTCAGGCGCGAGGCGAGAGAAAAATGAGCGCACCGTGCGCGTGAGTTTCGTTGGGAAGGGCCGCGCCTCGATCGCGGCGATTGCCCTGGCGAGATCGCCGGGGGCTGTGTGCCGCGGCGGCATGGAGGCATGGCCTCCCGAACCTTTCACGCGCACGCAAAGATCGGCATAGCCTTTCTCCGCCACGCCGATGAGGGCAAGGGGGCGCGCGGCAAAGGAAAGCATGCCTACCGAGATGGGGCCTCCTTCGTCCACGAGAAAAGAAGCCTTGATCCCCCTGGCGGCAAAAAGGTCGGCGATGGCCGCGGCGCCCCTATGGCCGCCTACCTCCTCGTCGCCGCCAAAGGCGAAATAGATTGTCCGTTCAGGCTTGAAGCCGCGCTCCAGGAGCTTTTCGGCGGCCTCCAGAATGGAAGCCATGAGCACCTTGATATCCTGGGTGCCGCGGCCCCAGAGTTCGCCTTCTATAATGTCCCCCGCGAAGGGATCGTGCTTCCAGCCAGTCGAGTCGGGAACGGGCACGACATCGAAATGGGCGCAGAACAGCGCCGGCGCGAGGGCGGGGTTTTTTCCCTTCCAGGTGTAGAGAAGGGCTCTGTCGGAAGGTTCTTCCCTCTCCAGCTTCGCGTGTACCCGTGGATAGAGAAGGGGAAGCTCGTCTTTCAGCGCCAGAAAGGCCGCGTCGTCCTCATCGCCTGGGTTGTAGGACGAAACCGTGGGAAAGCTGACGAGGCGCGATAGTTTGGAGGGCAAATCGGGATAAATTGCCGCCGATATAGCATTGTCATTCATTCAAAATCTTCCTTTCGACAAAAGTATGAAGTAGTATGACGGCAAGGTCAACATTATGCGGCATAACCTGCCGGCTTTTTACCGCCCTTATGGAGGAAGACGATGGCTCAGCGACAGTCGGGGCTCCGCATTTCCAAAAAAGCCTTTCTCACGAGCTTTCTCGTGCTGCTCGCCCTGATGCTGGGAGCGGGCATCCTGTCCGCCGTCCTGCCTTCCGGCCGATATGAGCGCGTCATGGGCGAATATGGCCTCCAGGTGGTGCCCGATACCTACATCATGACGGAAAAGCCCGCCTATCCGGTCTGGCGCTGGTTTACCGCCCCCCTCGAAGTGCTCGCTTCCAGCGACGGTCTCCAGGCAATCGTCATAATACTGTTCATCATGATCGTGGGTGGCGCCTTCGCGGTCCTGGACAAGGCATCGGTGCTCAAGGAGGCCGTGACTCTCATCGCCAGAAGGTTTTCCGCGCGCCGCTACCTCCTTCTCGCCATTGTCGTGTTCTTTTTCATGGGGATCGGATCGCTCCTCGGCATCTTCGAGGAAACGGTACCCCTCGTGCCCGTGGCGATAGCCCTCTCCCTTTCCCTGGGCTGGGACATCTACGTAGGACTGGGAATGAGCATTCTCGCGACGGGATTCGGCTTCGCGGCGGCCATCGCGAATCCTTTCACTATCGGCACGGCCCAGCGCCTCGCCGGGCTGCCCATGTTTTCCGGTTCGGGATTCAGGATAATCGTCTTCATCTGCGTCTACGCCCTCTTTTATCTTTGGCTCGCGGCCATGGCGAAAAAGTGCGAATCCGGAAAACCCGGCGCCGCCGCCGCTGGCCTCCCAGTCGATGTCGTGCCGGAGGCGATGGCCGGACTAAAGCCTGGCCGCGGCGCCAGATTTTTCGGCCTTTCCATCCTCATCCTCATCGCCGTCATCATGACGATCTCGCTGACGAGAACCTTCGCCGACTATTCCATGCCCATCATCGCCCTCATATTCCTGCTCGCCGGCCTCGGCTCCGGCCTCGTCGCCGGTCTTTCCTTCCGGGATTGCCTCAAGGCTTTCGGATCGGGCGTGGCCGGAATCCTCCCGGGCGTCGTCCTCATCCTCATGGCGATGGCGGTCAAGCATATCATCGTCTCCGGAGGAATCATGGATTCCATCCTCCACGGGGCTTCCTCCGTCATTGGGGAATCGAGCGGCTATGGAGCCGCGGCTCTCATCTATGTTTTCACCCTTGGAATGAATTTTTTCATCGGATCGGCCACCGCCAAGGCTTTTCTGCTAATGCCCCTTCTCGCTCCCCTGGCCGACCTTGCGGGCGTCTCCCGCCAGCTGGCGGTGCAGGCTTTCGCCTTCGGCGACGGATTCTCCAACATGATTTACCCCACCAATGCCGTGCTCCTCATAGCACTGGGCGTGGCGGGGCTTTCCTGGCCCGAATGGTTCAAAAAAACCTGGCTCCTGCAGGCGGCCGTTCTCATCCTCACCATGGGCCTTCTCATGATCGGGGTTCTGGCGGGCTACGCGTAAAGTAGGCTATACTTCGGCCATGTCGGAATTCGTGCATCTTCACAACCACACAGATTTCTCCCTCCTCGACGGAGCCGCTCCCATCAAGGAACTTGTCGCCACGGCCAAGCGCTACGGAATGCCCGGCTTGGCGATAACGGATCACGGCAATATGTTCGGGGCCCTCACTTTCAACAAAGCCTGCAGGGAAGAGGGCGTGAATCCCATCATCGGCTGCGAGTTCTATATGGCCGGCGGATCCCGCCGGGAAAAAGCCGGAACCGAGAACGGCAACAAGTACTGGCACTTCATTCTCCTGGCCGAAAACCAGGAAGGCTACCGCAACCTCATGAAGCTCACCTCGCTTTCCTACACCGAGGGCTTCTACTATAAACCTCGAATCGACGACGAAATCCTCGCGATGTATTCCAAGGGACTTATCGCCTCCACCGCCTGTATAGCGGGCGAAATCCCCTCTCTCATTCTCTCCGGAAAGAGGGATGCGGCTGAAAAAAAAGTCCTCTATTACCAGGAACTCTTCGGAAAGGACAGATTCTATCTCGAACTGCAGGATCACGGACTGGAGGAGCAGAAACTCGTCAACCGCGAGCTTATATCCATGTCCAGGCGGACTGGGCTGCCGCTTGTCGCCACGAACGATCTTCATTACATAAACCAGGAGGATTCCGTAGCCCAGGACATCCTTCTCTGCGTGGGCACGAACCGCAAGCGGAATGAGCCAGGACGCATGCGCTTTCCCAACAACCAGTTCTACCTAAAAACCGCCGACGAAATGGCGGTCCTCTTCGGCGAAGTGCCTCAGGCTCTCGAAAACACCCTCAAGATCAACGAGATGGTCCAGCTCAAGATAGATTTTCCCGGACCCATGCTTCCCGACTACGAGATTCCGCCCGAGTTCGAGTCTCCCGAAGCCTACCTGCGCCATCTTACCTATGAAGGCCTCTCCAGGCGCTATCCCAACGCCGACAAGACGATCCGGGACAGAGCCGAATACGAGCTTTCGGTCATCATCAAGATGGGCTTCACCGGCTACTACCTCATTGTCTGGGACTTCATCGACTGGGCCAAGCAGCACGACATTCCCGTCGGCCCCGGCCGCGGATCGGGAGCGGGCTCGATCGTGGCCTACGCCCTAAGGATCACCGATATCGATCCTCTGAAATTCGATCTCCTCTTCGAGCGCTTCCTCAATCCCGAACGAATCTCAATGCCTGACTTCGACATCGATTTCTGCTATGAAAGACGAGGGGAAGTGATCGAGTACGTCACGCGGAAATATGGCGTGGACAGGGTGGGGCAGATCATCACCTTCGGGACCCTGAAGGCCAAGGCCGTCATAAAGGACGTGTCGCGCGCCCTCGATATTTCCTTCGAGGACGCGAACAACATAGCCAAGCTCATCCCCGAAGATCCCCACATGACCCTGGAGACGGCCTTCGAGATGGAGCCGAAACTCCAGACCCTGGCCAACGACCCGCGCTACCAGGAACTCTTCAAGATCGGACTGAGGCTGGAAAACCTGCACAGGCACAGTTCCATACACGCGGCAGGCATCGTCATCGGGAAATCCGTCCTCACGGACTTCGTCCCCCTCTACAAGGACCCCAAGACCGGCAACATTTCGACGCAGTACACGATGGACTATCTGGAGAACTGCGGCCTGGTCAAGATGGACTTCCTCGGACTCAAGACCCTGACCCTGATCAAGAACACGCTCAACCTCATCAAGAAACGGGGGATCGAGCTCAAGGAAGACGATATCCCCGAGGACGACAGGAAGACCTTCCAGCTCCTCGGCGAAGGCAAGAGCACCTCGATATTCCAATTCGAATCCTCGGGTATGCAGAACATCCTGAAAAGGGCCAAGCCGAACACGATCGAGGACTTGATAGCCCTGAACGCCCTCTACCGGCCTGGCCCGATGGACTTCATCGACAAGTACATCGATTCCAAGACCGGAAAGATCCCCATAACCTATCCTCATCCCTCCCTCGAGAAATACCTCAAGGCGACTTACGGCGTCATCGTCTACCAGGAACAGGTAATGCAGGCGGCGCAGGAGGTGGCGGGCTATTCCCTGGGGCGAGCCGACCTCCTCCGTAGGGCCATGGGCAAGAAAAAACCGGAAATCCTCGCCAAGGAAAGAGCGCCCTTCATCGAGGGAGCCCTGAAAAGGGGCTACAAGAAAGAGGAAGCCGAGGAAATATTCGACATCCTCACCCCCTTCGCGGGCTACGGCTTCAACAAGTCCCACGCCGCGGCCTATTCCGTCGTCGCCTATCGCACCGCCTATCTAAAGGCCAACTATCCCGCCGAATTCATGGCCGCCAACCTCACCAACGAGATAAACGACACGGGAAAACTGACGCAGTACATAAGCGAAGCCAAGGCCATGGGCAGAAAGGTGCTGCCGCCCGACATCAACTACTCCGAAGCCATGTTCAGCGTGGAAAAGGGAGAAATCGTCTATGGTTTCCTGGGCATAAAGGGCGTGGGAGCGGGCATCGCCAACGCCATCATGAACGAGAGGAAGGACAAAGGCCCCTTCTCCGACTTCGTCGATTTCCTGTCGCGCATGTCCAGCGTTGGACTTAACAAGAAAATACTGGAATCTCTTATTCACGCGGGCTGCTTCGATTCGCTGGGATGCAGGCGGAAGGAACTGATGCTCAACCTGGAGCGGGCCCTTGAGTGGGTTTCTTCCAAGATGGAGCACGAATCCTCGCGGCAGGGCAGCCTCTTCGACTCAGGGGACGAGACGGTGTTCCCGCCCTTCAACATGGAGCCCTGCGAGGAGTACGGCCGCCAGGAAATGCTGGATTTCGAGAAGGCTCTCCTCGGTTTCTATTTTACCGGCCATCCCATGGATGAATATAGGCAGATATGGGAACGCTCCTCATCCCTCGATCTCTCCCACCTCGAACACGCCACCCAGGACAAGGAATATATCGTAGTGGCCATGATGATGGAGTTCAGGGAGATAATAACGAAGGCGGGACGGAAAATGGCCTTCGGTCTCCTGGAAGATTATTCCGGCTCCATCGAGATCGTGGTTTTCCCCGATACGCTGGAGTTGCTGCGCTCCCAGCTGGCTACCGACCGCGTCTACTGCATAAAGGGAACCTTCGACGGATCGCGGGGGAAGCCCTCCCTCCAGGTGAAGGAGCTCCTCGATCCGGCTTCCCTTAAGGAAAAGTCCTGGCGGGAACTGCACATTCGCCTCACTTCGGTGGAAAACGGAAGCAGGTACGATGAGGAAACCATGATCGAGCTGCGCGATGCGATATATTCACTTCCAGGGTCTTGTTCGCTAACCTTCCATATCCCCCTCAAGGATAAGGGCGGGGAAGCCATCGTGCGGGCGGGTGCCCATATTTCCTGCTCCGCCCTCGACAGGGATGTGGAATACCTGAAGACCCAGCCATTCGTCGCGGAGGTGTGGCGAGACTAGATCTCGCCTGCGAGACTAGCTCGCCGCTGGAAAAGAGCGCCGGCGAGGCTAACGGAGTTGACATGGAAGTGAAGATTCTTGGCGTGGGCGGATTTGAAAACGAAGGCTTACCCTTCAATTCCTGCCTGGTCGATGGGCACCTGCTCGTAGAAGCCCCTCCCGACATCCTCCAGTCCCTCATGCGCGAAAATGTCGCTTTATGCGACATCGATACTATCGTCATCACGCATTTTCATGGCGACCATTGCTTTGGCCTGCCCTTTCTGCTTTTCAATCTTTACCTGACGCGAAACAAGGGGCAGGGCGGGCGCGAAGCCGCTCCGCTGAAGCTCATCGCGCCTTCAGGATTGCGGGAGTGGATGAGAACGATTCTTGGCTTGGCCATTTCGCCCGAACACCCCTATGTGGAATGGAGCCTCTCGGCCCTGGAAGCGGCCGAAATAAAAGAAGGCGAGAGGATGAAAGCGGCCG
>Ga0310040_1001937_pt1 | contig 13913 bp, 9 predicted proteins | sample EPASupsiteHSE623_FD_200237 | JGI IMG/M metagenome (GOLD analysis project Ga0310040, IMG submission 200237) | Bioremediated contaminated groundwater from EPA Superfund site, New Mexico - Sample HSE6-23 (v2) (version 2) | ecosystem: Environmental > Aquatic > Deep subsurface > Groundwater >... | reverse complement strand
TTCATCTTCCCTGCTACATAGGGTCTTGTTTCATCGGTGATATATCCGTTATATCCCCCGCCGTAATCAATAAGAACCGGCACACCTTTTTCAACTCTGTTTATCGAAGGACCCTGGGCAATGGCATGAGTAACACCCACGCCGGAAATAGGAACATCTGCATGTGATTGAATGGTAGCTGAATAACCATGGGTAATATACATATTCATCATTTCCTGATTCAGCCCTCTCATCCGCAAAAACCCCTGATGACCGAAAATTCTACCTTCGGTTTCCAGTATGGCAGCAATTTCAACTTCACTCATGCCCTCTTTTACAACATTTTTTGCTTTTTCAAGCACATGAGACACGATTTCACCTGATTTCTTAATCTGCTCAATCTCAAAGGGACTTTTTATCAATCTTACATCCTTAATCAGTAAAGAAAGGTCAACAAAGTTATCAAATCCGAGCAACCCTTTCCAGCGTTCAAAGACGGATACAGGCAATACATCAAACTCCATTGCTCCCCTACCCTTCAACACCTTTTTATCATCAAGGATACTCTTCACATCTTTATCTTTCCTGATGGGTATTATATTGAGAGGTGTTTCGTAAACAGCCCTTTCCATAGTTTTTTCAATAAAAAATAAAGGGTCCCCTCCAACGGGAACAATAAGAACGCCCTTCTGCAATGTACCTGTAAAATAGAACATATCCACATTCTGTAAAATAAGTGCAAAATCAATGTTATTTTCAACCATTCTTTGCTTCAGTTTGTCTATCCGGCCTTCAATTTCTGCTTTAGGCGTAAGATCACATACATTTAAGCTCTTCAACATAGCTTACTACCCTCCCGATAATATCTTCCTTGCTGATCCGCTGGGATTCCTTCTCATTGCGCATCTTCAACTCCACATACCCATCTTTTAAATTTTTTTCACCGATAGTAACCCTTAAGGGTATGCCGATAAGGTCGCAGTCCTTAAATTTTACTCCAGGTCGTTCATTTCTGTCATCCATTACAACATCTATACCCTTATCCAATAAAGCTTTATATGTTGTATCGGCCAATTCCATGCTTTCAGCATGAGAATTATTTACAGGGAGCACGTTTACTTCAAAGGGCGCTATAGCCGCAGGCATCACTATTCCATTCTCATCATATCCCTGCTCAATTGCTGCCGCTACAGTCCTTCCTATGCCAATCCCGTAGCATCCCATGACCATATTTCTTTCTTTTCCTTCTTTATCAAGAAATGTTGCATTCATTGCTTCGCTGTACTTCAAACCCAGTTTAAAGATATGTCCGACCTCAATTCCTTTTGTGGATAAGAGCCTGCCGCTGCATCTCGGGCACAAATCCCCTTCCCGAACAGTTTTTAATTCATAAAAACCTTCAACCTTAAAATCGCCCGGGTTAACTTCTATTACATGAACATCTTCCTCGTTTCCGCCAATTACAAAATCTTCCATATTTTGAACATCACTGTCGGCATAGAGGGGTATTTTAAGCCCAATTGGTCCGGAAAAGCCAAGCGGCCCGCCTGTATGTTCCTCTATGGTATATTTATCTGCAAGCTCCAGATAATCAAGGGATAAGATGTTTGCCAGCTTTGTTTCATTAATTTCTCTGTCTCCTCTTATCAATACACCGATAACACCTCTATTCGTATTGTAAATCATTGTTTTTAAAATCTGATCGGGTGCCACATTCAAAAATGCAGCCACCTCCTCAACTTTTCTCTGATCCGGTGTTTCAACGCGCTTGTGATTACCTTTTTTGCCTGTTAAACTACCGCCTCTATTGCCCGCTTCTGCTTTTTCAAGATTGGCTGCGTAATCACATGTATCACATGATATAATGATGTCCTCACCTGTCTCGGCAAGTACCATAAATTCATGGGAGAAATTCCCTCCGATCTGGCCCGTATCTGCTTCTACCGGTCTAAATCTGAACCCGCATCTTTTAAATATATTATTATATGCTTCATACATATCCATATAGCTCTTTTCTGCATCAGCCTCATTCGAATCAAAGCTGTAGGCATCCTTCATGGAAAACTCCCTGCTTCTCATAACCCCGAATCTTGGCCGTATCTCGTCCCTAAACTTTGTCTGTATCTGGTATAAATTCAATGGGAGATCCTTATATGACCTTATTTCTCTTCTCACAAGATCAGTCACGACTTCCTCATGGGTCGGAGCAAGGCAAAGCTCTCTGTCATTTCTGTCAGTAAACCTCAGCAACTCCTTTCCATATTTATCCCACCTCTTACTCTCTACCCATAGTTCCTTAGGCTGAACAAGAGGCATCAATATTTCCTGCGCCCCTTTCTTATTCATCTCTTCCCGGATAATGTTTTCAACTTTCCGCATGGATTTTAAACCCAAAGGCAGCCATGTATATATACCGGATGATAATCTTCTTATATATCCAGCTCTTAGCATCAATTTGTGACTTATTACTTCAGCTTCCTTCGGAACTTCCTTCATTGTAGGGATAAACATCTTTGAAAGCAGCATTTTGCCTCCTTTTTTTACAATGCATTAAGCACGATTTTTTGAATCTGTAATCAGACCTGTTTAATTTCTCAGAATCTGCATCAGATACTGTTTTGTCACTTTCAGATTACCTAAAATTACTTTATAATTTAAAGATTATCAAGGGATTTATATAATTGACGCTAAGTCTTCTTGCCGCGTGATTGCTCTTGAAAGGCAATGGGGATAAATGCATTACCTCAATAAATAACACATCTCTTTTTACATTCAACAGTCTTCTTTCCGGTACACCCTGCTCCTATCCCTACCCTGTGACACAAGAAGAGATCATATTTTAAAGGATCTTCAGGAGAAAACTTTTTTAGAGCCTCTGTTATTTCCTTGGCTGCCCTGTATGTCGGGGTTTTGCATTCAGTCCATCCGAGACATCTTCCAATCTTGAATATATGAGTATCAAGAGGGATGATGAGATTCTTTTTATCGATAAAACTCCACAAACCGGCGTCAACCTCGTCCTTCCTGACCATCCAGCGAAAATAAAGGTTCCATCTCTTCAAAGGACTGGATTGTATGGGTTTTGGGAAAAAGAATGTAAGTTTATTATTGTTTTTAAAATAATGTTCCCTCGCCTTCCACAGCGCCTCTCTTATGTCGCCTTGATAAAAGTGCTCCATCATATTTCCAATACTGCCGAATTCATCCATGATTATTTTCATAATATTAAATAAATCAATAATGTCTTCGCTTTTTTGAAACCGGTAATACAGATCGTTAAATCCCTTAAAAATGCCTTCCTGAATGAAACTGCCTGGATTTCTTCCCATACGCTCAAAAATGCCGGTGAGAAATCTTTTAAATAGCTCTATTTTCCCATAGGCAAACTGAGAGGCAAGAAACCCTGCAACTTCTCTATCCACATTTTCGCTATATCTGTGCACAAACTCAACAGGGTCATTTTTTGCGATTCCCGGCAGGCTTTGTTTTTCACATTTATATATTTCTTCCAGATTAATTTGTTATCTCCAGATTTATATTTAATGGTTCACACTAAAAGCAAACAAAAATGTGCCATACAAAACTAACAGTTCATTCACTATTAACTGCTTTCAGGCTGTCTTTCCATCCGATCATACGGTCTTTGAATGCTCTGCCTGCTTCTTCCACGCACTCGCTCCATTCATCCCATTCCTGGATATTAGGTTCTACGCCGCCGCCCGAAATACCCATCTCCCCAAGAAGATTTATTATTTTTTCCCTGACCGTTGTTTCGCTTTTTCCAGTTTCATCCAAAAAGTCTTTCTGCATCATTTTCATCTCATGTTTGGATGGCTCCTTCAAACCATCACATATAACATTAATTAATTCAAGTAAACGTCCGTTATTATTCTTGATATCAAACTCGTCAATTAACCGGTCTATCAGGATCGATCTCTTAAGCCCTTCGTCTGCTCCAATCCTCGTAATCTCCCTGTCAACGCCATCGCTCTCAATAATCCCCTCAAGATATCGTTTCACTACCGCTTTGACTTTGTTCTCTGTTTCCTTTAAAGCTATGGACTTCCTTTCATCCTCATTCATAACAAGACCTTTTGTTCTCTCCATGGCCAATTCTATTGTACTTTTTATCGCTGACATCCTATACCCCTGATTTCTTATCTTTTATAATCAATGTTATCGCATCTTATGACTCTATTTATTATCAAAATTAACCGGATAGGAATCGCCTTTGTCATATTCCTGAGGGCTGTATTCCACAACAAGTGAATCATTAATCCCGTAGAAGATATGCCCACAATTTGTCTTTACCCTTATCCTGTCGCCTTTTACCAAAATATGTTCTTCCTGCATAAGTGTCTCCATGTCACGGAATATTGACCGTATCGTGCCGCTTATTACATAGAATGACTCTTCTTTTTGCTTATGAACATGACTTCCCCTGAAGAAACCTTTTTTCAATTCAAAAAAAGCAAGATGCCGTATCTCTTCTTTATATGCAATCTGTGCAAAAACTCCCTTTTCCTCTACCCACCATTTTGCGCCATCCACATCTTTTGTGTTGGGAAGCTTTTCAATTGTTATCATATCCATCTTATCTCCAACTGTTGCAAGTAATTTTTGAACATAATATAAAGGCTACATTCAAAGGGGTCAAGTAAAGAGTTTTAATAATAATGGATGCCTCCATCGCATACTTGCCATAGGGTGCATTAGAGCATATATTATAGGATCAAAAAGGAAGTGAGTGTAAGACAAATTAAAAGCATACCTCTCCATCAAATTCAAATTAGGAATCTTAAGCTCTATCCACCATTGGTTCTGGCTCCAATGGCAGGTCTTACCCACAGCGCCCTCCGGCAGATACTCTCCGGATTTGGCGGGGTCAGTCTCTTATCAACGGAAATGCTCTCGGCAAAAAGGCTGCCCACTGAAAACCCCAGGGTTTCTCCATGTCTGATAAGAACAGTTTTGGAAAACCCACTTTCCTATCAGCTCCTGATTTCCACAGACAGAGAAATTGCCCCGGCCATTGACGTCCTTCATAAACTTAAGGCCGATGTTATTGATCTGAATATGGGATGCCCGGCCCGGTCGGTCGGTAATTTTGGTGCTGGATTCGCACTGATGGAAGAACCGGAGAATGCACGCCGCATCGTTATTGAAGCAAGAAGAAATACACCGCTGCCCCTTACCGCAAAAATCCGCCTCGGCGTCGAACTCGATGAACAGGCATTGAAAACTTTTTGTACTATGCTCGAAGATGAAGGTATTGATATGCTCTCGGTTCATGCCCGGCTCAAAAAAGAATCATTTGAAAGAAGGCCGCGATGGGAGTGGATTGCCAAAATAAAGGAGTGGCTCAAGATTCCCGTTATTGCCAATGGCGGGATATTTACCGTCCAGGATGCCAGAGATTGTCTGCATGTCTGCGGCGCCGACGGGCTGATGCTTGGTCGCGGAGCAGTTATTAAACCCTGGCTTTTTGCAGAAATTGCCCGCGAGTTGTACGACTGCGACATCGTGAAACCGGCAGTATTGCTGCCTGAAGTTTATGGTAACTTTATAAATCTCGTCAACAACCTTTTCCGACCTGAACGTCGGCTGGGCAGGATTAAGGAATTTACACATTATTTTGCCAAAAACTATAAATTTGGACACCAACTGAGTTCCAACATTCAAAGCAGTAATAGTGTGGATGAAGCAAGAGAAAGAGCCTATATTTTCTTTGAAAATAACACATAATTCCAGGTTCTATTTGGGAACTCAAGCGGATTACGCAAGTAAAGGCTGCAGCGGGGTGCCCTTCGCAATTACCTCCGAGCCTGTCCACGGAAGCTGGAAAACACTCGAGGGCAGGCGTCCAGAATTTTGGGAACCAGTTTTAGAAGGGATATCGTGCGAGACAGCGTCCGCATTGACTTTCCAGAGATTTTAGAAATTGCAGACACTGTGTCTGCAATTTTACCAGATAGGTCTTCGGGTCTTCTATCGTAATTCACAAGTTCACTCATCACCCCGTCCAAATTGTATCCATTATTGGGATGTTTTGCCTGAGAAAACAAAATTCTAACACTTGCATTATATTAGGTTAATAACTGAAAGTTTCGCAGTTGCTCCCTGCGCCTGCATCAGTATAGCATCTTCAACAATATCAAGGAAGTGCAAAAAGAGATCCGGCTCTATTTCTACGAAAAGTAGGTGGCTTGACAGAATGAGTATATCTTTGATATAGCCCCACATGGTCTCCATCATGATAAGCTGGATATGGGTTTCCTGTAGCTCCCGGAATAATGGGCCCAGCGGCACAGCCCGGTGGTATTTGCGGAGAATGAAGATGAGGAGAAGGTACCGGATCATTACCAGGCTGTAGGAGGCAACGACGGCTTCAAAGGTTTCGCTCTGTTCCTTGCCCAGATAGAGCATCTGTTTTCCATCTTTAAAAAAGAGTTCAATAGCCCAGCGGCGGGCATAATAGGTAAGAATTTCTGATGGTTCCAACTCCGTATCAGTACACAAAAAGGCATTCCGCTGCTTCTTTCCGTCTGATACAAAAAGAATCATTATTTCTCCCGATTTAGGCAGGGTTGCCTTCAGACATATGCCTTTATAGGGAAAACCACGAATACTCCGTGCCTTATTCTTTGCCACGTTCTGCCAGAGTTGTTTGAGGGTATACTGACAGCCCTCACAGGAATATTTTACCCTGTTTGATTTCAACCGGCAGATGACGCCATATCTCCTATCTCCAGAATGTCAGCAATGAGGACATCATGGGCATACCAGCTGTCAAAGAGGACAAAGGATGCAATAATCCCCTGATTCCAGGCACGTCTCAACATATCTACGGCAACGGTGGTCTTCTTCTGGAACGCTTCTTTTCTCCTCTTCCAGCCGGTGCTCCGTTTATCGATGGATTTCATTTGTGTGTTCGGTCGGCTTTTGGAGACATGGAATCCTGCATCGAGAGGAAAGAACTGTTTCCCGTTGTGATAGCCTAACTGGACGCACTGGTAGCCGAGGACGCTCTTTTGCGTTGTGTGGTCGAAGTGATAACTGACCAGTTCCATTTCTTTCCCGGTCTTCTTCTCGATGGTATCATCAAGGATAAGGGTCTTCTCCTTTAACGGAACATCGTCGTTTAAAGCAGTCATTTTCAGAACCAACCGATAGATGAAGGTGCGCCAATGGAAATATTCGTTGTTGAGAAAGCGATAAAAAGTATCTTTCTTTGCATCAAGGAAAGTATTCCCGGTCCAGAGGAAGGTGGTCCGTTTCATAATAAAGGGAAGCAGGAGAAGCTAGTACAGAAGAGAAACGGTTGTATAGCCTTTTGCCTTCATTATATTGGATCGACAGAGCAATGATTTTATCCTTAACGCCTGCAGGGCGGTATGAATCTCCGAGTCCAGAGAGAGGTTTCTCTTCTCTATTTCCTTTTGCAATGAGAGAGAAAGTGGTTTATCATATTGCATGGCAGCTCCTTAATTTGTCGTATGATTTTGATAACTTGGCAAAGTCAATCATACCATATTCGGGGCTGCTTTTCCATTAAACAACATGTATTTTCAAGGCATTAGGGAATATTTTGGAAGAGAAATTAAGTGCGAAACTTTAGTTAATAATATATTCTAAACAAGCATGGCTTGGAAAAACAGGATTGCATGTCATCTGTCAGCAACTGTTCGACATATACCGTGACTGTATAAGTCCACAGTCGCCTATGTCTGCTTGCCTTCACCTCCATTGCGGGTTTTTACCTGCACTGTTGTATGCGCAGAGCCGTTCCGATGAGGTGCTCAGGTAGATGGATCGGACAGGGGAGAAGATTGAATTATTAAAATGGGAAGAACGGAGAAAACAAAACCATTAATAATAGAAAAGAAAAAGGTCGGCAATAAGCGCAAAGGGAGAAATACACAGAGGTCAAAAGTAGAATTTATAATTTATAGAAAGGAGTTCTAAGTTAGATACGTGGGAATGTTGAAAATAATATGCAGCAGGGTATTCGCTTTATCTTTTTTTATTCTTATCATGGGTTTTCCACCAGCTATCAGTTATGCCCAGCTTTTCGTACAGCGGGGAACGGGTGAAGTTCTCCAACAGATTGAAAGAGACCGGCAAGAGCAGGAGTTAATGAAAAAAAAAGAGACACCCCAGAAACCACCGGTCATTGAGCAGGAGAAAGAAGTTCCGAAGAAAACGCCCCCCCTTACCGGCCGAAAACTTTTTGTTAAAAAATTCCGGATTGAGGGCAATACCCTTCTTAAACCCGAAGTATTGTACGCACTGATTGCCCCCTATGAAGACAAAGAACTGGCCATTGAAGAAATCCAAGACCTGGCCAATTTTATAACGGCCCAATACCGTGATGCAGGCTATATTATAGTGAATGCCTTTGTGCCTGCACAGGAGGTACAGGACCGTGTTGTGGTAATTAAAGTGGTTGAGGGAAAGGTCGGGAAGATAAGCGTTACCGGCAACAAACGCTACAGTTCATCCTTTATAGAAAAACACCTTGCGAGAATTAATAAAGACCCGTCGCTTAAGGAAGAAGGGCTCGAAAGGCCGCTCCTTATCCTGAATGACAATCTTTCCCTGAATGTGTCGGTATCGCTCAAGGCGGGTAAAGAGCCGGGCACAACCGATGTGGTTGCAACAGCCGCCGATAAATTCCCCATGTCGGGCAGGCTATTTTATGATAATTATGGATCAAACATTACAAACAAAAACCGTGCAGGTTTTGCCCTCGATATCGGGAATATCCTTACAGACGGCGACGTTGTAAACCTGTGGGGCATTACCGGTCTTGATAAGATCAGTGTCAACCAGTTATCCTATGGCAGGGCAGAATACAATCTGCCCATCTGGTACAACGGGACAAGAGCGGGTATTTACTATGCAAACAACTTATACCAGGCAACTGGAGACCTTGCTCCACTGGGCTTCCAGGGCAGCTCCAACATAGCAGGCATCTATGTGTCCCACCCTCTCATCAGGACCAGGGAGGCCACGCTGAGCGCCAAAATAGGTTTTGATTATAAAGATATTCGTGAATATGCTCTGTCAGATTTAATGACCACAGACCGTATCCGACCAATAAGTCTTGGAATGAGCTATGATTTGACAGACATGTTTTTAGGCAGAAATTTTGTGAATGTTACATATTATCATGGCATAAAAAACTTTCTCAATGGTACAGGAAAAGATGATCCTAATGTAAGCCGCTTAGATGCGAATGGGAATTTTAGTAAGATTACTGCTGATGCAATCAGGATCCAGAAACTGCCGGGATATAATTATCTCACCCTCAGAGCTTCCGGGCAGTATTCGAGCGACCTGCTCTTCCTTGCAGAGCAATTTATGCTGGGCGGCACGGGAAGCGTGAGAGGTTTTAACCCTGCTGAGGCAACCGGCGATATTGGTTATACAGGATCTATAGAATTAGCCGTTTCGCCAATTTGTCCTGAGAGCACTGTTTATAATCAGAAAATCGGCGATACAATAAAATTTGCTTTTTTTGCTGACACAGGTTATGTCCGCAGAAACAGCCCGTTACCCGGCGATAACCAGCAAACTTACATGACAGGTATAGGCAGCGGCATTAGACTATATGCCGGAAAGGTATTGTCATTTAAACTGGATTATGGAATTCCAAAGGTAGGTTCAAGTTTTGAAACAAGGAAATCTATAACATATGTGCAGGGAATAATAAGTTTTTAAATAAGTACCAATACACGTATAAGAAAATCGTTATCATCTGTTCAATAATCCATAAAGATGTAAGTGTTGACGCGGTTACAGCCAACGCTTTTGCAAAGGAAATGAACTCTTGTGTGGTTTTGAGTCAGGAGCTTCTATAAGCGGAAAAATTCTATCCAACAGTATTCGCTGCATCAGATAATGCAACAAAGGTGTTTACAAAAAATACAATAATATATAATATATTCAAAATTATATACAATAATATATTATGCTGATAGACGGGAAAATTTTATTTTCCGGCACCTTCTGATGGTGGATGATAATGCGATGTTCGAACTATCCTACTGAGAGATTGTTAAACTCATGAGCCGTGGAGCTACATACCCTCAATCATATAATGCACACATGTATTCTGTAATAATTTTAACAGGATTCTTAAAAGGTAGAAAATATGTCTCAATAAGAAAACAGATGAATCTAAATATGAAACAGAGTGGAAAGAAAGAAATAAATTAATAAAGTGGTTATAAAGCCGGCAACAGAAAAAAACTGATGAAGCCCTCGAATGTACACAGGAGCTTCTTGAATACGCCAAAAAGCATTACGGTAAACTTTAGTCGGCTTAGAGCCGAAACTCAAACTACCGGATGAAGCGGCAATAGTTGACTTTGTTTTTTTAGTAAAATCTTATTGAGGGGGATCATTCTTTCACTGTGGTAGTTATTAAACAATATCTATTCAGAATACTTTTCTGTTTTGTATGTATTCTCTTTTTACTATCCACCATCACCTATGCCTTACCCCAGGGCGGCGCCGTCGCAGGCGGGAACGCAACCATTTCCAATCCCACCACTGTCGCCATGCAGATAAAGCAAAATACCGACAAGGCAATCATCAACTGGCAGGGTTACAGCATTGCCGGCAATGAAGCGGTAAAATACATCCAGCCCGGAACCGGCTCGATTGCCCTGAACCGGGTTATAGGCCTTGACCCCTCCTTAATATATGGACAACTTTCCGCCAACGGTCAGGTATGGGTCATTAACCCGAACGGCTTGCTCATCGGTCCGGGCGCCAGCATACAGACAGGAAGCTTTCTCGGTTCGACCCTGAACATATCCGATCAGAACTTTCTTGCCGGCAAGTATACTTTTACAGGCTCTCCCTCCTCATCTCTTGCATCTATCATAAATCGTGGAAATATTGCCGTATCGAACGGTGGTTATGTAGCCCTCCTTTCTCCTTCCGTCACGAATGAAGGCACAATTCTTGCCAATGCAGGAAAAGTCTTCCTTGCATCCGGCGAAGAGATGACCCTTAATTTTGCCGGTAATAAGCTTATAAATCTTGTCATAGATAAAGCCACACAGGATGCTCTGGGTATTAAGAACACAGGTACAATAACAGCGGACGGCGGTCAGGTAGTGCTCACCGCAAGAATTGCCTCAGATATATTAAAGAATGTAGTAAATAATGAAGGTATCATCCAGGCGCGCTCTATTGTTGAAAAAGAAGGGAGAATTATCCTTGACGGCGGTGACGCCGGTATAGTTGCAAACAGCGGTACCCTCGATGCCTCCGGCCTATCTTCCAATCTCCCCTTCACTGCCGTGGGTCAGGGAGAGAGTGTTTTAAAAGGCGGCTCAATAAGCCTCCTCGGCAAATATGTCGGTCTTTTCAGTGCGGCCAGACTTGATGCTTCCGGTGACGCAAGTGGCGGTGCAATTCTTGTAGGCGGCAACTTCCAGGGCAAAGGCCCCGAAGCCAACGCCTACCGCACTTACATCAGTCCTGATACTGCGATCAATGCTGACGCCGTGAAAACCGGTGAAGGCGGCAAGGTCATCGTCTGGTCCGACGATGCAACAAGGTTCTACGGCAACATCAGCACAAAAGGCGGTGCTCTCTCCGGTAATGGCGGTTTTGTGGAAGTATCGGGGAAGAATTATCTGGATTTTAATGGGCATGTAAACGCACTCGCAGATAAAGGCCGGGCCGGAATGCTGCTCTTGGACCCCACAAATCTGACCATTAATAACAGTGCTAATAGCAATATCAACGGGACTACTCCATTTATTCCAACCGCAACCCCATCAGTTCTGACATGGGCTACGATAAAGACGGCTTTGGGAAGCGGCAACGTAACTGTGACAACCGTTGGAAGTCCAAACTCCGGCGTAGAAACCGGAACTATAACAGTCGGTGCAGTCAGCCCCGACTTGGCTACTGCAAACTCACTTACTCTAACAGCAGCCAGCAGCATGGCTTTTTCAGCTAATGCTAACGTTACAAACAGCTCTACCGGCAATCTCGTTTTCAATACTAACTCCGGCGCTATTACCCTCAATAACGCAAATCTTTCTACAGGCGGTTCCATTACTCTAAATAGCGCAACTTCAGCTACAGGAACCGGTACTATTACCACCGGCGCTGCAGGCACATTGAGCATTACCGCAACAAGCGGCTCCTCAACATTAAGCGGAGTAATAGCAGGCGGCAACTTAACCAAGGCCGGTACCGGCACGCTAACCCTCTCCGGTGTCAATACTTATACAGGTGGCCTCACAATCAAGTCAGGTACAGTCACCGGCACAACCAGCGCGAATGCCTTTGGTATGGGCACGATCACCCTGGGCGATACCAGCGGCAGCGCCAATGCCACGTTAAACGGCGGGTTTGCGGGCACCTTTACCAATCCGATCACGGTTGCCGCCGGTACCAGCGGGAATACGTTGAAAATTACCAACAGCGCCGCCAGCATCTTCGGTGGCACTGTCACGCTGAACAATAACCTGATACTGGCACCCACTTTGACCAACCTGCTCACGTTGAGCGGTGGTATCACGGGAACCGGCAACCTCATTATTAATGGTTCGGGCACAACTGCAGCCGTTACGCTATCCACAAACTCCGTCAACAACACCGGTACAATCACCAACTCAGGCACCAATACCGGTACGACAACAATCAGCGGTGGCGTGGGTACGAACGTAACAGCCATCAACGAAAACAGCACGACCTCGGCTTTGACAGTCAGCGGAGCCCTCACTGTGAACAGCGCCGGTACCACCCTCACCAATACCGCAGGTACCAAACTGCTGACCCTTTCAGGCGGTGTGAGTGGCACAGGCAACCTGGTGCTCAATAACAACAGTGCGACCGCCAGCGGCATCACAATCTCGACCGGAACAGTCAACAACACGGGCACGATCACCAACTCGGGCACCGGCAGCGGCTCGACTTTGATCAGTTCAGTTATCAGTACGAATATCACCGGTGTGGTTCAGAACAGCAGCACTTCGGGACTAACCCTCTCCGGTGTCAACACTTATACCGGGTTGACCACAGTCAGCGCAGGTACACTGACACTCTCTGGCGGATCGGCAATCGCGAATGCAGGTGCGGTGAACTTGAGTACGTCGGGGGCGGCACTGACACTATCGACCAGCGAGACAATCGGGTCGCTGACCGGAGTGACGGGTACAAACGTAAACCTGGGAGCTACCACGCTGACCACTGGCGGGAATAACAGCACAACCGAGTATGCGGGCGTAATCGGCGGAACCGGCAGACTTACTAAGACCGGTACAGGCACCTTCACACTGTCAGGGGCAAATACCTACACCGGTACCACCACAGTAAGTGCCGGCACCCTGTCTGAAGGAGTCAATAACGCGCTGTCCTCAGGTGCGGTAACAGTGAACGGCGGCATATTCGACATCAATACCAGAACTGACACCGTAGGTGCGGTTACCCTAACCAGCGGCAGCATCACCGGCACTACCGGGATGCTGACCGGTACGAGCTACAGTGTTATGGATGGCAGCATCAGCGCTATTCTGGGTGGGACCGGAGCCCTGACCAAAACCACGGCAGGTACGGTAACACTGTCTGGGGCGAATACTTACACCGGAGCTACTACCATCAATACCGGTATATTAAGGGTTGCGGGCGGCAGCGCGGTTGCAAATACCTCAGCGGTAGTGCTGGCAAACGCAGCCGGAGCAGTCTTCGATCTGAACGGTACCAGTGAGACGGTCGGCTCACTGGCCGGAGGCGGAACAACGGGTGGTAACGTGACACTGGGTACGGGCACACTGACAGCGGGTGGGAACAATACCACGACCACCTTTGCCGGCGTGATAAGCGGCACAGGCGGCAACTTAACCAAGGCCGGTACCGGCACGCTAACCCTCTCCGGTGTCAATACTTATACAGGTGGCCTCACA
>Ga0310040_1001926_pt1 | contig 14007 bp, 9 predicted proteins | sample EPASupsiteHSE623_FD_200237 | JGI IMG/M metagenome (GOLD analysis project Ga0310040, IMG submission 200237) | Bioremediated contaminated groundwater from EPA Superfund site, New Mexico - Sample HSE6-23 (v2) (version 2) | ecosystem: Environmental > Aquatic > Deep subsurface > Groundwater >... | reverse complement strand
AAATGCAAGATCAAAATGCAAGATCAAAATGCAAGATCAAAATGCAAGATCAAAATGCAAGATCAAAATGCAAGAACAAAATGCAAGATCAAGATGGCATCAATTGAAAAGAATTAGATAGCATCGATTGAAAATCCAAAAAAGAAAAAAGGGGAAGCCCACTCACTTGATGAGTGGGATGGCATCAACCGACTCTGGATTGGCCAGAGCGGATATGTCGCCTGTCGGGTTTCCAAGGGCTTTGGCCTTGATGACGCGGCGCATGATCTTGCCGGACCGGGTCTTGGGAACATCGTTCACGAAGTAGACTTTCTCCGGATAGGCGACGGGTCCCAGAACGGAGCGCACGTGCTTGGCCAGGATCGGGCCCAGATCATCGGTGGCTTGAACGCCTGTCTTGAGGATGACGAAGGCTACAATGACCTCACCCTTGACCTCATCGGGCTTGCCGATGACGGCTGCCTCGGCAACCTTGGGGTGAGAAACCAGTGCGGACTCGACCTCTGCATTGGAGATCCTGTGTCCGGCTACCTTCAGCACATCGTCGATTCTGCCCTGGATGGTGAAGTATCCATCCTTGTCCTTGGTGGCCTTATCGCCGGCCAGGTAGGTACCGGGCCGAATCTGCCAGTACATGTCCCAGTATTCCTTCTGGTACCTGACAGTGTCTTTGTAGAAGGCCCTGAGCATGGACGGCCAGGGTGTATTGCTGACGATGTTGCCGCCGGAGCCTGGCGGTACGGGATTGGCATCCTCATCCAGGATATCCACGTTGAAGCCGGGCAGCGGGAATGTGGGCGATCCGGGCTTGAGCGGGGTGATGGGCAGAGGCGATACCAGGAAGCATCCCGTTTCTGTCTGCCACCAGGTGTCCATGATCTGCAGCTTGCCGCCGCCGAAGTTGTTTCTGTACCAGATCCAGGCCTCGGGATTGATGGGCTCGCCGACAGATCCGAGCAGCCTAAGGGATGAGATGTCGTGCGACTTCGGCCACTGATCCCCTGCCTTCATGAACATTCTCACGGCAGTGGGTGCGGTGTAGAGGACTGACACCTTATTCTCGCTGATGATCTTGAACCACCTGCTGAAGTCGGGATAATCAGGGGAACCCTCGTAGATCATGCTCGTAGCGCCGAGGCAGAGTGGTCCATAGACCACGTAGCTGTGGCCCGTGATCCATCCGACGTCAGCCGTGCACCACCAGACATCAGTGTCTTTGATGTCGAAGACCCAGGAGAGTGTCTGAGCAGGAGTTACGCAGTAACCGCCATGAACGTGCTCGATACCCTTGGGCTTGCCGGTGGTTCCGGAGGTGTAAAGGATAAACAGCCGATCCTCGCCGTCCATCTTCTCGCTCTCGCACACATCGGACTGCTTGGCTACCAGCTCGTGGTACCAGACATCCTTTCCGGCCTTCATGGGTACTTCAATGCCTGCCCTCTTTACCACTACCACATTGGTCACACTTGGTGTGTTGGCGGTAGCTTCATCCACATTGGGCTTGAGGGGCAGTGGCTTGCCGCGCCTGAAGAAGCCGTCCGTGGTGATTACTACCTTGGACTCGGCATCAAGAACTCTGCTGTTCAGGCCGCCGGAGGAGAATCCGGAGAATACCACGCTGTGAATGGCGCCGATCTTGGCGCAGGCGAGCATAGCTATGGGTGTCTCTGGAATCATGGGCATATAGATGCTGACTCTGTCGCCCTTGACAACTCCTAAGCTCTTGAGGCCGTTAGCGAACTTGTTGACCCTCTTGGCCAGATCTGCATAAGTGATCTTCTGAGTAGGCTGATCAACGGGCTCGGGGACAAATATGTAGGCGACTTTATCCTTTTTAGCGCCCGCTGCATGCCGATCTACGGCATTGTAAGCCACATTGATCTTGCCGCCTACGAACCACTTGGCATAGGGGGGCTGCCAGTTAAGGACCTGAGCGTAAGGCTCAAACCAATCGGCATAGGTCTTGGCCATCTCATCCCAGAATGCGATAAAATTCTGGCCGGTCCAGGCGCGCATCTCACGCTCGCTCTTGAATCCCTTTTTCTTCATCCACGCCATGACATTGGAGTTCTCAACGAGATCCTTGGACGGCTCGAAAATTCTCGTCTCCTCGTATAAGACGGACGTTGTTGCTTTTTGCTCAGCCATTTTAAACCTCCTTATTCCATCTCTTCAGCGTTCCCAGACTCCCTCTAAATTTGCCGAAAACTGCCCGACCAAATCAAAATGCAATCCCGGCATGATTTTTGCTATCACAGTCAGATCGAAAAGCCTCGCGCGCATGAGGCTCCAGGAACACTGTAGTGATCGATAATTATCAAGATTTTTCATTTATAAAGTTGTCGAGGTAAATTTACATAAGAGTTAATAATGATAATTATTAATAGTAGCAAAAGCAAAGATGATGCTTAAAACTTTAAAATAAAATTAAACTAATTTAAAAATCCCTTTTGACGATGCCGGATAATCCGTGAAAAATACAGAAAAAAGAGATATGCCGCTCACTTGATGAGCGGGATGGCTTCGACGGCATCGGGATTGGCCAGAGCGGATAAGTCTCCGGTGGGATTGCCGAGAGCCTTGGCCTTGATGACGCGGCGCATGATCTTGCCGGACCGGGTCTTGGGAACGTCCTTCACGAAATAGACCTTCTCAGGATATGCGACAGGCCCAAGAACCGTTCTTACGTGCTTGGCAAGCTCAGTCTTCAGCTCCTCTTTCTCTTCATTTCCCGTCCTGAGGATGACAAAGGCGACGATGACTTCGCCCTTAACCTCATCAGGCTTACCGATGACGGCTGCCTCAGCAACCTTCGGATGGCTTACCAGCGCCGATTCGACCTCGGCATTGGAGATTCTGTGTCCCGCCACCTTCAGAACATCATCGATCCTGCCCTGAATGGTGAAATATCCGTCTTTATCCTTGGTGGCCTTATCTCCTGCCAGGTATGTGCCGGGCCTGATATCCCAGTAGGTTGACCAGTACTCTTTCTGATATCGTTCCGGGTCTTTGTAGAAGGCTCGGAGCATGGACGGCCAGGGAGTATTGCTGACGATGTTGCCTCCGGTGCCCGGTGCCACGGGATTTGCGTCCTCGTCGAGGATGTCGATATTGAAACCCGGCAGCGGGAAGGTTGCAGAGCCCGGTTTTAGAGGCGTGATGGGCAAGGGTGAGACCAGGAATGTGCCCGTCTCCGTCTGCCACCACGTATCCATGATCTGGCATTTGTCGCCGCCGAAATGCTTCCGGTACCAGATCCATGCCTCGGGATTGATGGGCTCGCCGACGGACCCAAGCAGCCTTATGCTGGAGATGTCGTAGTCTTTGGCCCATTTCTCACCGGCCTTCATGAACATTCTGATGGCAGTGGGGGCTGTGTAGAAGACGGATACCTTGTTGTCCTGGATGATCTTGAACCATCTGCCGAAGTCCGGATAGTCGGGAGCGCCCTCGTACATCATGCCGGTTGCACCGAGCACGAGCGGCCCGTAAACGATGTAACTGTGGCCCGTGATCCATCCGATATCGGCTGTACACCACCAGACATCGTTCTCCTTGATGTCGAAGACCCAATGCAGAGTCTGAGCCGGTCCGACACAGTATCCGCCGTGCACATGCTCGATACCCTTGGGCTTGCCCGTGGTTCCCGATGTGTACAGGATGAACAGCCGATCCTCGGAGTCCATCTTCTCGCATTCGCATTCTTCGGACTTTCCGGCCACCAGGTCATGCCAGTAGATATCTTTGCCCTTCTTCATGGGCACTTCAATGCCCGTCCTCTTGACCACGATAATATTTTGCACCGACGGAGTATTGGCTGTCGCCTCGTCCACATTCGGCTTGAGGGGAATGGGCTTGCCGCGCCGGTATAAGCCATCCGTGGTTACTACCGCTTTGGCCTCGGCATCCAGTATCCTGCTATTGAGGCCGCCGGAGGAAAATCCGGAGAACACTATGCAGTGAATGGCTCCGATCTTGGCGATGGCGAGCATGGCTATGGGCAGTTCCGGGATCATAGGCATGTACAGCATGACTCTGTCTCCCTTCTTCACACCCAGGCTCTTCAGGCCGTTGGCGAACTTGTTGACCTCCTTGTAAAGCTGTCCATACGTGATCTTTTGAGTCGGCTGGTCGACGGGCTCGGGGACGAATATGTAGGCCACTTTGTCCTTTTTAGCGCCCTTAGCATGCCTATCCACGGAGTTGTAGGCTACATTGCACTTTCCGTTCACGAACCACCTGGCGTAGGGCGGCTTCCATTCGAGGGTCGATGCCCACGGCTCGAACCAGTCTGCGTAGGTCTTGGCCATCTCGCCCCAGAACTGGATGTAGTTCGCTGAACACCATAGTCGCATCTCTCTTTCGGTCTTGAAGCCCTTCTGTTTCATCCACGCCATGACATTCGAGTTTTCGACGAGGTCCCTGGGCGGCTCGAATATCCTTGTCTCCTCCATCAGGACAGATGTCTTTGCTGTTGCTTTCTGCTCAGCCATTTTCTTCCTCCTTTAATCGATGTCTCCAAAACAGCCGACCGATCGATTCAAAAGCATGGGATAAATCGGGTTACAAAGGCTTGTGGTGCTGGCAATCATGCTCGGCCCGGCCTCGGAGGCATTGTCACGATTAATTATTTTCATTATTAATAAGGTTAGTGGTAGGAAGAACTCGAAAAACCATCATACTTAAAAATACGAAAAAGTATAATCGTGCTCAACGTCGCCTCATGCTTCTAATCAACTCGCGATCATCGAAATTCTCTTAAAAATTAATTGACTTCGTTCTATAATTATTAATGAAAATATTTAACATAAAGGAAGATCATCGCGATTAAAGGTGGTCTGCCCATCCTGTAAGATAGTAGGGATTGGATGCGGCTATTCTTACGCGAATCACAGATCCCAGTGCCGGATTTCCATGAACGACGATGCCCAAATAGCTTTCGGACCTGGCCTTCATGGTGCCGCTCCTGCCGCACTCCACTACCAGCGCACGCAGCGTCCGCCCTACCATGCACTCATTGTTTTTGGCGGCTATTTGCAGCCACAGCCGCGTCAAAACTCTTGATCGATCCTTTTTGATGCGATCCGGCATGTCATACAGCCGCGCGGCGGGGGTGCCGGGCCGGGAGGAGAATTTGGTTATATTGACCTTGTCCGGCTGCACCTGCCTGACCAGATCCATAGTCTGCAGGAAATCCGCGTCTTCTTCCCCCGGAAATCCCACTATGGCATCGGTATTCAAGGAAATGTCGGGAAGGGCGGACCTCAATTCTCCCGCAATTTCGGCAAAATCCTGCGCCGAATATCTTCTGCCCATGCTCTTCAGGATTTTATTGGAGCCGGATTGAAGGGGAATATGCAAAAATCGATAGACTTTGGGGCTATGCATGGCTTCAATCGTCTCCGCCAGAACAGGCTGGAGCGTGTCGGGATTCATCATGCCCAATCGCAGCATGAAGTCTCCGGGAAGGGCGCATAGCTCTCTTACGAGCGCCGGCAAGGAAAGCTCGCAGTCATTGCCGTAAGAGGCAGTATCCTGGGCGGCAAGCTGAATTTCCTTGGCTCCCGAATCCAGCAGCGTTCTTGCTTCATCGATTATGCACTGGAGGCTCTTGCTCTTCAGCCTGCCTCTGGCCCTGCGGACTATGCAGTAGCTGCAGCCGCCGTTGCATCCTTCGGCGATGTTGATGATCCCGCACAGATCATTGCGGGGGTGCTTGCCGGTATCCTCTCCGGGATCTTTTCCGATATCCTCTCCCGTAACCACTCCGGTATCCTTTCCGGCATCCTTTTCTGCATCATTGTCGTCGGGAGAATTGGCTGATTTTTGGGAAATGGATTTGTTCGCATCATTCCCTGTGCCGCCGGATTCGCTGAATGGAAAAAGCCCTGCGATCTTCGCTGCCGCGTCCCTGTTGAGCGGGCCGACCATTCCCCTGTAGCTTATTTCTCCAATCGAGCCGGGCAGCGCCGCAGAAAGGCATCCCGCCACCACAAGTCGATCGCCTTGCAGCAGCCGGAGCCTATGCAAAATCTTCCTCTCCGTCTTCTCCGTGACCGCGCAGGTATTCACGATCACTGCCTCGGCTTCCTCCAAAGAGGCGGGAACATGGCCCATCTCTTGCAAGGCCCTGGCCGCTTCCTGTGAATTTCCAAAGTTGGAGGTGCAGCCGAAGGTCTCAATATAAAATTTCATATTAAATCATCATACGTTTTCATATGATTCAGTGACTTTGGCTTTCCGTGCCGCCGTCTCCTTCGCGCCTCACCTGATATATTCCAACTATCGCTCCCATAATGGCCGGAGCCAGGAAGAAGCCTCCGATCCCGGCTACCAGCGCGCCGCCCAGGAACGAGAGCATCACCAGGAGCGGATGAAGAGATGATTTTGCCGAGACCAGGTACGGCCTGATGAGCAGCTCGGAAGGCAGGTAGATCAGTGTCGAGGCCAGGATGAAGAAGGCCAGGGCATCTCCCCATCCGGAGATGACATATTTGTAGACGGCAACGGGAACGATCACCACCCAGGACGTGAGAAATGGAACCATTCCGGCCACAAAAATGATGCTTGCCAGGGCGAAAGGCCGGGGAAGGCCAAAGCCGTAGAATATGAATGCGGCGATGATGCTGCCCAAAATGGACGTGTAGATCGTGCCGATGTAAATGCCGCTCAGAATGTGGTCGATGCGAATTACATATTTCCTGTAGGATTCTATATCTTTTTTGGGCAGCAGACTGATGACGGATTCCACGAAATTCTCGCCGTCCACCAGAAGAAAATAGCAGACGGGAATGGAGATGATGAAGTTGATTATGCCCAGCGACAACACCTTTCCGATGTGAAAGATGGGGATGGAGGATGCGATGGGTGCAATCAGCCCTACAGCATTATCAAGACCGCTGGCAAGGATATCGTTCACCGCCAGAGGAAGGCCGGCTGTCATCTGGTCCATCAGGATTTCGATAGTGGTCCTGACTGCGGCTTGATTATGAGCCAGAATTATGATCTGATTGGCGAATTCCAGCATTCCCATAGTCAGGATGAGAAAGATGGGCACGACTATGCAGACGGATGCCACCAAAGACCCCAGCCGCCTCCTCGGCTCGAACTTGTCCCGAATGGGCCGGGCGACGTAGGCGAAAACCATTCCCAATATCACGCCGTCCAGGAACGGGAAGAGGAAATAGAATATTAAAATGAGGGCGGCAAGAGCCACGATTAGTATGCCCTTATGCTCAGAGCACCATTTCCCAATCTCGGAATCCAAATTTATTGCACCTAAAGTAATTCGCAACTCAATGATAGATATTAGTAACGGCAAGAAAATCGAAAGAGCTTTTTCGCAAAATAATGCAGAAAAGAAGGAAAACCGGGAAATGCGGGAAATGCGGGAAACGCGGGAGAGCGTCTCAAGCACAGGCTCCGGCAATCATCTCTTCCAGCCGTTCCAGCCTCTCACCCGGCTCCCGGTTCTGCTGCTTTACCCAGGACTTGAGCTTGCGAATTGGCCGCTCGCCGTCGATGATCTCCCTCGCCTTATCCACGCCGTCCTTGAGGCTTGCCGCATGTCCCGTGATGTACAGCAGCGGCGCGGCATTCAAGCATACGATCTCTCTTCTGGGGCCGGGCTCTTTGCCTGAGAGGACTTTAAGCAGGCTAATTGCTTCCACATCTCTGCTCGATTTGTAGAGGATGGAAGATTCATCGCCCGCCTGGACGCCCAGATCGCCAGCAAGAATTGTGGACTTCAGGATCTCTCCGTCATCGGTCAGCTCCGCCACAACGCTTGGACCGATGGTGGAAAGCTCATCCATGCCCCTGCAGCCGTCCGCGCTGCGGCCATGCATGACAATTGCCCTTTTGTAGCCGATTTCTTTCATCGCTTTTGCTATTGGTAGAACCATATCTTGAGAATAAACTCCCCGCACGCCGTAAGATGGAAGCGCCGGATTGGCCAGGGACCCGGCGATGTTGAGGACGGTGCCGAATCTGATTTGAGATAGAATCCTGTAGAGCGCCTGGGGGTGGACCTTGCCGCTCATGCCGTTGAAGATGCCGATGCCTGCGTTCTCGATGGACCGCTTCACCAGCGACACGTCGCACTCGACGTCTACGCCCAGCGTCTCCAGGATGTCTACCGCGCCGCACTTTGAGGTGATCGCCCGCGCTCCGTGCTTGGCCATTTTAATGCCGTCGGCTGCGGCCACGATGGACGCGGCGGTGCTGATATTGAAGGTCTTGATGGAATCCATGCCCGTGCCGCAGTTCTCGGCCAGAGGGCCGCTCACGTCCGGGTGAACCTTCACGGTGTCAATTTCATAAATCGCTTCCCAGATGCCTGCAATCTCCTGGGGAGTTGCGCCCTTGGCAGTGATGGCCGCCAGGAATGCGCCCTGTTGCAAGTCCGGCTGCTCGTTTCTGAGGATCTGCCGGAACAGGTCTCCGGCTTCTTCTCGGGTCAGGTCCCGGCCTTTGATCAAAGCGTCAACTTTGCCTCCGAAGTATCTCAAATTCTCTTCCATTCTTCAGTACACCCTCTCGTCCGTCTTTTCATTCACTTTCCGGGATGCAGTGAAAAATATCATCAAAATCCGCCTTCAAAATCTACCTTCAAAATCTGCCTTCAAGACCTATCTTCAAGATTTATTTTCCACAAACAACCGATTTCATGCCCGATCGGTCGGCGGAATGATTCAAAGCATCCTCGATTTTTTCAAGCCTTGCCCGCTTGGTTATGACCCAATCCGCTTTTATCTTCCCTGAGGTGAGCAGCTCCACAGCCTTGCGATTCTGGCGGCTGGAGCAGCCGTATGCCCCCGTGATCGTCAGCTCCCGGTAGTGTATCGCGCGAAGATCCATCGGCTCGCTATGGTTCTCAGGCCCGGGACCGGAGAAGACGCAGATTCTTCCGCCGGGAGCCAGCAAACGGAAAAGGCGGCTGTCGATATGGATCTGAGGCGTGGCCAGCATGATGACGTCGGCTCCCATGCCTTCAGTCTCAGAGAAGAGGGACTTTTGCAGCGAATCCAGGGAATCGGATGCCTCTGCGTCCTCTGAGATTATGTCGGCGCTCGTGTGTCTCTTAAGCTGTAAAATCCGGTTTTGCAGCCGCTCTGCAACCATGACCTTCTCAGCCCCGGCTGCCTCCGCCAGAAGGGCATGAAGAGAGCCGATGGGGCCGCCTCCCAGGATCAGGACCCTGTCGCCTCTGCAAACCCCTGCCGTCTCCTGACCGTTGATGCAGCACGCAAGGGGCTCGGCCAGGGCTGCAAGAGCGGGATTTATTCCCTTCGGCAGCAAATTCAGGCCGCGGGAGATGCACTGCCAGGGCAGGGCCAGCATCTCGGCAAAGCCGCCGTCCTGGTTGAAGCCCAGGATCTTCATCTCCCGGCAGCGGTTGTCCTCTTCCTTCTGGCAGGGGCGGCATTTGCCGCAGGCGATTCCCGGCCAGACCTGAACCAGGTCGCCTTCGTCCAGGCCGCAGTTCCGATCGATCTCTGCAATCCTGCCCACGATCTCGTGCCCCAGGATGCGCGGGTAGGCCAGGTCTTTGTGGCCCATCTTCCTCATCTTGACGTCCGTCCCGCACACTGCGCAGGCCGAGACCTCCAGGAGGGCTCCGCCTTTGGGGCACTGCGGGTCCTGCACTTCTTCCAGCTCCAGGCATCCCGGAGATTTCAGAATGGCCGCCAGCATATCTTCATTTCTTGGGCAGCTCGACCGTCATCAGCACATGATCGGTCTCTTCTACGAGCTTTTCTCGCGGGACGCCGTTGATGGCAGCCAGAAGCGCCGCGCCTCCCATGCCCACGCCCTCTTTGACGTAACCCTGGGCGTAGATTTGCACGGACGGGATCTTTGAGTTCTCCAGGCCCGGATCAGAATAGTAGTAGGGCCTGCCCAGGGACTCCACAATCTCCCTGAAATGGGCCGTCTTATCCTCCATGATGTACTTCGTGGTGGCGATGGAGATGTCTCCCTCGATTCCCAGAGCTGCGCCCAATGCCAGCACTGCGGCCATCTGCGTTCCACCGGCCAGCACGACCTTGGTTTTGGCCAGGCCGCGCATCAGTCCGAGCGCCGCGGGCATCATGGGGTCGCCAACCTCGGTGACGGCCCGCAGGGGATCGTTCTTGAGGCTTCCTTCCTTGATGCCGGCACGGGAAAATGCATCCTTCACAACCTGAGTTTTCAGGCCCGTGGGGTTGGTGGCAAAGCTGCTGCTCACGTTGACATCATAGCCGAGAGCCTTCAGGACGGCAAGAGCAGTTGTCGTTCCCCCGGCGATCGACTCACCGATGAAGATGCAGTCCGAGAGCGTTGCCAGTTTCTTTCCCAGCAGCGCGCCGTTTTCGTAAAGCATTTTGGCATCCGGCACGCCGGTCTGCTTTCGAATATCATTTCCGCCGGCTCCGCCCAATTCCACATAGGGAACCGCGGGCTTCTTGCGCAGACCTGAGGCGACGAAGAGCGAGGGAATTCCAGTCAGGTTCAGGGCCGCTTTGGTGACGATGGCGGGAGTGGGCGAGCCTCCCGGAGCCTCGGGCAGCTCGGGCATGGTGATGATCCTGTTGGTCTCCACCAGCTCGGCATCAGCGCCGGGTGTGTAGTCGGTCAATTCCGGCGTTGTTCCCGCTGCGCTGAGGCCGGGAATTTTTCCCGTGTCCGTATTGGAGATGACGCAAAGGAAAAGGGGCCGCTTGGGCCTGAATTCGAAATCGGGGTAGATCCATTTCATAATGAAAGCCGATGGGTACACCTATATGAAATCGACGCCAGCAGGCTTAATTTAAGGAAAGGCGGCTTGAATGGTGGTCAAGTAATCTTTCAGCCGTCATCATTTGCATTTGCAGGACATTATGCTCTCCGCCATGCGCCGAATATAATCGTCGATTTTGCGGTATAATTAAAATTCGTCTGGTTGAATCTATTCGCGATTCAGCTTTGAGGCACAGCGAAGAGCGCATCCAAAGATAGATAATGAAAACGGCCAATGCCAAAAATCACTTTTTCTCGCGCTCAAGAATCTCGATCAGCTCTTTCAATGAGAACTGATTCATAAGCTCCATAAAGTTATCCATCTCTTTATAAAATTGCCTTGTCTTTACCAGCATTGCCCTCATCTCATCAGCCTCTTGGCCGCAGGGCTCCATATTTTTCTCTACTTGATTCAGTGCCTGCAAGATCAAGTGAATCTCTTCCCTGGCGGCGGATAGAATCACGGGCCTTATGGCCTCCGCGTCGGTTTCCAGAGAATAGCGATGCTGTTTACCGTGATGGCTCTTGCCCACAGGGCCCACTATGCGAACCGCCATGCCGATGTTTTCCATGCAGTTTATGCTGGAGCGCACTGTGGTTTTGCTGTAGCCGGTCTTTTCGGCCAGCACGTCAAGCGACATTGGTTCCTTTTCCAGGAATAGGACACCCCTCAGTATTCCCGTCGCATCGCTCCAGCCATTTTTTTCTGCTGCTTTGATGCATGCATCGATAATCGGCTTCTTTAAAGCCATGATTTCCTTGTCGTCCACAATATTTTGAACAAACACAAAGCTTAAGTATTTTGTGTTCGTTCGGTTCTTTCGGCAAAAATCGAATAGAAGGTTTAATTGGAATGATCAGCTTGGAACGACTTGGCTCATGGATCACCAAAAATCCTGTGATAATTATCGCCGTGGCAATTCTCCTCACTGTTGTCTCCGTCCACTATGCCCAGCAGATAGAGAGCCAAGGCATGACTACTGAGAGCTTTGTCTCAAAGGATTCCGCTCTCTATCAACTCTATGATCATCTCTATCAGGAGAACTTCGGCAGTGATGCAAATGTCATTCTGATAGAGGGCGACGACGTGGCTAAAAGGGATGTTCTAGAGGCCGGCTTGAGGTTCTCGGATCAGATTAAGCAGGTCAACAACGTGATGAGCGTTCAAAGCCTGGCCGATCTGGTTGCAGATGCAGAATATCAACGCAGCGGCATCCGGCAGATACCGTCTCAAGAGAGAATAGACGAGATCCTGGCCGACACCGATCCGGCTCAGTTGCAGGCATTCATGGCAGACCGTGGGCATTCCAGGATGATTGTTGCGATGCCGGCAACCCTGACAGAGGCGCAGCGCAAGGAAATCTTGCATGAAATAAATAGTGCCGCCTATTTCGCACTGTTTCCTGCCGGTTATAGTTACACCGTTACGGGCGATCCGTCATTCCAGGCATCCGTCGTGGAGACGATGAGCAGCAGCAACGGATCGATCCTCGCTTTAGCAGGAGTATTGATGATCGTCGCCCTGCTCCTGGTCTTCAGGCATGTCAGGTGGCCGCTCCTGCCCATACCGATCGTCTTCCTGGGCATTATCTGGACCTTTGGAGCTATGGGTTTCTTCAACATACCCATGAGCATGGTGTCTTTTGCCGCCTTCCCCATCCTGATCGGCATCGGCATAGATTACGCCATCCAGTTTCACAATCGCATCGATGAGGAACTGCTCAAGGGCAAGCCGATAATGGAAGCTGCGATCAGTACCATTAACCACGTAGCCATTCCTGTGATCATCGCCCTGGTTATAACCCAAGCAGGCTTTGTCGCACTTCTCAGCTCCTCCGTCCCCATGATCAACGACTTCGGAAAGATCTGCATCATCGGGCTTGTCATGTGTTATCTCTCCGCCCTCTTCGTGAACGTAACGGTTCTTTGTCTGTCAGAAAAAAGATATCCCAGAAAGATCAAAGCCGAAAGCCATTCCGACAGTAATTCGTTGGTCGGCTCATATATCGAGATGATCGCAAATTTCTGCGTGAGCAGGTGGAGGGGCGTGCTGGCTGTGGCGCTGATTCTCGCTCTGGCAGGAAACTATGCAGACACGCTGGTTCAAACAGAAACGAATTCCAAAAACTACATTCCCCAGGACCTTTCCCCGCTGATCGACCTGAATCATATGAAAACATATTACGGCGGAACGGACTCAATCAAGTTTCTGGTTCAGGCCGACGACGTTACGGACCCGGCAAACCTCAAGTGGATGGATGAGTTCAGCGACTATCTTCTCAAATCCAGAGATGATCGAACTGAAAGCGTGACCAGCATTGCCACCTATATCAAACAGGCTAACGGCGGGGAGTTACCGGACGATCGAACCCAAATAAGAGAGATAATTGATTCCCTGCCGAATTCCGTGCGAGATACATACCTGAGCGGCCACAACCTTGCCGTAATAGACGTAAACGTGGGCGATGCCCAGACCAATTTAGGAACACAAGGCATGGCCCAGCTCATCGAGTGTTATGAAAACGACTTGAACTGGGTTACGCCGCCTCCGGGAGTCTCAGTCAGGGCTACAGGCCAGCAGGTGCTCATGGCTACGGTCATCAATGCCCTGACCGACGGCAGGGTAGAGATGTCTCTGCTCGGATTGGTCTTGATCTTCGTCCTGCTCTTGCTGATTTACAGAGACATCATCAAAGCCCTTCTGCCCGTGCTGCCCATGCTCGTAGTGATCGGATTGATGGGCGGAGTCATGTATCTGTGCGGCTTGAAGTACACGCCGCTCACAGCCACGATGGGTGCCCTGATTTTGGGTGTGGGCTCAGAGTATGCCATTCTGATGATGGAGCGCTTCTACGAGGAACTGGACAATGTGGGAGATCCTTACGAGGCGCTGGTGATCACTGCCAACCACATCGGCTCGGCATTGGTTGCATCTGGAATGACGGTCGTCTTAGGCTTCGCTGCGCTCATATCGTCACCGTTCAACATTACCAGCAACTTCGGACTGGTGACCGTGCTGTCGGTTGTCTTTGCCCTAATCACCACATTTACCGTATTTGTGGTTCTGATGATCCGCATGGAGATTCAACGTGAGGTGCTGGATAACGCGAAACGAGAACTGAAGAAAGCAATTGCGCTAATCAATAATCAATCACGGAGAAGAATCAATGGAAATTAAGTTCACACTAGCTTTGGCTTGCTTGTTGATGCTTTTGGCTACGGGGCAAGCCCAGAATACCTACATACCCT
>Ga0310040_1001925_pt1 | contig 14007 bp, 12 predicted proteins | sample EPASupsiteHSE623_FD_200237 | JGI IMG/M metagenome (GOLD analysis project Ga0310040, IMG submission 200237) | Bioremediated contaminated groundwater from EPA Superfund site, New Mexico - Sample HSE6-23 (v2) (version 2) | ecosystem: Environmental > Aquatic > Deep subsurface > Groundwater >... | reverse complement strand
TTCTGGCAACGAGCAGGTGAAGTGCGCCCAGGAAGCGGCAAGATGGCAAAAGAACGCCATCGAGCGCATAGCGAGGCGGTGCCAGGGTGCAAAACCGATCGGATAATAAGCCAGAAGAGCATGGTCTTTATGAAAAAAATTGCCGGCGACTGCTACCGGGGCTTACTGAACTAAATTTCAAGATTCCCAATAATTTTTTGTACTTTTTGCCCGCTTGACCGAAGAATCCGCCTGTCGGCCGGGCTGAAACTCCAAACTCCAGGCACAGAAAGGAACGGGCTGAAATAGGTCATGAAATCAGCGTTGCAGGGGGGCTGCTTGTGTACATTATTTCAACAGGTTTTTTTGCCGCTCTCTGGTGACCGCATCGGTTGATGAGCGGAGATCGGGAGCAAGACAGAGGAACCGGATGGATGCTGGCGAAAAGAAACTACCGTCATTGCATCAAGCAGGTCGGAAGTGATGCTCAACTATCTGGCGCTCGTATGAGATCACAGCTACCGGTACAATGGTGTACCGTCAGTGACGTACCGAATCCATTCACACTTGTAAGGAGTTTTCTATAGTGGACATTCCACGGATATTCAACATCACCGAAAGTGCTCACCGCATCCATAACCCGTTCACACCCGAAAAGCTCGCCACTCTCGGCAAGGCGTTGCGCCTGGAACCGGGGACCCGAGTGCTCGACCTCGGCAGCGGTTCGGGGGAGATGCTGTGCACCTGGGCCCGCGATTACGGAGTCATCGGTACCGGCATCGACATGAGCCAGTTGTTCACCGAGCAAGCGAAACTCCGCGCTGTAGAACTCGGCGTCGCCGACCGAGTCGAGTTCATCCACGGCGATGCTGCGGGCTACGTCTCCGACGAGAAGGTCGGTTTGGCAGCCTGTGTCGGTGCCACTTGGATCGCCGGGGGAGTCGCCAGCACTATCGAGCTTCTGGCGCGGAGCCTGCGCACCGGAGGGATCATCCTCATCGGCGAGCCCTACTGGCGGCAGTTCCCGCCGACGGAAGATGTTGCCAAGGGGTGTCTTGCCCACTCCATCTCCGACTTTCTCCTGCTTCCAGAACTTCTCGCGTCTTTCTGCCACCTTGGCTACGACGTCGTTGAAATGGTTCTGGCTGACCAAGACGGCTGGGACAGATACGAGGCGGCCAAATGGCTCACCATGCGCCGATGGCTTGAAGCCAATCCCGGCGACGAGTTGGCCAAAGAGGTTCGAGCCCAACTGACCTCGGAACCCGAGCGCCACGCCACATACACGCGTGAATACCTGGGTTGGGGCGTGTTCGCGTTGATGGTGCGGTGATGAGGGCATTACCGGGCGACCCAGCCTGGTCGGGTTGAGGAATGAGACCCGACAGTTTTTCCGGCAAGGCAAAAAATGATTGGGTGTCATTGATGTAATGCCGGAGGGCGCGAACGCCTGGGGGACGTTTTTTTTCACCGTGGTGACCTGCGGGCGACGTCGGTTTCTGGATGAACCGGAGAACGTCGCGCTCCTGAAATCGGTGTTTCAATCGGTCATGGCGGCCCATCCGTTCCTGGTCGATGCCATGGTGGTTTCCGGCGCCACGCGGAATATATCCATTACAACCCGATCAGACACGAATGTCGGGTTTCGTCCCTCAACCCGACCTACTCCTCTTCAGTCGCTCCCGGTTTATTATTGGGAAGGCCCTTGGTTCCGGGGGCGATAAAACCATCACTCCGCAACTGATCGAGTAGAGCCATTAACAGGGGCGTCGACTTCCAGGTCGGCGCCCCTTTCTTGTTGTGTTCCCTTCGTGTCGACCGATTCCGGGCCGGCCGACTCCGAACCCCCTTTTTCGTTGTCACAAATAATCCAGCAAACTCAGCGAAGAAACCCGGGCCGTCACCTGCATGGTGGCTTGGAGCGAGAGTTCCATCTTAGAGATCTCGGACAATACTTCGGTGAGATCGGCATCCTGCTGGCGCGACAGGGTGGATTCCACCAAAAGGAGTGCATTTTCGTGCATGCTGATCATATCGTCCATGCGGGCGCTGGTATTGCCGAGCGCACTCTGCTGCGTTCGGACCTGGTCGGCCGCCTCCTCCAGCGGGGTCAGCATGGCGGAGACGGCAGTGCTGTCGCCGCCGCTCAGGGCGGTGTGCAGGTCTTCCAGGGTGGTGAACAGATTGATCGGGCTCAGGAACAGTTCCTCGCCGCTGATATTCTTGGCCACGGTGGTGCCGGGGCTGATCTCGATCATTTGGTGATCGTCGGTGCCGTTGTAGGTGACGGGCGAGCCGGCAAAGGGCTGGGTTTGGTCGTTGTAGCCGGCAAAGAGATACTTGCCCGCCACCTGGGTGTTGGCCAGGTCGAGCAGCTCCTTTTGAAGTTGACCGACCTCGTCAGCCAGGGTGGCCTGGTCCGAGGCGGAAAGGCTGGAGTTGGCCCCGGTGACGGCGATCTCCTTGGCCCTGGTCAGCAATGCCTCGACGGCATCGATGGCGATTTCCGATGTCGACAGGTTGTCCTGAACGTGCTTGCAGTTCTCGACATAGCGCTCGCCCTTGACGATGTCGGAGCGGCAACCGAGAATGGGCGCGACCGCGGCGGGGTTGTCCGAGGCCTTGGCCACCTCGGTGCCGGTCGAGGATTTGACGTACAACTGATTGAGCGCGGTGGAGGTGGTGCCCAGATTGGTTTGCAGGGTGCGATAGGTGGTGGCGTCTCGGGTGATAATCATGACTGACCTCACATCGTCAGAAGGGTGTCGAGCATTTCCTTGACCACGGCAATGTAGCGGGAGGCCGCCTCGTAGCCGGCCTGGTACTGAATGAGCAACACCATCTCCTCGTCGGTGGACACGCCGCAGGCGGCATCGCGCTTGGCGTTGAGTTCGTCCAGGAGATCGGTGCTGGCACTCAGTTGCTGGTCGTTGCCGTCCGCCAGCAGCCCGGCCTTGGCGGCGATCCGGGCGTATTCTTCGCTGTAGGTGGCACCGTCGATGGCAGCGGTGTCGCGGAGGGCGGCAACGGCCAGGCACAGGCTGTTGTCCCCGGTGGAGCTGGTGGAGCCGGCGGCGATCCGGTCCGGATCGTCGAAGGCGACCGCGATCGAGGCCGCCGCCCCTTCCCAGGCGTCGGCCAGGGGATCGGTGGGGGAGGTCAGGGTAAACAGGTCAGTCGCCGGATCGCCGTTTCGATCAATGCCGCCACTGGTCGAGATCAGGCTGTCGATATCGGTGGCAAGGGTGTAGGCCAGCCGGTCGACCTCGTTTCGCAAGGTCGGGATGGTCGTATCCCTGACTTCAAGCATTCCCCTGAGTTCGCCCCCGAACTGCTGGTAGTTCAATGAAAGGGGCGCGCTGCCACTGTCGAGGCTGATTTCGGTCCGGCCGTCAACCTTGGTGGTGGCAAAGGAGGAAGCGACACTGCCGGTCACCAGCGGCAGGCCGTCCGGCAATTGCAGGCAGACCATGCCGTTGTCGTCGAGGAAGGTGGTGGCGCCGCAGGTTTCGCTCACCTCCTGCACCAGCAGGTCGCGCTGATCCCGCAGGGTGTTGGCGTTGCCGCCGGCCAGCTCGGTTTGCATGATCGACTGGTTGAGATCCCCGATCTGCTGCAACTGGTCGTTGAGATCGGGGATAACGGCTTCGACGTTGGCGTCGATGCTGTTGGCCACCTCGGTCAACTGTTGGTCGATCAGGTGGAAATGGTCCGCCAGGTCGACCGCCTCCTGCAACACCTGCTGTCGTTCCGCGGTTCCCGAGGGGTTGGTGCTCAACTCCTCCCAGGCATCGAAGAAACTGTCGATATCGGTGGACAGACTGGAGTCACCGATATCGAGAATCCGTTCGATGTCGGCCAGCGGCGTGCTCGCCGCCTCGTAGGCACCATAGGTGGCGCTTTGGGCGATCAACTGTCGGGCGATGAAGCTGTCGCCGCTCCGGTCGATGGTGGCCACCGCACTGCCGGTGCCGAAGGTCAGCCCGCCCTGGGTAAGCGGATGGGCGCTGACGACATTGGCGGTCTGCCGCGAATAGCCGGCGGTGTTGACGTTGGCGATGTTGTTGCCCGTCACCTGGACCGCGGTCTGGCTGGTGTAGATGCCGCTGGCCCCGGTGGCGAGGGCGGTGGTCAGGCTGGCCACGGCTAGACGCTCCGGTTGAGCAGGCGGGGACCGGCGCCGATGGCGAGCGAGCGGCCATGGGCGGCATAGGTCAGGGCCAGTCGGCGGAAGACGTTGTCCTGCAAACGGCCGATCAGCTTCAACCCGGATTCCAGCAGCATCCGGTTACGGTGGTTGTTTTTCTTGATGCAATCGATCAGGGCCGTGCTTTCGTTGTCAACGACCTGCTCCGCCTGGCCGAGCAGGGTGAGCAGGCGGATCTTTTCCTGCCGGATTTCGTCGAGTTGGTGCATCCGCAGGTGGGTGATGGCCCTCCGTTCGCGGACCAGCAGCTCGTCGAGGGCCTGGAGATGGGTGTTCAAGGCCGTATTATGGTGGTTCATGGCGTCTTTGCTCCGTGGTTATCGTTTAAAGGTTTCGCAAGAAGCGGAAAAACCTTGAGTTCGTCATTTCGAACGCCGTGAAAAATCTCTGCAATAATCGAGAGATTTCTCGTCGCCTTGCTCCTCGAAATGACAGCAATCACCTCTTTGCCCGACTATCACCGTTTAAGGTTGAGCAGTTCCTGCAACATCTCGTCGGCGGTGGTAATCACCCTGGAATTGGCCGAGTACCCGTTCTGGATAGTGATCAGGTCGACGAACTCGGTGGCCAGGTCGACATTGGAGAGTTCCAGGGATTGGGTGATCAGGGTCCCCTGGGACGCGCCGGGATAGCCGATGGTTGGTGTGCCGGAAGTGGTGGTGGCGGAAAAGAGGCTGCTGCCCACCGCATCGAGGCCATCGGGATTGATGAAGGTGGCGAGCGAGAGCTTGGCCACCGCCATGGTTTCGCCGTTGGAGTAGACGGCGCTGACCGTGCCGTCGCTGGCGATGTCGACATCGGTGACTTCGCCGGAGGTATAGCCGTCCTGATCCTGGGAAAAGACGGTGGAGTCGCTGTCGAACTGGGTGGTGTCAAAGGTGTAGGTCAGGGGCTGGGCGGACGAACCGTTGTCCCAGGTGGTTGCCGCGATGGTGGCGGTGGCGCCGGTGGCCAGGTTGCCGTTGGCGTCGAAGGTCAAGGTGCCTGTGCCGAGCTGCTGAGCGACACCCGCGGTGCCGCCGCTCAGATCGCCGCCATCCACGGTCAGATGCCAATTCCAGGCCTGATCGCCGGTTTTGGCGAAATAGCAGGTGAGCAGGTGCGAGGTTCCCAGGGAATCGTAAATGGTTGTGGTGGTGGCATAGTTGGAGGTGTCTTCGGGCGCGGTGAGGTCGAAGCCGGTCAGGATGTCCGAGTTGGAATCGAGATTGGTTTGCAGGGTCACGTTTGCCGTCTGCTGGGCCTCGATCTGCGAGACCAGGTCCACCTGGATGTCGTCGAGATTGCCGCTGGCCAGCACCCCGTCGGCGGTGTAGAGCGAGCCCTGGACCCGGTAGCCGTCGGCGGTGACCAGGTAGCCGTCGTCGTCGAAGCTGAAGTTGCCGTTGCGGGTGTAGAGGTCGGTGGCGTCAAGAGGATCGCTGACAATGAAAAAGCCGCTGCCCTCGATGGCGATGTCGGTGTTGTTGTCCGTGGATTCGAAGCCGCCCTGGCTGAAATTGGTCTGCACCGTCTGCACCTGGGAGCCGCGTCCGACCTGGGAAGTGCCGCCGGAACTGGCGATATTGGCGGAGAGCAGGTCGGAAAAGACAGTGGAGCTGGTCTTGAAGCCGATGGTGTTGCTGTTGGCGATGTTGTTGCCGGTGACGGTCATGGCCTGTGAGTTGCTCTGCAGGCCGCTGATTGCGGTATAGAGTGCGCTGGAAAGTCCCATTGTTCCTCCGTTGATCCGGTGGCTTCACCGAAAGGGCTGGCGTGCCGGGCCCGTCGGCCGATACCGGCATTCGGTGAAGTGGCCGTCGGCAAGCCGTCGACCGATACGCGTCCGTGCAACGGAGCCCTCCATCCTGGAAAGCCCTGCAAGGGTACCAAGGGGTGAATCCGGGATGGTTGCCCTGCGACTGCCACCGCTCGACCGAATCATACCTCTCTGCCTTGGGTATCGACGGAAGGTCTGCTGAATTTTTATTGGAGTTACGTCATGTTATTCGTAGTTTCGTTGCGCGATGGTTGCAAAAGTAGTCGTGGGTAACGAAATGTCGGAGCGGATCGAGGAAAGAGGGATCGCTTTATATGTCAAGAGCGGATGGCCATGGCATGGCCGCATGGAGAGGGCTGCGCGCAAACGGTTCTCTTGTTCACGTAAAAATGGCAGGTGCCATCGCTGGCTATTTCATTGGCGAACAGGACAAGAAACTGTAGAGAACTCAGATGGATTTGCCCCGGCTACCGCTTTCCCTTGACGAAGCCCGGACAATGGTGAAGAAATTCATCGCAGGCTCCAACAACGTCCGGAGCAGGAAATCTTCAAGGAACAGGGTCGGGCATCCGTTCGCGGGATTGCCGGGAAGGCTGGCCGGGTGGGTTGCGGTAAGTGTAGGCGCGCATTGAAACGAAAAAATGGAGGGTAGCTTTGTCAAAGCAAATGTCACCTGGAATGCGGTTCTTTTTTTCCCGGATCTTCCCCTGGCCATTCATCATCATTGGTGTTCTGATCGTGCGTTTTGGCTGGCTTGAACTCCAACAGGCCAAAGAGAGCATGGCCTGGCCGGAGGTCAAAGGGCAGATTCAGAATTCAACTGTGGAATTCCGGCCCGGGAAAAAAGGGGGCGGCACCTATCACCCGGAAGTTCTGTACACCTACACGGTCGATACGCGAACATACCGGGGGAACACCGTCGCCTTTGGTGACTATGGGTCCGGCAATCCATCGCACGCCCAAAGCATCGTCGACCGGTATCCGAAGGGCAAGGCTGTCGCGGTGCGGTATCTGATGAATGACCCGACCGTCTGTGTCCTGGAACCAGGAGTCCAGGGGCAAACATGGTTTCTGCCCGGTTTCGGGTTGATTTTTCTCTTCGCCGGCATGCTCATGCTTTTTTTCCTGCCAAGATCAATGAGGTAGCACCAAGACACCGGGGCAGGGTTTCCGACCGCGCCGCTTGGTTCAGCGTCGGGCCGCTGAAGGCATGGCTGACGTCAACACATGGAAGGTCTATGGCGCTTATTCACTGTCATTTCTTTTCGCAGGTCCTGGGGCTGATGTCTGCCCTGAGTGTGATCCTCCCCGACCCGAGGCCAGGGGAGGGCATCGCCGCAAGGATCCCGCCGCGACGATATCCAACGTTATATCTGCTTCATGGCCTGTCTGACGATCACACCGTCTGGCAACGTCGTACCGCCATCGAGCGCTATGCGGAGGGGCTGAATCTGGCCATTGTCATGCCGGCGGTGGCGCGAAGCTTTTACACCGACATGGTGACCGGTCAGCGCTATTGGACCTTTATCAGCGAAGAGGTGCCGGCCATTGCTCGCCACTTTTTTCCGCTGTCCGAGGACCGCAGCGAGAATTATGTGGCCGGTCTGTCAATGGGAGGCTATGGCGCCTTCAAATTGGCCTTGACCTATCCGGAGCGCTATGCGGCGGCAGCGAGTTTGTCGGGCGTGCTGGATGTGGTGCGTCTCGCCGAGGCTGAGCAGGCAGCGGGGCAGAGCGAGATGCAGCACATTTTTGGCGAGATAGCTGCGCTGGCGGGCAGCCCGAGCGATCTGCTCTCTCTGGTGGGGCAAATGGTCGAGCAGGGCAAGGCGCGGCCCCGTCTGTATCAGTGGTGTGGAACCGAGGATTTCCTGTATGCAGACAATGTGCATTTTCATCAGCATACGCAGTCCCTGGGGGTAACGGTCTCTTACCAAGAAGGGCCGGGTGGACACGAGTGGTCCTGTTGGGATGCGCAAATCCAACGGGTGTTGGCTTGGCTGCCGGGAGTTGGCCTCGGCACCAGACAAGCGGGTTGATTTGATGCGGTCCACCTTCTCCATTTCGGAAGAATAGGTATGAAAAACAAGGTGTTGATGTATTCGTTCCTTTTGCCTGGAGACCAGAAAGAGGTCATCAGGCTGGAGTTCGATGCCGAGACGATCGAACTGGTCGACGGGCCGAAGGGGGGCATGCCGGAATGGACCCGGCTCGGCTACTGCCAATGTCCGCACTGCCCCTTGCAAGGCGACAAGCACCCTTATTGTCCGCTGGCAACGTCCATTGCCGGGGTGGTGAAACGGTTCGAGAATATCATCTCGCATGACCAGATTTTTTTGCAGGTGGAAAGCGGTGAGCGGGTAGTTTCCCAGAAAACGACGGCCCAACGGGCGTTGAGTTCCTTCATGGGGGTGGTGATGGCGATCAGCGGTTGCCCCCACACAGCCTTTTTCAAGCCCATGGCCCGGTTCCACCTGCCGTTGGCCAGTGAGGAGGAGACCATCTACCGGTCGACCTCCATGTATCTCCTGGCGCAATACTTCCGCGGCCGCGAAGGCGGTGACACGGATTTCTCCCTGGCCGGCCTGGACAAAATCTATCGGGACATCCAGGTCGTGAACACGGCGATCGTCGATCGCCTGCGCGGGGCGAGCAAGGCCGACTCGTCCGCCAACGCGATCATCATGCTGGATATGTACGCCCGGATCATGCCCTATGTCATCGAGGACAGGCTGGAGGATATCCGCTACCTCTTCGCCCCGTATCTGCATTGATCGACCGGCGGATTCCCCCGTTGCCGGACTTCTTCCCTCTTTTTTGCTCCCCTTTTTCGGCAGTGGCCACTGTCGTTTTGTCCCCCCGTTCCCGATCGTTTCCAGCGTAAAAACAAAAGCCCCGGCAATGATCCGCCGGGGCCTTGTCTCGCGGCCGTCGCCGCTATCGTTTCAGGCTCACTTCCCTGGTCACCTTGTGGATCGGGAATTCGGCCTCCGGCACGCCCGGCAGTTGCCGAAAGGTGAGGACCGCTTCGACCACCGCTTCCTGGACATCGTCGGGCAGTTTCACCTCGATGGTCTCCTTGCGCGGCACAAAGGGGTGCAGGCTGGTGTCGCGCAAGAGGGTCAGCTTGCGGTTGGCGGCATAGACCATGGTGTTGTCGTCATAGCCCAACTTGTGCTGCGGCATGTAGATCTTGGTCTCCTTGTAGAGCTCCCGGCCGTCCTTGGTGGCGACCTTGAAATCGAGGGTGACCCGGTTGGGCGACGGGCAGCCGTCGGGGAAGCGATGGCCGATCCGGCTCACCACCTCGCTGTTGATGACCACCATGGGGATGAAGTTTTTGGCATCCGGTTTCATGCGGTAGCCGATGGTGGTCAGGTTGAGGTCGATCCACTCCCGGAGGCGCTTGGAGGTCTGGTCCGGGTCCTGATAGTTGGGCGGGAAGCGATGGCCGCCCTCCTTCTTCATGTGGCATTCCTGGCACGATTCGGTGCCGCCCATGGGCACGTAGAACTGCTGGTGGCTGTCGAAGGTGGAGGTGCACCACATCGGTTCGTCATAGTGCTGGATATTGGGCCCCTGGTGGCATTGGGCGCAGAAGACCGTGTCCCGCATCAGTTCGCTCCTGGCTGCGGTGGTGAAGGTCTTGTCGCCGTGGGGGCCGGCGAACTTCGGCCCGTAGATGACCCCGGGCTGGGGGTTGCCGTCGCGGAACTTGCGGAGGATGGCGTTGCGGTTATGACAGACCAGGCAGGTGATCTTCAATTGGCTCAGCACCTCTTCGTTGCCGTCGACGATGGCCTTGGCGATCTCGCCCGCCACGGCCTCGGAGGCATCCATCATCTGGGGCAGGTGACATTCGACGCAGGGCTTGAGGAATTCCTTGGTCGTGGGTGCGACCTCGCGGGATTTTTTCAGTTCCGTGTCCCGGGAATTGACGTAGCCCTGAAAGGTGGCCAGGGTCCTGCCGATGGGGCCGAGCATCGGCTTGGCATGGAGGGATTGCTCCCACTGGGCATAGATCTCCGGATGGCATTCCTTGCAGCTCGACGCGTCATACTGCCGCACCAGTTCGTCGAGGGTTTGCGCTTCCTTGGCCGGTGAGACGCAAGGGACGATGGCCACCATCAGGGTGATGACTGCGAGCCGAATCAGCTTCATGATGCCTCCTTGGAGCGGTGCGTGGTTGTCATGGGCGATCCCGCCTGGGATCGTGCCGGGGCGGTGGGGCGAAATCTGCTGGAGCATGACGGAATTCTTACAAATTGTGGCGTTTGTGGTCAATATCTTTGTGGCGTTGCGGCCGCGGCGGACCAGATGGTCGCGCGGCGGCGGTGCCGCCTGGACCGATTCCCTGGCCGCTGGAGGCCCCCTGGGCTGTGCCTAGTGTGCAACATAATGTGATTGCAGGAAGAATTGACAGGGAGCCGTCAATCTCCTATAGTTGATTCATGCCCGAAACAGGACGGTTTCCCCTTTTTCTGCCGAGGTGCATGCCCACCGCTGCGATTTCCTCCGGATTGGTCAGGAAATGGAGGCCTCGGGTGCGGCCACCTTGCAGAAACCTTTGGCCCGGCGCCAAGAAGGAGGCAGAATGAGACGACGGCCCCTGCTCCCCCTGCTGTTGGTCTTGCTGCTGTCGGCCCAGGCGCTGGCCGCCGGTTCCGACCCCTCGCCGGACCGGTTGACCCGGGTGATGCAATCCGGGCTGTTGCGGGTCTGCATCTGGCCCGATTATTACAGCATCAGCTATCGCAACCCGAAAACCCAGCAACTCGCCGGCATCGACATCGACCTGGCGCGGGAACTGGCGCATGATCTCGGCCCGGCGGTGCGGGTCGAATTTGTCGACAGCTCCTTTGCCCGCCTCATCGAGGATGTCACCGGCGACCGGTGCGACCTCGCCATGTTCGCCATCGGGATCACCCCGGCCCGGGCCGAGAAACTCCGGTTCACCCAGCCCCACCTGCAAAGCGATATTTACGCGGTGACCACCCGCAGCAACCGGCGCATCCGGCAATGGGCCGACATCGATCGACCGGGAGTGGTGGTGGCGGTGGCCAAGGGGACCTACCACGAGCCGGTGATGCGGGAGCGGTTGCGGCAGGCCCGGCTGGTGGTGCTGGAGACCCCCTTTGCCCGGGAGCAGGAGGTGGAGTCGGGTCGGGCCGACGTGTTCATGACCGATTATCCCTACAGCCAGCGGATGCTGGCCAATTCCGACTGGGCGCGGCTGGTGTCGCCGCCGTCGGCCTACCATCTGACGCCCTATGCCTACGCCATGGCGCCCGGCGACGATCGCTGGCATGAACGGATCGAACGATTCATCGCGGCCATCAAGCGGGACGGTCGGTTGCTCGCGGCGGCCAAGCGGCACCGGCTTGAAGCCATTGTCAAGCTCGATTGACCGAGAGCCGCGCCCATGACTCTCCACCGCGCCGTGAGTGCCAACTTCGCCTTCCTGGCCTTGATGATCCTGGCGGTCTGCGCGGCCGTCGCCGGCACGGCCTATGTCATCCAGCGCCAGCACAGCGTGGCCCTGGTCGAGGGCCTGGACCGCAGTTCGTTGCACGCCCGGGCCTTCGAGGAGCATCTGACCCGCGGCCTGGGCACCGTCAAGCGGCTCGGCGACTTCATTGCCACCGGATCGGCACCGGAGAATCTTGACGAGCTTTTTCGCCGCACCCTGCACCAGGCGCCTTTCCTGCGCTCCCTGTCGACCCTGGATGCCACCGGCCGCATCAAGGCCAGTTCCAACCCGGACAACATCGGGCAACTTGTGGACACCACGGAGTATTTTCCCCAGGCCGCCCCCGCTGAGGACACCTCGATGCGGGTCGGTCCTCCCGTGGCTGGCCGCGATTTCAACGAGGGGATTTTGGCGACCGTTGATCGGCCTCTTCCTGCCGGGGGGCTCGGGTTTGTGCCGCTGCTGTATCGGGTCGACTACAAGGGCCGCGAGGTGAGCATGGCGGCGGCGCTGAACCCGGATTTTTTCATCAACTATTTCACCCAATGGTTGGCGCCCGAGGAAGGGTTCGTCGAGGTGGTGCGGTATGACCGGGTGATTCTCTTGACCAGCGACGAGGTCGCCCTTACCGGTGAGCGGCATGGTGACCAGACGTTTGCCCGGATGCTGCAAGACTCGGAAATCGGCCGCTATCAGGGCGGGGAGGGCAAGCGGGGGGAAACCCTGGTGGCTTTTCGCGTCTCCCGGCAGTTCCCCCTGGTGACAATGATCCATCTCTATCGGGATTTCGCCCTGGAAAAGTGGCGGCGGGAAAGCGGGCGATTGCTGCTGCTGGCCGTGCCGGCGCTGGTGGGCATGGTCTATCTGGCCACGGTGCTCTACCGGCGGGAACGGCGCCTCGATGCCGAACGCGAGGCCGCCCGGCGACGTGCCTACGAACGGCTGGCCGCCACGGTGTTCGAGACGGTCCTCGAGGCGGTGATGGTGGCTGATGCCGACCAGCGCATTGTCGCGGTGAATCCGGCCTTTACCCGCATCACCGGCTATAGCGCCGAGGAGGCCGTGGGTGCCGATTTTGCCTTGCTGGCGAGCGGGGATCATGCCGACGAATTTTACCAGACCATGCGGGAGACGCTGGCCAGAAAGGGACGTTGGGAGGGTGAGGTCCGCAACCGCCGCAAAACCGGGGAGGTCTTTGTCGCCTGGCAGTCCATCAACCAGGTCCGGGACGATGGCGGTCGGGTGGTGCACCTGGTGGCGGGTTTTTCCGATATCACCGAGTATTGCGCCGAGGCGGATCGGATTTCCCATCTGGCGCATCACGATCTGCTGACCGGGCTGCCCAATCGCGCCCTGCTCCTGGACCGGCTGCATCAGGGGCTGCATCAGGCGCAGCGCGATCAGCGCTATCTGGTGTTGCTCTTTTTCGATCTCGACAAATTCAAACCCGTCAACGACACCCTCGGGCACACCGTGGGCGATCGGCTGTTGCAGGCCCTGGCGGCCCGGCTGATGGGGGAATTGCGGGCCGGCGACACCCTGGCCCGGCTCGGCGGCGACGAATTCGTCATCCTGCTCCATGCGGTCAAGAACAGTCGGGCCGGGATGGTGGTGGCGGAGAAGATCCGCCAGGCGGTGGCGCTGCCTTTCCTCATCGATCAGCACCAGATCAATGTCTCAACCAGCATCGGCATCGCGATGTACCCCGATCATGCGGCCAACGGGGAGGGGCTGATGCGGTGTGCCGACAGCGCCATGTACCGGGCCAAGTCCCTCGGAGGGAACCGGTTCGAGGTCTATGGGGGATGAGGGCGCAGGGCCTCGTCCTTTCCGGTTTCCGCTTCGGCACCGACCCCACGCGATCCGTTGCCTGAGCGGCATCCTTGTCATCGGCAGCGAAGAAACGGCTTGCCGCACGATGTCGCTCTTCCTTATCCCGCCGATTCTGTGTTTTTCCTCGATTTGCCGTTGTTCTTCCTGATCTTCCTTGCGGTTCAGCCCTGTGTTTCCGGCCGCTTTTTTATGCCCGGCCCCTTGCGGTCTCCGCTGCCTGGTATTAATTCTTACATTCATCAGAGCGGGATTCATTAACACCAACCGAGGATAAAGCCATGAAAAATTATTACCTGGTACGTCCCAACGGCGAGGCCACCATTCTCACCCATGACGAATTGAACTCGTACCCCTTTGTCTGCGATGACAAGGCCCATGTCGAAAACGAGGAATACAGCGAGGACTGGCAGTTTTACGAGACCTACGGCACGGAGTGGTGCGTTGCCTATGCCGAGAGTGAGGAAGAAGCGGCGGCCATGGTCGACAAAAGCGGGCAGGGATTGAAAAACATGGAGAACGTCTGGTGCGCGGTCTGCGGTCTCCACCACCGTGCCGTGGCCGAAAGCGCGTAATCTGAGCACGGTTTCGCCCGGAGGGCCGGGTTCCTACGGTCCGAGGGGCAAGGCAAAAGATCTAGTGCTTAGTTGCGTTATTAATGGCAATTATGTTAAAGTGGGCGCATGTCAAGAAAAGCGCCTCAAATTACCTGTAGCGAACAAGAACGGAAGGTTCTCGAGCGGTTAGCCGCCAGCAGAACCG
>Ga0310040_1001922_pt1 | contig 14033 bp, 19 predicted proteins | sample EPASupsiteHSE623_FD_200237 | JGI IMG/M metagenome (GOLD analysis project Ga0310040, IMG submission 200237) | Bioremediated contaminated groundwater from EPA Superfund site, New Mexico - Sample HSE6-23 (v2) (version 2) | ecosystem: Environmental > Aquatic > Deep subsurface > Groundwater >... | reverse complement strand
CAGCAGTTTGGTGATATTATCGACAGCAGCTTTTGCCGAGGCATACACAACCAGACCCGGAAGCGGATTTTGGCTTACCGTTGAACTGATATTGATAATGCTTCCGCCAGCCTCTCCAAACAACTTGACGGCCTGTTGTGTAGACAGGATGTTGCCCAGAACATGCGTATTGTACTGCCGGTGATAACTTTCTTCGGTGACCTCCTCCAGCGGCTCAAATTTGTAAACGCCGGCATTATTGACCAGAATATCCAGTTGGCCAAACACATTTTTTACTTCCTCAAACAGCCTTTTTATATCGGCCGACTTTGTGATGTCGGCATGCACCGCAACGGCAGTGCCGCCGTTTTTTTCGATTTCACCGGCCACTTTTTCAGCACCTTCTTTATCTGACGCGTAGTTAACAACTACTTTTGCGCCTGCCTTTCCAAATGCTTTGGCGATGCCCGCACCAATTCCTTTTGATGCGCCGGTAACAACTGCTACCTTGTTTTCTAATTTTAAATCCATCTTTATCTAAATTTTAATGAACGTTTTATTTAAGCGAGAGCAAAGGCCAAACGCAGTTTGAGACTTTGCCGAGCGTATAAAACGACTAATGTAATGAACTGCTATATTAGGATGTTTGTTAATACATATACAAGTATGTACAAATTAGTATGTTAGGTACAAAAAAGTATGTATTATTGAACGCTAACCATTTAGCAGCAGAAAAAAATGACAAATAAATTGAAAGTTTCTGAAAAGATGCCCCCCTGTGGCGTTGACTATGCTTTTAAGCGCATCGGCGGGAAATATAAAGCGCGCATTTTATGGCATTTGAATGCACAAAAGGTACTGCGTTACGGCGAGCTGAGCAGGACCTTGCCCGATATCACGACCAAAATGCTTACCCAGACCCTACGTGAGTTGGAGGAAGATCAACTGATAATCCGGAAAATGTATCATGAAATTCCGCCCCGGGTGGAATACACCCTGAGCTACACCGGGCAGGAGCTGATTCCGTTTATCAAACATTTACACAATTGGGGTCAGAAGCAATTGAAAAATGAATGGCTGATCGGTCAGGAATGCGGAATAGGTGCAACGGCACATACCCTGCAAAAAACTCCCGCGGAACATCGTTAAATTATTCGCTTTATTCTTTTGGCGGTTCGTTTTCAAACAGGTGAACCGTACATTCATATTCCCTGTTTTCAAAGTCGTTTGTGGTGAGCCATTTTTCGGACGTGGTTATTGAATACCGGTTGTTCCCGTTGTTTTTCAAATCCCACACAATTCCTTCAGCCTCGGGAAAAGCTTCCCTGCCCTCCAGTTGATCGCCCAATAAGCGTTTGAGTAGACTCTTTTCCGAAACCCCGTGACCGAGCGCTTTCAACACGGTTTCCTTTGTTATTTGCGCGCTTTCATCGGGTTCGCCCTTCATCTCGAATTCCACGACCGTAACCCTGGTCAGCGGGAATTTTCCGTTGTAGGCCTTATAGAGTAATTGATTGATGTTAAACAAGGTCTGATGAACGTAGATGTCCGAATAATTTTCAGAAACCTTTTCCCGCAGCATCTCGTGCGAAATATTGACCACCTGTCCTGCAGCCAGGACGTCCGAAAGCATGTAGTCAAGCACGATTGCCGCCGCTTCGGCTGGTTCAAAGTCGGAAATGGCCATAAAAAGGTATTCTTTCAGTTCGGCGGGTTTTAGTTGCTCCGCATCGGGATACTCAAATCGTGCCAACAGTTCCTTAAAATCGTTGTCGCTCCAGGCTCCTTCAAGCTCATCAGCCGTTTTTACGCCAGTTATCTTCACCCAATACTTCATTTTATCTTTTTTGTGGTTGTCTGTCATTCTAACCCGCTTGGCGACGGATTGTTTCATTAGGGCACAACATAATGAAGGCGAATGGCCATATACCACGTTTGGCTCAGGCAATCTACGGGGATTCTTAAGTTAATTATTGAGGAGATGAAAAAAATACGTGCCCTAATCGAATCGTGTTTTGCCGGTCGATGCGGGTTTGGCTGAGTGCGAAAGTGAAGTGGTGATGACCTACGACGATATGGCCTTTTATCTGGCATTTACGTTTTTTGACACCATTCCCGGAAAGAGAATTGCCGAGTCGTTTCTCCGTGATTTCGTTTTTGGCAATAACGATAACTTTCTGGTTTTCTTCGACACTTTTCTGGACCAGACTAATGGTTTCTCATTTGGAACATCAGCTTCGGGCGCCAAGTGGGACGGCATTATGTACGACGGAAGTGCCGTTAACCTGAACTGGGATTGCAAATGGGAGTCAAAGACCCGGCATGACAGCGATCGCTGGGTAACGGAGATGCGTATTCCTTTTCGCTCCATTCGCTTCAAATTTGGCACCGACCGCTGGTATGTCAACTTTAGCCGGAACGACCTGAAGCGGAATGAAAAATCGTCGTGGGCTCCGGTTCCGCGGCAGCTTCCAACCGCATCGCTGGCTTATACGGGCGTGTTGGAGTGGGAAGACCCTTTGCCCGAATCAAAAACGATGTTTTCTGTCATTCCTTATGTTTTTGGCTCAGTAACCAAAGATTACGAGGCCGGCTATAACCCCGTTCTTTTCTCGACGGATCGGGCTTGATGCACCGTACGGGCTACAATTTTCTGGGGCCATACCTGAGCTATACCTGGGTGCCCAACAAAACGGTTGTTGCACACGGGCCCTATTTTGAGAGTGAGAATTACTTCAATACCGGATATGAGAAGATCGACTATGTCCAAACGCTTGGTTACAGTGTCGAGTTTGCCAGCCGCGCAAAGGTTATTGCCGGAGTAAAAGATTTCTTTGTTCAGCTTCAGCAGGATTTTGATCCGACACGGGTGAGTGAACACTTTCTGCCGGCCTTTGTCCGGTATAATGAGCAAATTGAAAACATGAACATCAACATGCGTTTCCAATGGCGTTATGCACCTGTGTCGGACTTTTTCATCGTGTACACCGACAATTATTTTACGGGCGACTGGACTTCGCACAACCGTGCCCTGGTGATGAAACTGTCCTATTGGTTCAATTAAAGTGGGTTGTACAGTATTTCAGATCTGTTTAATTAACCGGTTGTGTTTAGTCGTTATAAGGCTTGACCTCCCGATACTTCAATACGCTGTCCGTTAATCCAATATGCCTCTTCGGTGCATAAGAATGCCACTACTCCGCCAATGTCGTCCGGCAAGCCGACGCGCCCCAACGCGGTGTAACCTGCAATCTGAGCATTGAGTTCTTTATTATCGCGAATCCGGGCCCCTCCGAAGTCGGTTTCGATAGCACCTGGAGCTACTACATTGGCGCGGATTTTCCTCGGGCCCAATTCTTTTGCCAGATAGCGTGTCAGAATTTCTACGGCACCCTTCATCGACCCGTAAACGGAAGAACCAGGAAGGGTAATCCGGGTGAGACCCGATGAAATATTGATAACTGCGCCGCCGTCATTCAGAAAAGGCAATGCTTTTTGGGTTAAAAAGAACACACCTTTGTAATGAATATTAACAATTTCGTCTAATTGTTCTTCCGTGACATCAGCGACCGGGGCGTACAAGGCTGTTCCCGCATTATTGACCAGGAAATCCAGGTTCGGGCTTCCGGTCTGTTCCTGTAAATATTCCGTTATTTGCCCGATAAAGCTGTCGAACGACCTCACATTGCCGGTATCCAAGCGGAACGTTGCCGCCTTTTGTCCCAGCGATTCAATTTCCCGCACAACTTCATTTGCGGCGTTTTGATTACTGTTATAGGTCAGGATCACGTCAATGCCCTTCTTTGCCAGTGCAACCGACATATTTTTTCCAAGTCCGCGGCTTCCCCCTGTTACCAGGGCAATTTTGTTTTTCGTTTCCATGGTTACGTATTTATTTGTTATTTGCAGATTATACGGCAAGTTATCAGTTAAATGACTCCCTGAATTCCAGGGGTGAAAGTTTCGCCTTCGCCTTGAACAGCTTGCTGAACGATTGCGGATGTTCAAAGCCAAGCCGGTAAGCAACCTCCGAAATGGTCAGGTTAGTTGTGGATAGCAACTCTTTGGCCTTTTCAATCAGTTTGTTGTGGATGTGTTGCTGTGAATTTTGTCCGGTGAGGGCACGCAGCATGTCACTTAAATAACTCGGCGAAACATTTAGCTGCTGCGAAATATACTGAACGGTGGGTGTTCCCTGCATCGTCAGCTTTTCGTCGTTGAAATAGTCATCCAAAAGCTCTTCCAGCTTTTGCAGCAGGTCATGATTCACGGCTTTCCGTGTAATGAACTGGCGTTTATAGAAACGATTACAGCAATTTAAGAGCAGCTCAATCTGAGAAATGATGACATCCTGGCTAAAATCGTCGATCCTGTTGCTTAACTCCTCTTCGATCAGTTTAAAAATTGAAATGATCGTCGACTTTTCAGTGTCCGATAAATGTAAAGCCTCATTTACAGCGTATGAAAAGAACCCGTATTGCTTTATTTTTTTCGCCAGCGGATAATTCCACAGGAAATCCGGATGGATCAGCAGGGTATATCCGCAATGATCTTCGTGCTCATCGGTACTGCCAATAATCTGGTTCGGAGAAGCGAACAATAAGCCTCCTTCGTCGAAATCGTAATACCCCTGGCCATACTTTAATTTTCCGCTGAGCCTCGACCGGTACGATACTTTGTAAAAACTCAGCACATGCGAATGGGGCAACCTGTTTATTTTGATCCGGTTGTCCGAATTGTTGATCAGGCTTATCATCGGGTGCTGCGGTTTAGGCAAGCCAAACGCCCGATGCGCCTCACACAGCGAATCAAACCGTTGGTGGATATTTTCCGTCTTCTTCATCTGTAAAAATGATAACAACATAACCGATAACAAATGGGTCATTGGTTATGTTGTGTGATTACCAGGGGTAAGGACCATCCGGTCCGGTGAACAGGTCTGTGGCTCCGTTTTCACCGAGAGCTGCACGAACAACGTTCCGCGATCCTTCTTCGATCGTTTCAACGCCCTGGAAGTTATTTAGTGCTGTGGACGTAAAGCCGGGGCTTGCAGCACAGATCCTGATATTTGTTCCTTCCAGTTCGATTGCAAAGGCCAGGGTAATGGCGTTGAGGGCAGTTTTCGAAGCTCCGTAACTTACCCCAAAAGCCGTACGATAAGGAAAGGAAGGATCGGCGTTGAGCGTGAGCGAACCCAGAGTGCTCGATACATTCACGATGCGGCCGGCAGCCGATTTTTTCAGCAGCGGAAGCATGGCCTGGGTTACCGCGATCACGCCAAACACGTTCGTTTCATATACTGCCCGAACTTCATCGAGGGGAGCAATACTTGCGCGGCCTTCCTCCAGCATCTCTTCAAGCGTTCGGCCGGGCTTTCCGGCATGCGATATGGCCGCGTTGTTCACCAGCAGGTCGAGACGGCCGTACGCCGTTTGTATGGATTCTGCCGCTGCAGCGATCGACGCCTGGTCTGTAACATCGAGTTGAAGGGGATGGGCGTTTGTTCCGATCGTTTCTGCGGCTGCCTTCCCCTTTTCAAAATTTCGTGAGCCGACAAGCACGATGTAGCCGTTTGCAACAAGTTCTTTGGAAACCTGGAGACCGATCCCTTGATTCGCCCCCGTGACAAGGGCTACAGGTTTATTCTCCGTATTGGGAGAGCCGGCGCCTGATGTGTCATTTTGATGTGTCATAATTTTGTATTTTAATGTTTGATACAAAGTTAGGCTGACGTCCTTTTGCACAAGTAGGCAAATCGAGGATTTCCGTAGTCAAAATGGGAAAATGTAAGATATGCTAAGCAGCAGCCGCCCCCCAACATCTTCAAATTTAGACCGATTCTTTGCGTGCGGTCTTAACAAAGTCTCACCTGATTATTGTAATTTGCAGCAACGTTGGATCAAACACTATAACCTTGGGCGGCATTTGACTGAACACAAAATACATCACCATTCGTATGTGGCTTATTGTCAAGAATTTACGATATATTTTGACACAGTAAGAACGAAACACCTTGAAAACAGCAATTTTAAAAATGGGTTTTACCTGCCTGCTTCTTTGTTTAGCAGGAGCCGGATGCGAAAAAGAGGATGAATATTCCGCTACAGTAGAAGGCTATGTGGTTGGTTCTTTCGTTTGCCATGAGATTGGCACAGATGGTCAGGCAACCGGAAACCAAACGGAAAGGGGCCATTGCATTTTACTGGAGGGCAGTGGAAATGCAGACTCTCACTGGCCTATGGACTTCTATACTTTTGATCTTCCTTCGGGATTTTTTGATTTCCCGGAAGAAATAATACTTCCCGGATCTAATGGAAACGATTGTGGTCCATGGTTTTTCCCTGATGGTTCAAGAAATGTGTATAGAATCAAGTTTAACTACCGGACATTGACGGACACGAAAAAAGTCAAATTTAGCTGTGGTGCCTGTACTGCAATGCACCAGGCGTTTCCTTGGGATGATTACAATGAAGTGTCACTAAAAAGTCTTTCAAAAATCGATCGCCCTTAAAGTCATCAACGACAGGTCCGACACTTTTTGTCAAATGACAAATATCAAACAGACAACGATTTCTAACTTTGCCAAATGGAAAAATTTATTGAATACATTTTACGGTTTGGTAATTTGAACAAACAACAAATCGACCTTATTAAAAGCAAGGCGTCGGAAATAGAACTTCGCAAAGACGACTATTATTGGGAAGCAGGAAAAACTGTTAAACAAATTGGCTTTCTTACTGATGGTGTTCTTCGTGTTTATTATTACAACAACAAGGGTGAAGAAATTACACGTTACTTTATTGACGAAAACCACTTGATTTTATCGGGAAATACGATCGACGAAATTTATACGCCTTCTGAATATCTGTCAGCCATTACCGATTGCAAACTGGTTGTTTTTTCAAAACAAGACTGGAAAGAAATCTCCGAAACCATTGTTGGTTGGGACCATATTCTTCAAAAAATAGTTTCGAAATATCACAGCGAGAAAATTGAACGAAGAAGCGAATTAATTTCGCAAGACGGAACGGAACGCTATCTTGATTTTATTCAAAAATTCCCGACATTGGTAAACCGTGTGCCTTTGTCATTCATCGCTTCTTATTTGGGAATTACACAATCTTCATTAAGCAGAATAAGAAAAAATATCCGCTAAATTCCTTTTTTCCAAATGGCAAATGCTTTCATTTTTTATTGAACAACCTTTGTGGTATCAAATTTAAAATCAAGAAAAATGAACACAAGAAAATTGGGGAAAAGCGGACTGAAAGTATCTGCATTGGGTTTTGGTTGTATGGGGTTAAGTTTTCCAAACGCACCTGCAAAACAAGAAAGCATAAAGTTGATTCGTTCGGCAGTTGAACACGGAATTACTTTCTTCGACACCGCACAAGGTTATGGCGATAATGAACTTTTAGTTGGCGAAGCACTTGAACCATTGCGTAAAGAAGTTGTAATTGCCACAAAGTTCGGTTTCAAAGACGGCAATGTACGGTTCGGTTTAGATAGTCGCCCTGAAAACATAAAAGCCGTTGCCGAAGCATCTTTAAAAAGATTGAGAACTGAGGTAATTGATTTGTTTTATCAACACAGACCCGACCCGAATGTTCCTGTTGAAGACGTTGCCGGAACAGTAAAAGATTTGATACAACAAGGCAAAGTAAAACATTTCGGACTTTCGGAGGCCAATGCAGAAACCATTCGCAAGGCACACGCTGTTTTACCAGTAACGGCTTTGCAAAGTGAATACTCTATGTTTTATCGTGAGCCTGAAAACGAAATCATTCCGACATTGGAAGAATTAGGAATTGGTTTTGTTCCTTTCAGCCCGTTGGGCAAAGGATTTTTGACAGGAACAATCAACGCAGACGTAGAGTTGGATAAAGATGATACAAGAAATATGTTGCCGCGTTTCAGTAAAGAAAACCGAAAAGCAAACCAGGCGTTGGTGGATCTGGTTGTTTCCATTGCGACCGGCAAAAACGCAACGCCTGCACAAATTGCATTAGGCTGGTTGTTGGCTCAAAAACCATTTATTGTTCCAATTCCGGGGACATCAAAATTACATCGCTTACAAGAAAACATTGGTGCGACAAACGTATCATTGACAAATGACGAATTGAACAAAATAAATTCAGCATTGGCGACAATAAAAATTGCAGGCGAACGCTATCCTGCACAATTACGGGACATCGCAGAAAGAAAATAGACAGCATCGTAACGACCGATCGGAAAAACGGCTTGCAACAAGGGCCTGGCGTCGGGCGAGGGTAACACTTTAAAAGACATTCATAAGTGGGGTTACTAAGAAGAGGATTTTGATGTTTATACCAAAATTTGGTAACTTTGAGGGAAAATTAAGAAATTATGAGTAGGAATACGTCAATATCGTTAGGAAGTTATTTTGACAACTTTATTCAAAATAAAATATCAGCAGGACGGTTTAAAAATGCAAGTGAAGTGGTCCGGGCCGGATTAAGGCTTTTGGAAGAAGAAGAAAACAAGATCATTGCTATAAAAGAAGCTATTCAAGAAGGAATAGACAGTGGCATTGCCTTTGATTTCGATGCTGATTCCTATTTGGGGAAATTAAAAGCGAATAAGGGGTTGGATGGCAAAGTATAAGCTAACAAATAAGGCAGTTGGAGATTTAACCCGGATATGGAATTATACGGTTGACAAATGGTCCGAAAAGCAGGCGGACAAGTACTATTATATGCTTTTTGATAGTTTCAAAGAAATTGCAAATGCACCTGATTCAGGTAAAGATTATTCAGTGATAACCGAGAGCTTATTGGGGCACAGGGGCGGGCGGCATATCATTTTCTATCGAAAAATCGGAGAGGATGAAGTAGAAATCATAAGGATTCTTCATGAACAAATGGACTTGAAAAGTATAATAAAGGGAAAATAGCCACATAATAAAGTGCAATCTCGTTCGGGGCGCTCATTTTCGCATAATCGTCACGTCCTGGCCGACGCGGACGCTCACGAAAATCTTTCGCCGTTTTCTGGCAAAAACTTGATACATAAAAAAACCTGGCCCTTCCGGCTTGAGTGCTGCGAAGTGCTCAAAAACCTGGGCTATATTGATCTTGACTGGAACACAAATGACGGCCCTGCCCCCGGCGAACTCGCCGAAGGTGTTGGCTGGTTCAGGGAAGAAAACCAGACCAGCAGTCAGGCTTTCCCCGAGGGCTTTGAGCAAGGCGGCGAAGATGAAGCTTTCAGGCCGCTTTTGGAGTTTTCCAAACAAACACCGGAGCCGCAAGGCGAAAGCGTAGACCGGCTTCTTTCGGAAGAGGAGCTGAGCTTTTTGCACCGCCTCTCATCGCTCGAGGGGGAGTTTGATCTGCACCGCTTCAGCCCGGAGCAAATCAGTTCCGGTGCCCTTCTGTCTTGAAAAGCTCGCCCGGTGGTGCGGACTGACCGACCAAAGCCAGGTCATTCAGCTTCTGGGCGACATGGAAAAGCTGAGTGAAACCCTTGCCCGACAGTACCGCTATCCCGGCAAGCTCGACAACGACCTGGGACCGTTAAGCCTGGAAGGCATCACATCGCTGATGGAGGATACATTGCCGGATGATTGATCCGATTAACAGGCGGTGCCAAAAGCCAGTGCTGACAGCTTTTTGGGGAAAGGTTTGTATTAATTTTGCTCCCTGAAGTTCCCTGCGAAAATCCTGCTGGTTTTGCACACCGAAGAAAGACGAGTTAATACCGGTCGTGCGGTTCAAGATGCCAAATTCACAATAAAATGAATTTCATTATCTTTGCTTTAGGAGTAAAAAGAGCAAATACTTCGGTTGATAAAAAAGGTCATCGATAAAAACGCACCTGGTTTGGAGGTATATTTGCATGGGAGATGATTTTTTACATACGTTCTTAACAGAATCTCGCCTGATTATTGTAATTTGCAGCGGCGTTGGATAAGTACAATCAACCCTGAGCGAGTAGAGGTTTGATAAAAACTAAAATTGAGAAATTCCAGTCGTTAGCATTCATTAAAAAACCTATATGGACACAGTTATTTTAACAACCTGTAATAGCGCGATTGAAGCTAATCTTATAAAAGGCATGTTGGAAAACAATGGAATAAGATGCTTCCTGACGAATGAGAATTTTTCAAACTTAATGCCTCATTATAATGGAGTGATGGGCGCAGGCGTGCAGATAGTCATTGATGAAAATGACGTGGAACAGGCAACAGCTCTGTTGTCGTCACAAACGAAAGAGAATGAAATTGTATGTCCAAACTGTGGGTCCTTAAACATTAGCTACGGATTAGGTACAAATAAGTTTAAGATGTTCCTTGCCGTGCTGATGTCCTTGCTTATTTGTGGATTCCATTCGGCAACCTAAGAGCCACATACTTTTGCAAGGATTGCAAAACTGAATTTAAAAAATAGCATGCTTTAACCGGGAATCACAAATGCATACTCAGACGATACTGATGCTTCTGTGTGATCACCATCCGGGATAATAAATTGTTAATCGAGTTTATTAATGTCTCGCACGAGACCTTGTATGAGGACCACTATTCAAGAGATTCTTTTCAAAGATAACGGTAGCTCCTCCGCCGCGCGAAAGATGTAATTCAAGGCTATCGTTTGCAGTCACATCCGTTTCATAAATATTGACCGGATACGGATTGTCTTTGTAATCGGCATCTCCGCCATCTGCGAACACTCTTGCCGTGTATGTTGCATGTTTATCCAGGAAACCGAGTTTTACATTTAGTTCTCTTGCCTCCTCATTGGTAATACTTCCCAGGTACCAGTTCTCACTGTCGCGGTCTTTTCGGACAACGGTGAGGTAATCCCCGATTTTTGCATGGGGTATCACCGTTTGTCCCAGTTTACCGGGCATTTTTCTATGAATTCAAAAGGCGCAGGATTGGCCTCGTAATTTTCGATCATATCGGCGGCCATTTGCAGCGGACTGTAGACGACGACAAAAAGGGCCAACTGTTTGGCCAGGGTGGTATGCACCCTCGTGCCGGGCAAAGCCGTGTTTTCGAAATTGAAGATCACAGGAGTAAAGCCGGTTGGACCGGCCAGTCCGCGGGTAAAGGGGAAGGTGGTCGTATGATCGGGCAGGTTGCCGCCATCGGACGACCAGGCATTCCATTCCTGCGTCATCAGGTTTGGAAAAGTACGCTGGAGGCCGGTAGGCATCGCCGGCTCATGATTATCGATCATGTGCCTGTGTTTTGCCGCCGTTTCGATTACTTTACGGTAGTGTCTGACGCCATACTGGCCGCCGTGCATTTCCCTGTTGTCGAGTTTCCCCCCAACATAACCCGTTTTCACCATATTCACACCATATTTTTGGTACCAGGCAAAAGCATCTTCCATTTGTCTCTCGTAGTTTTGCGTATTCGCGCCGGTTTCGTGATGACCGATTAATTTTATGTTCTTTGCCGCAGCATAATCGGTAATTTTTGCAATGTCGAAATCGGGATAGGGGGTGGTAAATTCGAACGATTTCCAGTCTTCCCAGCCCTTGTTCCAGCCTTCGACCAACACCCATGCTTTGCGGCAAAATCGATGTACCGGATGGCATTTGCTGTGGTTGCGTGGCACGGTCCCTGTTCCCATGTATATTTTTTCATGTGCATGCCCCACCAGACGCCAATATATTTTCCCGGCATAATCCACGAGGTATCCGCAATCCTGCTGGTTTCGTTGAGGTTGAGCATTAACCGCAAAAGCATCAGGCCGGTGGTACTTTCGGCAATGGAATCCAATTGTGCCGGTGACCAGGAAATAATCAAATCTGATCATTTATGTCCTAACAATTGATTATTCATAACTGTTTTTAGGGTTATGGATATCGTTATTATCCAAAATTCATCCGGTTATTGTAATTTGCAGCAAATTCGGACTGACACGATAAGGTTAAACGAATATGGGGTGACCTGCAAAACATATCTCAGTAAACGATGTACGGAATAGAGAATTATTTAGGATTTATTATTGCCGGAGTACTTTTGAATCTGACTCCGGGCGCGGATACGATGTATATATTGACCCGAAGTATCACACAAGGTCGCAGAGCAGGTGTTTATTCTGTTCTGGGAATTTCAACCGGGATATTGATTCATACAACTCTTGCGGCTTTTGGATTGTCAATAATTTTAGCTAAATCAGCCATTGCATTCAACATGGTTAAATATTTTGGAGTGGCCTATTTGGTGTATTTAGGCGTAAAAATGATCGTTGAAAAAAATAATCTGTTTGATAATAAAACACAAAAGATTGAAACAACAGACCTATTCAAAATTTACAGGCAAGGATTGTTCACGAATGTATTAAATCCTAAAGTAGCCCTGTTTTTTATTTCATTTTTACCTCAGTTTATTAACCCACACTACGCAATTGGTCCGATTCCATTTTTGATTTTGGGTATGACATTTTTATCAATATGTACAATTTGGTGTTTGATTCTCGCTTATTCGTCATCGTTGCTCACACATGCCTTGCGGGACAATACTAAAATCGGGAAAATTATGCAGAAAATTACCGGGCTGATCTTTATAGAATTTGGGATTAAGATATTGACCGATAAATAACTTCTTGCTTCGTCCCGCAAAATTGAATTGTTACTGAATCGTGCCGGGCCACCGTTTGCAGGAAAAGCAAACTAATTTTAAACAATGCGATAAATTTCCATGATCTTTTGCAGAATTGTATCAAAGTCAATTTTTAAATCGATAAGCTGACCTGTTTTAATATCGAAAACCCAGCCATTAACGGTTAGCGTACGTTCTTTATAGGCTTTCTGAACATCGGCGGTTTTCAGCACATTAATACATTGCTCCTGAACGTTGAGCTCTACCAAACGCTTGTACTTTAATTCCTCGTCGGCAATAGCATCCAGTTCGTTACGGTGTATGCGGTACACATCACGGATATTTCGCAACCAGGGATTCAGGATGCCCATATCTTCTGATTTCATGGCAGCCTTTACCCCATTACAGTAGTAATGGCCGCAAACCACCACATGCCTGACTTTTAAATACGACACGGCGTAATTGATAACCGACATGGCACTTAAGTCGGTATTCGGAACCATGTTGGCAATATTGCGGTGGACGAATACCTCGCCGGGTTTTGCTCCCATTAGTTCCTCTGAAGAAACACGGCTGTCGGAACAACCGATGTACAATATTTCAGGGCTTTGCCCCATCGACAGCTTGTTGAAGTATTCAGGATTGCCTTCGAGCTTTTCAGCTATCCATGCTTTGTTATTTGCAAATACTTGATCGAGTTTCATACGTTTATTTTTTCAAATTAGTTGTGTATAATTTTTGTACTAAACTTCATCTCTTTTTGAGTGGATACCAACGGTATGGAACTCGCCAAATAAACATCACCTTGGGCGTAAACTGCGGCGTTCATGGCTCGTTTCATATGTTTTTCATTTCAATTTAACTGTGTATAACTTGCGTACTAAACTTCATTACTTTTTTAAAGGACACCGACGTATGGAACTCGCAGAAAAATATCAACTCGTGCGTAAACCGTGGTTCCCATGCTCGTTTCATATGTATTGTTTTTTAACCGGTATATCCGATTGCCCCGGCAATGGCATTAATACAACGAAGGATTTCAAAGAGTATGGCATCGGCTTCGGCCGGGTTTCTTCCATCGTTTACCTCACGCCACTTCGCTAAAAGATTGACCTGATGCTGGTGTAAGGGGCGCATGGCATCAGCCCGTAAAAGGGTGGAATAATAATGGTTTTTTCTGCGTTTTGAAATGGGGATATCTAAAATGGAATCAATCATTTGCCTGGTTAAGGCATATTCCTTTAACATTTGGTCAAGAATCTCATGGCTTTGAGGGACATCTGACGCAAGTTGGGCGTATTGTTTAAAAATATCTTCATCAGATGAGGCCAGACTGGAATCGATATTGGTGAGAACATACCGGATGAATGGATCGGTTTTTACAGCTCTTTTGAAGCGTTCGAACTTGTATGGGTCATTGTTGCGCATTTTTTCGAGCGATGTTCCTACACCATACCAGCCGGTAATGTTGAACCGGCAT
>Ga0310040_1001917_pt1 | contig 14058 bp, 14 predicted proteins | sample EPASupsiteHSE623_FD_200237 | JGI IMG/M metagenome (GOLD analysis project Ga0310040, IMG submission 200237) | Bioremediated contaminated groundwater from EPA Superfund site, New Mexico - Sample HSE6-23 (v2) (version 2) | ecosystem: Environmental > Aquatic > Deep subsurface > Groundwater >... | reverse complement strand
CCGGACCCCAATGCCCGGCAGCTCGCGGAGATCGCCATAAGCTCGGCGGAAACAGCCAGACTCTACGGCATTGACCCTCTTGTCGCCATGTGCTCTTACGCCACCGGCGCCTCGGGCAAGGGGGCCGACGTGGACAAGGTGCGCGAAGCGACCCGGATCGCCAACGAACTCCGGCCGGACCTCAAGATTGAAGGACCGATCCAGTACGATGCCGCGGTTGACGCCGGGGTGGCGAAGACAAAACTGCCGGACAGCCAGGTGGCGGGCAAGGCCACGGTGTTCATCTTCCCGGATCTGAACACCGGCAACAACCTGTACAAGGCTGTGCAGCGCTCGGCCAACGCGGTGGCCATCGGCCCGGTCCTTCAGGGATTGAACAAACCGGTCAACGACTTAAGCCGCGGCTGCACCGTGCCGGACATCGTCAATACCGTGGCGATCACCGCCATCCAGGCCCAGGCCGCGAGTACCTAAACAGCAACACCACATCTGCGCTGTCATCGGCCTGCTCGTATGCACTAGCACACTTCGCAGACCTCTTCCTCGCATCTGCGGCATTGCTGCTCAGGTACCGTTGAAATGTTTAAGAGCTTGTCCGTAAATAATCTTTTCAAGGATCGCGCCGGATTTTGAGACGGATTTGGCCGGGACGATTGAGCAAAACCACAGGCGTAGCAGCGCTACGGCGAGGATTTTGCGATTGAGGAGCGGTCAAAGACGGCCAAAAGCCGGATGCGAGCACCAAAGATTTATTCACGGACAAGCTCTAAGCCTGTTTTAAACAGTTTCAACTGAATAGATGCCAAGGAAAAATCCATGAAAATTCTGGTACTCAACTCCGGCAGTTCGTCCATCAAATACCAGCTGTTCGACATGCGGGACGAGTCGGTATTGGCCGCAGGCAGCGTCGAACAGATCGGCGAACCGGGCAGCCATCTCAGCCACTCTCACCGGACGCCTATGGCCGAAATGAAAAAAACAGTGCGGACCCTGCCCATTACCGACCATCGGCAGGGCTTTCAACTCATCTCCTCCATCCTCAAGGAAACCGGGGCGCTTGCCGATACCGGCGAGCTCAGGGGCATCGGCCACCGGGTGGTGCACGGCGGCGAACAATTCAAGGAACCCGCCCGCGTCACTCCTGCGGTCCTTGCCGCGATCCGGGCGCTGATCCCCCTTGCCCCGCTGCACAATCCGGCCAACCTCCTCGGCATGGAAGTGGCCATGGAGACCGCCCCGTCCGTACCGCAGGTTGCCGTGTTCGACACCGCCTTCCACCAGTCCCTTCCGCCCCACGCGTACCGCTATGCCATTCCCCGGAACCTCTACGAGAGGCATCAGGTTCGCCGCTACGGCTTCCATGGTACTTCCCACCGCTATGTGGCGAAAAAAGCCGCGGAATTTCTTGGAAAACCTCTCGAATCCCTCAACCTGATCAGCCTCCACCTGGGCAACGGCGCCAGCGCCGCAGCTATTCAGCAGGGAAAATGCGTCGACACCTCCATGGGGTTTACCCCCCTCGAAGGATTGATCATGGGCACCCGCTGCGGGGATCTCGATCCGGCCATCATCTTTTATCTGGCAAGAGAGACGGGGCTTTCCTCCGGGGAGATCGAAGCAATCCTCAACAAAGAAAGCGGCCTCAAGGGAATCTGCGGCGCCAACGACATGCGCACCGTCGGGGAGATGGCAGCAGCCGGCAATGCCGAAGCGCAGCTTGCCGTCAGCATGTATTGCTACCGGATCAAAAAATATATCGGCGCTTACCAGGCCGTGGTTGGTATGCTCGACGCTCTGATCTTCACCGGCGGCATCGGGGAAAATGCCGATTTTATCCGGGCGGGATGCTGCGAAAACCTTGCGCATTTGGGCCTGGAGATGGATAATGAAAAAAACATTGGACAACGAGGAGGATGCTCCGCTTTGGAGAGTGAGGCCAGTCGGGTGAAAATCCTGGTTATCCCCACCAACGAAGAGCTGGAGATTGCCGAACAGACGATTGTCTGCCTGGGGGCTGAACAGTGAGGGAGTGCGCCATGCCTAGCACAACAATTACAAAAAAAATCATCTCCGTGGTGTGCGGCGTCCTGCTGTTGAGTATTACCGCCTGCGGCCTGAACAAAAAAAGCGCTCATCCCTCCTGGGAAAACGGGGTTTTGCGGGTCGGCGTGACGCCGAATTATCCCGGACTCATCCATAAAGCGGCGGATACCGGCCTGATTTCCGGCCTTGAAGCCGAATGCGCCGCCCTGCTTGCCGAACGCCTTCACAGCAGGCTCCAGTTTGTTGAACTGGAGTGGGAGAAACAGATCCCCGCGCTGGAACGCAGAAAGGTGGACATCATCATGTCCGCCATGTCCATCACCGAGATGCGCAAGCTTCGGGTGGCTTTCAGCAAACCCTATCTCGCCATCAACCAGATGGCCCTGACCACCAAAGCCGAACAAGATAACTTCCGGTCTGTTCAGGAAATTCTTGCCACCGGCAAACCCGTCGGCGTGGAAAAAGGAACCACCGGTGATATTTTTGTCCAGCGCTATTGCCTTGCGGCCGACCCATTCTTTTTCTCGTCTCCGGATCTCGCCGTAAAAGCGCTCCGCGACAAGCGCATCGACCTTTTCATCCACGACGGCCCGGTCCTCGGCTCCTATATCGCCTCAAACTCAACGGACGATCTGGTCCTGCTCAATATCCCCCTGACCCGCGAAGAGCTCGCCTGGGCGGTTCGCCTTGATGATCCGGACCTGCTTGAGGAGGTAAACTCCGCCCTTGACGACTGGAAGGACGACGGAACCCTGCAGAAACTTATCGAGAAATGGATCCCCCAATGACCGACCGGAAACTTCGCAAGACCGCAGGACCCGGCGCGCAGACAGTTATGTTTGCTGGGCCTTGCGCCATCCCGCAGCCTTAAGACGCGCGATGCGGTCGATATTCCAGCTCTGAATTGCCTGAAGGTATTGCCGCTGGTCTTCACGCAGAAGAGCCATGATCTTTTCTTTTTCTTCCCGTATCTCCTCCCGTTCGCCGGGATACATCTCCAGCCAGCAGGCATACCCCTGGTCGAAAAGAAATTCCGGGCGCACGGTGTCCGGGTCAAGCTGTAATTTTGCCGTAAGCAGCATGGTGGCGAGAATCATATCGTATTCGACCACCCAACCGTTGTCGTTGAGCATGGAACGGCCGTCAAACCCGGCATCTCCCGGGCAATTCGGACAAAACAAGCGCTGAATGACGTCTGACTGCAGAAGATTGTCCCGGAGATGAAACTGAACGGTTTGGGTGCCGCACTCACAGGTTTTTCGCACATCAATGCACATACCACTCCTCTTTTTTTCCTGGCTGAATCTTGTCTCGGAATCACGCAGCGCCCGCTGCATGGCTTTCAGAACTTTCTCGGCAAAGGGGAAGAATCCTTACGGCCATCGATCATTTTCTGCAGCTGCCGCCGCTCGGCCAGCGCGTCCTGCAGCTCCTGCCGAATCATAACTTCTTGTTCCGGCGTTGCGGCAGAGAGCAATTTTTCCAGCCGCTCAACCTGCTGCTGCGCCCGATAGAGTTCCCGGGCCAAATCCCGTAAAGACATGCGTCACCTGTATGCGTGCTGTTCCCGTATTGCCCGGAAAGCGGACAGGGCAACGCCATTAAGGCCCGCCCTTTCCGTCATTATGATTTTGACCGGTATATTGGAAAGTATTCCGGACATGCGTCCCTTGCTTACGAATCGTTCCATGAAATTCTTCCGGTCAAAAGCGGAACGGAGGCGGGGAAGCATGCCGCCGCCCATATACAGCCCTCCGGTGGAAAGAAACTTGATAGCCATATTCCCGGCCTCGGAGGCCAGAACCGATAAAAAGATCTCCAGGGTCAGACGTGCGACCTCGCTGTCTTTTTTCAGGGCATGCCCCATGAGAACCGGAGTGATATCCGAAGCCGCTTCCAACTCTTTCTGCAAGTCCGGGGCAACCTTCATTCCAGCCCCCTGGGTCAGGTATCGAAAAATATTAGGGATTCCCCTGCCGGAACAGATCATCTCGTAGCTCACATGGTCGTGTTCCGCCAGCAAAAAAGAAAGCAGCGCCTGCTCCGTCTTCGAGGTTGGCGCAAAATCGGCGTGCCCTCCCTCCGAAGGATAGGCTGCGTAGTCTGTGCCATTCCAGCAGAGATAGGCCTCCCCAAGCCCTGTCCCCGGGGCAAGAACCGCCATGCTGCCCTGGGGAACCGGCGTGCCGGGGTTGACCACCCAAAGATCCTCCGGAGATAAAATTGATACCGATTGCGCCACAGCCACAAGGTCGTTCAGCAACAGGACATCGGCGAACCGAAACTGTTCCCGCAGGGCCTGCTGATCAATGAACCAACCCAGATTGGTCATCCGGACACACCCTTCGGCAATCGGTCCGGCAACGCCAAAAGCGGCTACTTGGGGATAGTTCTCCGAGTCGTGCAGAAAATCCGCTATTATCCCGGAAAAATCCGCATAATCCCTGTTGGCAAAACGTTGCTCCCTGATCAGCGCATACCCGTGATCTTTTGTGCCATAAAGCGCCATGAGGGTTTTTGTTCCGCCCAGATCTCCCGCCAGGAAATAGCCCATTTTTCCCTCCCGAGCATGGCGGGTGCCCGTTTCCTTCGGAAACACCAGCCCTAGCAGAAGAGGCCGCGCCCATGCCGGGCGCGGCCTCTTGCAAAACGTTACATTTTCAGAAAATCCCCAGGCAAGGCAAACGCCCGGCCCGCATGGCCGCTTACCCCTTTCTCCCTTCAACCAGACGGGTAAGATGCCCGATATTGTCGCGCAGCGTTCGGGTCTGGGAAGTGACCGCTTCGGAAGCCGCAGCCAGCTCCTCGGCATTGGCCGCCATCTGCTGGGTGCCGGTATCCATCTCGGTCACGGCCTTGTTGATCTGGATAACCCCCTGGGTCTGCTCGTGGGAAGCGGTGGAAATCTCTTCCACCAGAATAGCAACCTTCCGTGAACCATCCGCCACATCGGTGGATTCCGCCACAACCTCATTCACCTTTTTCAGGCCGTCATTCACATTGCTGATGGCCCGCTCAATGAGGTCACTGGAATTTCTTGCCGATTTGGCAGTACGCTGCGCCAGATTGCGCACCTCATCGGCAACCACGGCGAAACCCTGGCCCTGTTCGCCGGCTCTGGCAGCTTCCACCGCAGCATTCAAGGCAAGAAGATTGGTCTGAAAGGCAATGGCTTCGATCTCGCGAATAATTGAGGCGATCGCATCACTGTCCTTTTTGATATTCTGCATGGAAACCTGCATGTCCGCCACATTGGCGTTTGCCCGGGTACTGATCAGCTCATTCTGCTTCATCGAGGAATTGGCTTCACCGGAGTTGGTGTCGTTCTGCTGGACCATGGCGGTGATCTCTTCAAGGGAAGCACTGGTTTCTTCCAGAGAAGCCGCCATCTCAGAAGCCATTTCCGCTACCATCTGGGAGGTAGAGGCCGTTGCCTGCGCCTCATCGGAAATCCGATCGGCGCTCTCGTCCAACTCGCTGACAATAGTGTTGATCGACCGGACAAGCATCTGCACGACAAAAAAGGCGAACAGGCAAACAGCCACAAGCGAGATAATCCCGCCAACGATAAAAATAAGCCCGAACCGCTTCACCTCGGCCATGGCCATTTCCTTGGTGACCTCCTGCCCGCCGCGCAATTGGTCAACCGCGTCCTTGGTGCTGCCCATCAGGCTGTAATACATTTCAAAAAAATCCCCTTCAAAGGCATCCAGGGCTGCACCCCTGTCCCCTTTTTCCATGGCCGGCAGTATTTGCTTGTTGATGATTTCATCCATCTTGGGCCAGGAAGCAGCCAGTTCGTCGTAGGTCGCAACTACCGCAGGAGCCTGCTCCACCGAATGGCACGACCCGCAATACAATTTTTTATCTCCTGGATTGACAAGGCCTGCGCGCATTTCAGCAATGGCCTCCTCAAATTTTTTGCTGGTGGTTTTGAGCCCGCTCAAGCTTTCCGGATCGTATTCCATGATCTGGCCCTTGAGAATGCTGTTGAGGAGATTGAGGTTGAGGCGGATCCGTGCGACCTTATCGATGTAGTCCATCTTCATTTCGATACCGGTGTACATCTCGCCGCCGATCTGCACCCGATGGATGATAAACTGGGCGATCACAACGCTTGAGACCATGGACATCGCGACAAAACCAACCAGAAGAAAAAGCTTTATCCGCAGACTCAAATTGTCAAACCAATCTTTCATAGTCCCTCCCTTATCCGTTTATCTGTGCATATGCTGAGCGATCCAATTATTATAAAGTACACTCTTGTCTTTTTTACCACATATTTTCTTAAGTGTTTCTGTTTTCTCCAAAAATTGCCAGGTGAAGCGCCAGCACAACTGGCGGGCCAGGCATCTGTTTTCTATCCCGCTTAATGCCCTGAACCTTGCTTCAATTCCCGAAGAAAACCCGGCAGAAAAACTCAAAGGCCTTTCCCTGAGACCTTGTCCTTTCCGGTATAATTTTTTGTACTTTTCCGAAAAAACCACCATCAGATCTTATGGCTAACAGAGCATTACCGATCACGGCCCAGAGAGCCATTGTTTTTTTAACCGGTACAAAAAAACTTGCACCCGTTCAACAGCCTGAAACAACACATAAAAATACACCGCATCCTCTTACCTCATCCTTTTTGGTTCAATTTTTTGTACTTCGCCGCTCTTTTTGCTCCGACGCCCATCCCCTGGAATTGCCCATGAACCCAGCAAAAATCAAAAATAAACAAAAAAAATAATTACTGGCACGTTTGTTGCTTTGACAAAAAGACAGTAAAACAACTCTTATCTCCTTTCTCCTTAAAAGAAGGCCGACTCCCCCGCAGGGTCGGTCTTCTTTTTTTTTGCTCAACCTGAACAACCCAGCAAAACCATCCCGCATTCTCTGTGGCCACCCTTTCCGGCACAGAAATCTCTTTTGCTGTTTGCACTCTGCGCCAAAGCCCGATATACTGCCCCCCCTGTGGCAGTCGGCGCCTTGCCCGCCAACAAGACCCCGCAGCCAACCCCCCCGAACCCGGCAAGGGGGTTCGGTTTACTCTTTTCTTTTCCGAACCGGCCCCTTACAGTTATCAGGCCCTCGCAGGGAGTTTCGTGTTTCAGCTCCCGCCCATTTTCACGAGAGGACCGGCACAATGAGCCCATCATGACATTTCCATTTGGGGCAATTCCCGCCACAACCCCTTTTATCCTTGCACCCATGGCCGGTTGCACCGACCTTCCCTTTCGCCTGCTGTGTCGTGAATACGGGGCAGACCTCTGCTATTCCGAAATGATCGACAGCCACGGCCTGGTGTCGCAACGACAAGACTGCCTGGAACTCATCAACACCACTGCCGCAGAACAGCCTGTGGTCATGCAGCTCTACGGCAGTGACCCATTCATTATGGGGGAAGCCGCCGCAATCCTTGCCGAACAGCCCATTGCTGCTATCGATATCAACATGGGCTGCCCCATGGAAAAAATTGTCCGGACAGGCGCCGGCGCCGCCTTGATGAAAAATCCGCGCCTCGCCGAAAAAATCATTGCCTCCGTGTGCAATAACTCACCAAAGCCCGTGTCGATAAAAATCCGGTCGGGCTGGAATCAACACACCATTACTGCGCCTGAGATTGCCAAAATTGCGGAAGGCGCTGGAGCGCAAGCCATTGCCATCCATGCCCGCACCTGGAGTGACGGATTCACCGGCTCCATTGACCATGGGGTAATACTGCAAACCATGCAAAGCCTTTCCATTCCGGTTTTTGCAAACGGAGACATCACTGCCCATGAGCAGGGGCTCGCCCTGCTTAAAAAAGTCGGCTGTGCCGGAGTAATGATTGGCCGTGCCGCACTGGGCGCGCCCTGGATCTTCTCAAAAAATGTGAACCAGCACCCTTCCATGGCTTACAGAACCAAAGCTCTGCTACGCCACCTTGAGCTTGCCGAGGACCATCTTGCTCAGGAACCGAACCTCTCCAAAATCAGAAACCATGCCTGGAAATACTTCCGCGGTACAAGCAATGGCCCCGCCATCCGCAAGCGGATCAACGCTGCAGCAAGCTACCAGGCTCTCAAGGAGTTGATCCATGATCTTGCCGAACGGGTCCTTCAGAAATAAGCTGCCTGAACGGCTTGCAGGGCGATGCATTATACGGGACAACGCGAGGGATGAGAGACAAGGATTAAGAGATAACCCGCAAACATTTTCAGATAAAAAAACCCCGGACAAGCAGTACAACTTGTCCGGGGTTTTCATTTTTTAAATGGTGCGCCCGGAGGGATTCGAACCCCCGACACCCGGCTTCGAAGGCCGATGCTCTCTTATGATAACTATTTGTTTTGTAAGCCATAAAAAAATAGAGTATATTTTTTGGTGCCACATCTGGTGACACTTCGCCAAAAAGGAGACTCATAAAACATGGCTACTTTCCAAAAAAGAGGTCCTTATCAAATCCGCGCAAAAATCCGGAAAAAAGGCCATCGGACTGTCACAAAGACTTTTCCCAATATAACAGAAGCCAGAGAATGGGCCAGCGACGTTGAAACCGAAATGCGCCGCGGAACTTACACCAACACCCGTGTCACTGAACAAACCACCCTCCGCGCCGCCTTGGAGCGCTACCGCGAAGAGGTTTTTCCTCGCCTTGCCAACGGAGGCCTCGGGGAGGAAGCACGCCGCAAACGGCTTGCCAACGAATTAGGGGAACTGTCTCTTGCCGTTTTGGAACCATTCCACGTGGCAAAATACCGAGATCAAAGATTGAAAACCGGAGCCTCCCCGCAAACTGTCAAACATGAAATCGGCTTACTCAACCGAGTGCTCAAGCATTGCGTGATGGATTGGGGCATCCCTCTCCCTCGCGGGATCGCTACAGCCCTGGTCCGAAAACCGTCCCTTCCGCCTGGTCGGGACCGACGCCTAGAAGACAACGAAGAAGAACTACTCTTGGCAGCCGGAAAGAAATCTAAAAGTGAGGATATTGAAGCTATTATCATAATAGCTCTCGAAACTGCCGCACGGTGTAAAGAAATAGCCAGCATGACCTGGAAGCACATTAATCTGACGAAAAAGACATGGCACATCCCCATAACCAAGACAAAAGTACCAAGATCAGTTTCGCTATCCCCTCGGGCCATCCAAACACTAGAAAATCTGCCCCGCCGGATCGATGGTCGCGTGTGGACCCTGAACAGCCACGGAATCAGTCAGGCCTTTGCCCGAATATGTCAGCAGGCAAAAATCGAAGGATTAAATTTTCATGATTTAAGACATGAGGCCACCAGCCGTCTTTTTGAAAGGGGATGGAACCAGGTGGAGGTAGCGACAGTGACCGGTCACAAGGACTTAAGATCATTGCAGCGCTACACCCACCTCCGGGCTGAAAATCTGGCAGCGAAGATGGAGTGATTGGGGCCATTCCCCGATTTTTCCTTGTTTTTCTTTATATAAAATATTATATATAAAATATAAAGATGAAAGAAATAAGCTTCCACGGCACATCAAAAAATGATCTTCGCGTTTTCCCGTCGGATGCGCGCGGTGAGGCAGGATATCAGCTTAGCAAGGTGCAGCAGGGGCTTGAACCATCAGATTGGAAGCCCATGTTAAATATTGGGCCTGGTGTCTGCGAGATCAGAATCAGGGAAGAAAGTGGACAGTATCGGATACTCTATGTTGCCAAGTTTGCCGATGCAGTCCATGTGCTGCACGCATTTCAGAAAAAGACACAACGAACCGCCAAGGCGGACATAGAGTTAGCAAAAAAACGATACAAAGAAATCGGGAGGACGCCATGACAGAGACATTCAAGAACGTATGGGATGCGTTGGAAACCGATCCCGCCGAACGGGAAAGCATGAAAATAAAAAGCCGTCTCATGATGGATATTGAGCGCTGCATAAAAAAGCAGGGCTTGACTCAAAAGCAGGCGGCCCAAAAAATGGGTGTTACCCAGCCCAGAATCAGCGATCTGGTACGTGGAAAAATCAACCGCTTCACCATCGACATGCTGGTGAATATGCTTGCCCGCCTAGGAATGCATGTGGAGGTAACTCTACAGGATGCCGCATGATTGCCATACTGAAGAAAGCGTTTACTTTGAGACCCACCGACCGCCATTAAGCGCCTCCGTCAACTTGCGCGTAGCGCCGTGTCGTGGAGGCCCAACGAACCATTCCCGCTCTTGAAATTCACCCGAACTCGAAGCAATCGTGACACGGACGCCAAGTCACTTATTTTACAGACCCGCGAGAGCCAACCACGATCAATTCGGCTTGGGCGGTATTCTTTAAATAAATTGCTGTACTCCCCAGTACCCTGAGCATATTTTGCGTAACGCTATCCTTTTTCAAGCCTGGCTGAACGATATAAACTTGAAGTTTTATCGGAGCCGTACGGCCACGCTGCTTGATGCTTGCAAGATCGGACATCGAACCTTTCAAAAAACGCGATACGTTGCTATCTCTCCAAATTTTTTCACGCCCTTTTATATGGCCGTAGAGTCGAGCAATTCCTCCATGTTTTCTGTGTATCGATTTTTGGGCTTGCCCGCAAACTTCATAGAGATCACCAACCCTAGCACCGGGAGTTTGTGCGCCTGAGTATTTACAATGCACTAGTCCAAGGAGTATTTTATTATCATCTATCTTTAATCCAATTAGGTCAGCCGCCTCGCCAGAACCATCATCATTCACGATTACATCGTACTGATCTTTTATCCTCTCAAATGTTTTCCACTGCACTGTATCTGTAGCACGCTCTTTCCCCATTGACTCTTTTTGGATATCGACCCCATCCCACCCCCAACATTCTATTTGCTCTCCGTCAAATTCTCCGATTGTCTCGGGGAGTTCGATAAGAAAGCAATTATAAGAATAGGAACCACTGACATATTGAATGATCCATGGATCTTTTTGCAAATACTCGTGGATAGGAATCACGGTACTCCCTCTCCTTACCGATAATTCATCTCCACTCAAAAAACGATACCCAAACCCTCCGACCAATCCTTCTGCGATCGTAAATTCGTAAACGGAACTAAGCGTGTCGCTTGATATTGCTATCCTATAAGGTCTTCCCTTTTCTTGGCTAAGTATTTTCAGGTCAACCAAATAAAGAGGGACTTCCGTATCGCCAAACAATATAATTACATTTTCTTCAGGATCGGCTTGTATATGTTCACCCCATTGAATAGCAATGGCATGCTCTAAATGAGGCTCGCTAAGTCTTTTTGGTCTTAAAAAATCACGCGTGATATTGGCCTCATCTGTTTCCCCTTTTGCTACTTTATCCCAAGCCGTTTTGACCCAGTCTCGCCAGTCAGAAATCGACCCACTATTAACTGACCAAATTTTCCCTTTCTTTTGGGAACAGCCCCAGATAACTCTCTCTCCGTTATCATAGCCCAATCCGGCGAGATTGCTTAAATATGATTTTTTGGACTCAATCGACGAAAGGCCATCTGTCACATTCGAGCCGAAATATTGAGTAAAGCTGATCGCTCCAACCTGAGCAGCGCCAAGATTTCTTACGAGAGGATATCGTAGCCCGTTGAACACATTAAATACCTTGGGACCAGATAATAGTTCACACTGCCCATCACATAGTAATTCTACAGTTTTTTCAACTCGAAACCACTTGTAGTCATTAGCAAATACAAATAGGCCTGAACGCTCTTCGTCCCAGTGAACAATCAACAACTTATACACGCTGTCGTTAAGATCCTTATAGTTCCCCCATTTAACCGGTGCCTCATGGAGTGCCAAAACCACGAGCATTTTTTCTTCCTCACTGATGGCAAACCAGTACTCGGTATTGACCGGAAGCGTTTCCTCAAAGCGTTGCGGATTCCACGCGTCACAGGTAGTTCTAAACATTATAGCCGAGCAGGATGGTCGCAAGTTCCAAAGGGATAATTGCTGATGGAGATTCCCTTTTTTCTTAAGCCCCTCAACAACCTCTTGCAGCTTTACTTCTCGCTCTATACGCTTTTCGGAAAGACGCTTTAGCACATTGTCCCAATCAGCGCCTTGGGCATAAAGGTATTGCAACCCCATTTCAACTTCGGGTTCGGCAACATTGACAACCACCGATGCATTCCCGTCAGAAGCGCGCGTAAAACGACCAATGAATTGAAGGGTAATAGCCAGACTCTTGTGGATATCATGTATGGCCGCCACCTTAAGGCTTGGAAGATCAAACCCTTCGCCAAGCATGTTGACACAAATCACAATTCTTGAATTACGATTAAACAATGCGTCTAAGGAACTTTGCACATCACGTTTACTCATTCCGGAGTAAATGATAATAGGGTTAAATTCAGGGGGTGATAGCTCTTGGTATATTTGAAACACCTCGTCTGCCCGATGTTTTTTTTGTACTCTTGCCATCAACAAGTGGTCATATCCACGAGACAAATCAGATTTCAACCGTTCAATAGCAGCCAAGGCAATTGATCGATCTTGTTTTTCCTTGTAATATTCTTCAACCGGAATGAGGTCTATATGTTTGAAATAATTAGATTCTTGCGCCTCCCCCATAGTATAATTATAAATAATTCGCCCACCCAACGATGTCCCATTATTCCTAAATGGCGTTGCCGTAAATTGAACTATTCTTTTTTGTGCAAATTTTTCTTTTATTCTTGCCCAGGTGGAGGCAGTACTATGATGTGCCTCATCGATAAACAAGTCGGTAATGCCAGCGCAAAGTCTGTCAACTGCTGCTGAGTCACTACTATTTAAAACACTGGCGGTAGCTATGAATACATTGGCATGTTGAATTAGTTCGCTAGCCTCTGTGATTGACTTGATGCCAATTTTTATGGATACAACAGAAGGTAAAGCTATGTTGGCCGGCACTAGACCGAGTCTAGATAACTCACCCAATTCATAGAATTTGTGTGATATTTGATCGCGTAGCGAATTGGATGGAACTATAATCAGCACTTTGGGCAGCTGTCGATAAACCATCACAGACAGCATTGTTTCGGTCTTCCCCGTCCCAGTAGGTAAAACAACTATCGCTGAATCCAAGTTCCTTTTTACCGAGAAATAGGCAGAGATGGCATGTAGTGCCCCTAGCTGCGGAGCCCTAAGCCCAACTTGCCCAAGTTCCGGTCTATCTTCACAAAAAGAAAATTTCCCCGCCCAACTTGAAACAATTTCATCCGGTGTCTTCATGTCACCCGCCAGATGATGCTGAATCCATCGCAGTTTTTTTGATGCATCGAGAGTTGCAATCGGGTTAGGGCTTACAAAATCAAGACAAAGTGCCTGATTGGGGGCAACTGCTCGCCTCCCAGGCTTGCGCAGGTAAATCTTGTCGTAGGGTGACGATTCGCCAGTTCTCAATTCATACCAGCCGTCATGTTGCGATTCGTATACGGTCACCTCAAGATGATGACTTATGACACCAAAACGTAGGACTCTATTGCCGCCTATTTTTGTGTCTTTTAGCTTGATCTCTGGAAGAATTATTTCAGAATTCTGCAATGGGAGTAGCGTCATATTTTTATAATATTAATTTGTTGTTAACTTATTTTTAACAGGTCAAAACGAATCAACATAAATGACCAAGCCAATATAGCAACAGATGTAACCTGACTATACGGAACTGTAAAATTTATAAATTGTTCAGGAAATAATCCTGCAAATCCCAATGGCATAATAACTATACCTATAATTTTTGCGGCATCCTCCCCATTGAACAAATAAATGCTTGCAAATCCTATTAACAAAAAAAACAATGCGGAAAGAACAAGTCCCATAATTACGCAAATTAAATAAGTTCCTATAAATCTCATATTTTCATTCGCTCGTAACCAGGGGCCTAACTCTACCATGCATGAGGCAATTAATCCTGGCATGAATATTTTCCCTGCCAAATCGTCTATGGCCTTAGCATATGTTGCGGCGAATGTTTCTGACATTTATCCCCTCCTTTTTGATATCATTAGTAGGTGACGGCATCCGTCAGGTGATGTCTCAACGAGTTGAAATCCCCGGCGAAGTAGCATCTGAAACATGGCCTCAGAAGCTG